>ENA-OSAF01000079-OSAF01000079.1-marine-sediment-metagenome-genome-assembly--contig:-NODE-79-length-41562-cov-29.468186_pt1 | contig 41562 bp, 40 predicted proteins | sample MGYA00237872_ERZ529318 | MGnify/ENA primary metagenome ERZ529318 (study PRJEB26369, sample SAMN03142813) | marine sediment metagenome | biome: marine; feature: borehole; material: sediment... | reverse complement strand
TGCCGAAGAGGGAGAAATTCTCCCAACTGGGGCTTACGCGCTACCTATAAAGGGCAATTCTCCACAATTTGAGGGGGGCGTCCTGTGGCTCAAGTGCTGGCGGTCGATCCGCGAAGATGTACCGGTTGTAGGACGTGCGAGCTGGTGTGTTCCCACGCAAAGACGGGCCAGTTCCGGCCCACACAGTCGGCCATTCGGCGGGTGACGGTACTAGACGACCTGGGGTTCCAGCCGTGGTGCTGTTTGCAGTGCACCGATGCTGAATGCGTCCAGGTATGCCCAGTTCAGGCCATCCGGCGCACGCCAGAAGGGTGGCTGGAGGTGGACCCGGACAGCTGTATTGGGTGCTCGCTGTGCAGCCTCGTGTGTCCCTTCGGGAACATCCGGGTTATCGAAGGGTATGCGACTAAGTGTGACCTGTGCGGTGGGGACCCGTTGTGCGTGAGATGGTGCCCGCGGAATGCCCTGGCGGTGGATGAGGCAGCGAATCTCGCCGAGGCTAAAGCGGCGGCCAGCGCAGCCGCGTACCGGAAACTGATCGCAGATCAGCGCGGAGGGTGTGGAGTGAAGCGAGTGCAATGAGCTTGGACCGGGTGGTCGTTGTCGGGTGCGGAGCTGCGGGTCTGGCGGTATGCAGGGAGCTTCGCGCACGGGGATATGACGGGAACATCATTGTGGTCGAGCAGAGCTCGGTTCCGCCGGTGCCAAAACCCGCCTTGGTCTCAGTGGTGGCGGGCCGGCTAGAGCCATCCCAGGCAAGCCAGCGATACCACCAGCTGCGCACCCTAGGCGTGCAGGTATTGTGGGGTTACCGCGCCGTAGAGCTGGCGCACCACGAAGATTGTGTGGTAGCACGGTGCGCGCAAGGTGGCCAAGTCTGCATAGAGTGGGACGCCCTGGTCCTGGCTGTTGGAGCTCGTCCTGTATTACCCGCTGTTTTTGAAGCTGGCAGACAGGTCCTTCACTTGCACACCCGCGCCGAGGCGGTGATGCTCCGCGAGCTGGTCCGTCGACATGGCAGCTTGGTCATCGTGGGCGGTGGTCCCATCGCCTGTAAGCTTGGGTGCGAGCTCGCCCCACGGGGGTGCAGGGTGACCGTTATCTCTGCGAGCCCCTGGCTCATGGCGCGAATGCTGGATGGCGAAGCGGGCTACCTCGCTGCTCGGGTCCTGACCAACAGGGGGGTTGATGTCCGTCTTGGAACAGAGTTGTCCGCGGTCCAGCCGCGTGGAAATACTGGGGCGATCCTGAAGCTGAAGACGGGTGACACTCTGGCAGCGGACTGTGTGGTGGTGGCGAAAGGTCAACGGCCCGACGTGCGGTGGTTGCAGGACAGCGGCGTGCGTTTGGGTCGTGAGGGCATATTGACTGACCTGGAGATGAAAACGAGCAGAGACCGGGTATGGGCGTGTGGCGATTGTGCCGAGGTAGCGGCGACCGGTGGCGCAACGGGCGTCCGGTTCGGCAGTTGGAGTGCCGCTGTTAACCAAGCGCGGGTGGTGGCGGGATCGATACTGGGTCTGGGAACCTCTTACTGTCCCCACGCTGGGGGCAACGTGGTAACACTGGGGGCCACGCAGTTTGTGGCCTTCGGCAGGAGCGAGCAGCGGACCGGTATACGGGTCCTTGCGAGGCGAGGGCCGGACAGGTATGCAAGACTCACGCTGCGACGATCCAGGCTGGTGGCAGCCGTAATGGTGGGGGAGGCGCTGCCGGTGGGACTGGTGCGCCATCTCATCCTGCGAGGGACACTTCTGTCTGAGGACGAGTTGTGTGCCCTTGCTGCCGGAGATCTCGACTACATTGTCATTGGCCGCCATGAGAGGGGGGACTGCGATGTCTAGCCTGACCGGCAAGGTCGCCCTGGTCACTGGAGCTGGTCGCGGGATCGGTCGCGCGATAGCTATGGAACTGGCGCGAGCAGGCGCGTCGGTCTGCATCAACGATATCGATGGAGAGGCAGCAGAAGAGAGCCAGAAGGCGTGTGGCGCCTACCAGAGTGACACTTGCGTTGCGGTCTACGATGTGAGCAGCCCAGCGGGTGCGGCGCAAGCAGTAGAGCTCTGCGTGAGGGTCCTCGGGGGCCTAGACATCTTGGTGAACAACGCCGGCGTTTTGGGACGCTACTGCCTCCTGGAGAACTTCACGGAGGCGGACATCGACGCCATTTTCGGCGTGAACGTGCGCGGCTGCCTGAATATGGTGCGGGCTGCCGTACCGGTCATGAAGGGAAAGGGCTGGGGTCGGATCCTCAACGCGGCGTCCATGTACGGCATCGAGCCGCAGGTTGGACGGGGGATCTACTCCGCCTCCAAGGCGGCGGTCATAGCGCTCACCCGAGTTTTGGCAGCCGAGCTCGCACCGTACGGGATAACGGTCAACGCGTACGCACCTGGGACCATCGCTACCGCGATGTCGCGGGAATCGCTCCAGTCTCGGGCGGAGGAGAAGGTGAGACAGGTTCCGCTACGCAGGGCCGGCGTTCCGGAAGACGTGGCCGGCCTGGTGGCATTTCTGGCCAGTGACCGGGCTTCGTACGTGACCGGGGCGGTGGTGCCGATTGATGGGGGAGCACTGAGCGTCCAAAGCCCCTGGCGGGCGTGGGAAGCGGTATCCGGAGTGGGGAACTCGTGCTGCGGTCAATGGGCAGGGCAGGAGGATCGGTGATGGGGTGAGTACCCCGAGGTAGGTGACGGAAGAGCTTAGAGTTACTACGAGCGGCTCTGGGGTCGCTCTTGCGGTGGGGAGGGTCACGGTGGCGGAAGGATTGCTTGATGTTGTGAGCAGAGACACAGTCGCTCTCAAGGCCCACGCAACTGACTGGAGGGACGCAGTCCGCCTGGCTGGTCGATTGCTGCTCAAGAGTGGGGCGGTCAACGAGCGGTACGTACAGAGAATGGTTGACATCGTCGATGAGCTTGGTTCCTACATCGTTCTGGTTCCGGGACTGGCGATGCCGCACGCGCGGCCAGAAGACGGTGCCAGACGCGTGGCGGTGAGCATCGTGACCCTGAAAGAAGGTGTGTATTTTCCAGGTCGGGAGGACAGCCCGGTGTTCGTGCTGGTCGGGCTCTCGGCGGTGGACAGTGAGTCGCATCTGAAGGTGTTGTCGCAGCTGGCGGAGCTGCTGAGTGACCAGGGGCTCATCTCCCGGCTCCGGGACGTGGAGACCTACGAAGAGCTGGTTGCCCTCATCAAGACGGTGGTCAGTGCGAGGCGTGACGAGGCAGCGGAAAAGTAACTAGTGATTGCCCAAGCAGCGCCCAGGGACTCATGGTTGCAGTTACCAGAAGTACTGTGGCAGAGCGGCGAGAATTATCGTCCGGCTGAGGAGGCTGGTCGGTGGTGCTGGAGTAGGAAGGTGGGCACCTTGGCTGAGTGGCAAGCGGCGGATGTAGGTTGCGGTAACCTGGGAGCGGTGGTGGTCGACTTTGATGGCACGGTCATCCAGCCTGACGGTTCACAGGTATTGCTGAGCGGGTTCGCGCCTGAACTTTGGGAGAGCATCCGTCGGCGGCACCGTGCAGGGAAGATTGGGATGAGGCAGTTCCTGATCGAGGGCGCTGAGGGCCTGCCATGTGACCGGGAGAGGTTGACACGATACGTGTTGGACAATACCAGCTTGGCACGTGGATTTCGCGAGTTCCTCGAGTATTGTCGGTCTGTGGGCCTCGAAGTGGTGCTGTGCACAGACGGTTTCGGCTTTTACGTCGAGGATGTGCTGAAATGGTATGGCCTGCCGCGACTGGAGGTTTTTCGCAACCAGACGACCTTTGACCAATCGGTGCGACTTGAATTTCCTCACGCACACCCCACCTGTCGGTTATGCGGGACGTGCAAGCGCCAGGTTGTCGAGGGACTGCGGCGGCGCGCGGGCCCGGTGGCCTTCGTCGGCGATGGGAGGAACGACGTATACGGTGCGGCGGCCTCGGACGTGGTCTTCGGCAAAGGAGCGCTGTCGGAAGTGGCCCGGGGTCTTGGCATCAAAGTCATCGAATGGACGGATTTCCTGGATGTCGTTCAGCACTTGCAGCGGGGAGTCCAACTGCGGCGTTGGGGAAACGCATGTCCGGTGTGAACCTTGCTCCCGTGCATGGAGGTGAGTGAGTCATGAGGATCGGGATTAACGGTTTCGGGCGCATCGGACGGATTTTCTTCCGCTCTGCCTGGGAAGAGGGGCTGGAAGTGGTGGCAGTGAACGACCTGGTGGACGCAGCCACGATGGCCCACCTGCTGAAGTACGACTCCAACTACGGCACCTTCTCGCCTCACGTGCGGGCCGAAGATGATGGTATCTGGGTGGCCGACAGGCGCATACGCCTGACCCGGGAAAAGGACCCTGCCCGGATCCCCTGGGCCGACCTGGGCGTGGACCTGGTGGTGGAGTGCACGGGCAAGTTCACCGCGGCCCAAGAGGCAGCGCTGCACATCAAGCAAGGTGGAGCCAAGCGGGTGATCATCTCTGCGCCCGCCAGGGGAGCGGACATCACACTGGTAGTTGGGGTCAACCACCACCAATATGACCCAAGCCGCCATCGGGTGGTCTCCATGGCCTCCTGCACCACTAACTGCCTGGCGCCGGTAGCCAAGGTGCTGCAGGAGAATTTCGGCCTGGTCAGGGGGCTGATGACCACCTGCCACGCCTACACCAATGACCAGGTAATCCTGGACTTTCCGCACCGCGACCTGCGGCGGGCCCGGGCGGCTGCGCTGAGCATCATCCCCACCACCACCGGCGCTGCACGGGCGGTGGGCCTGGTCATTCCCGAGCTGCGGGGCAAACTCACTGGCCTGGCACTGCGAGTCCCGGTGTCCACAGTGTCGGTGGTGGATCTGGTGGCACAGCTGGGCCGGCCTGCCACCGCGGAGGAGGTTAACCAAGCCATGCGCGAGGCGGCAGAGGGCAGCCTGAAGGGCATCCTGGGAGTGAGCGAAGCACCCCTGGTCTCCGCCGATTTCAAAGGGGCTACGGAATCAGCCATTGTTGACGCATCCCTGACCATGGCAGTCGATGGTCTGGCCAAACTGGTGGCCTGGTACGACAACGAGTGGGCTTACTGCCAGCGCCTGGTTGACCTCGCCCGGTACATGGATGAGCGCGGTCTGTGAGGGAACGGTGGTATGCTCCGAGCACCCATGTCCGGGCTCCCGGCTCTCCCAAGGGGTAGGAAGGGTTAGATCAGCTTCCGTTGCCTTTCCCCACAAAGATAGTGGACCCCAGGCTGGTGGACATCCTCGGGGGTACCGCGCGGCGGTGCTACAGATACCCCTTGGTGCGGAGCTGAGAGTGGCAGTGCAACCGGTCGGGCGCTAGCGACCCAGCGGTGCTTGGGTATGCGCGGAGGAAACCGCTCTCTCCTCGACGGGCGGGGAACGAAAATTGCGGGGACATGCCACTCATGAAGGATGAGAGGCTTGATCCTTTGTCCGCGCCAAGCACAGGAACCCGGAAGTGCGCCCTGGAGGTGAGGGTGGTGTGCTGGACAGTAGCGCGCGACACTCGATTGCACCGACCCACGCCAACTCATATATCCTGGGACGAGCGGGCGTGCTGCAACCAGCACCTGTGGCCCAGAGGTCACACTGAGCCGCACAACCCAAGCGGTGTAGCTGGCCTCAGTGGCCTGGAGACGGCGGTGTTCTGGTTAGGGGAGCGAGGTAAGGTCGAGGAAGGGCCGGGCGTAGGAGCAGCCTCCGCATGACCCGAAGTCCCAATCCCTGGCCTCGGTGGCGCTCCTTCTGGGCCGCCATGCTCTCCCGCCCTGCGCGGGGTGAGGGTGTGGGCCATCGAATCATGCAGCTGGACTTCCGCAAGGGGGTGAGCACACTGGATGTCATAGCGGAAATTTCGACGTACGAGATCACGGATTGGCCTGCGGATGCCATGCTGGACACTGACCTGGTGTCGCGGGGCGATGTCGGATGGGCAGCGGTGCCGGCGGGCGCCTCGCAAGCATCTGGTTGCCGGCCAATGGGGATATCAAGGCCTGCTCCTCACAATCACCCCACGGCTAGTGCCTGCGGGGACCCCGATGCCACGTGGGCGGGCAGCACCCGGCCGAGGCCGACCCGGCGGGCTCCCAGTCCTATGACCGTGGCCCACCGCTCGGATGCGACCGAGTACACGTCGACCACCGGCCTGTTGGTGGCGTCTCCGAGGGGCCGAATTTGGGCCGGGGTGGCGTGCAAGGCCTGGCCCACCAGGAGGCGCGGTCCCGCGCTGTGCGCCGGGGAGGATTCGAGCGCGGTGGCCGGCTACCTGGGAGGAGGTGAAGGCGCGTGGCCGGCCGCGTCGAGCTGAAAGGTTTAGGCGCGTCGGGGGGCATCGCCATCGGTCCTGCTCATTTATTCCGCAGGAGCGAAGAGGTAGTGCGGTGCCGGCTGCCGCCGGAAAGCTTGCCGAGCGAGGTGGAGCGGCTGCAGCGGGCTGCCCAGGTTGCGCGGCAGCAGATTGCCGAACTCAAAGAGAAGGCTGCGCGCGAGCATGGGGCTGAAGAAGCGGCGATATTCGAAGCTCAAGGTCTCATGTTGCAGGACCCGGAGCTCCTGGGCAAAGCGGAGAGGTTGATCATGGAAGCCAAGTGCAATGCCGAATGGGCCCTGCAGCGAGTGGGAGAAGAAGTGGCGTCCTCGCTGGAATCCCTGCCTGACGAATACTTCGGGGCCCGCGCTGCTGACGTGCGGGACGTGGTGTCGCGGGTACTTTCCATCCTGCAGGGACGCTCCGGCGGCAAGCTTGGCGATCTGCCGGGACCGGTGGTGGTGGTGGGCGAGGAACTCATGCCCTCGGACACCGCGCAGGCGGACCGGGATAAATTGCTTGGCTTGGTGATGGAGACCGGCAGTTGCACATCGCACGCCGCCATCTTGGCTCGCACCATGGGCATCCCGGCGGTGGTAGGTGTCAAAGGGGTCGTCGATGCTGTTTCTCCAGGCGACGCCGTGGTAGTGGACGGGGATACCGGCGTCGTCGTGATCCGTCCGTCTGCCGATGAGCTGGGCGATTGGCAGGTCAAGAAGGAGCAGTGGGACCGGCGTCGGGAGCAGCTCAGATTGCTCATCAGTGCAGCGGCAGTTACCAGGGACGGTCACCGGGTGGAGCTGGCGGCCAATATCGGCTCGCTCGAGGATCTCAGTTCGGCCCTCGAATGGGGTGCTGAAGGAATAGGGCTGTTCCGCACCGAGTTCCTGTTCATGGATCGAGAGGTTCCCCCCTCCGAGGAGGAGCAATTCGAGGTCTATCGCCGGGCGGTGGAGGCGTTCTCCGGACGTCCGGTGATCATTCGCACGCTCGACGTGGGAGGGGACAAGCCCATACCCTGGCTGGGCCAGCTGGTAGAGGCAAATCCTTTTCTGGGGCTGCGGGGGATCAGGCTGTGCCTGGCCCGGGAAGATGTCTTTCTGACCCAGCTGAGGGCGCTGTTGCGTGCGCGCGCCCACGGCAACCTGTGGGTAATGTTCCCCATGGTGGCGGATGTGGGGGAACTCCGGGCTGCCAAGCGCCTGGTGGATAAAGCCAAGGAGGACTTGGCCTGCGCGGGGGTGCCGCACGGGGACCCGCCGGTAGGCATCATGGTAGAGATCCCTTCGGCGGCCCTGCTGATTGATCATATCTTGCAAGAAGTAGATTTCGTGAGCGTGGGGACCAACGATCTCACCCAGTACACCCTTGCCGTGGACCGTACCAATGCCACGGTATCATGCTTGGCGGACGCACTGCACCCCGCGGTGCTGCGGCTCATTGCCGAGGTGGCGCGGGCCGGCCGCCGTTGCGGAAAGTGGGTGGGGATTTGTGGCGATCTGGCAGGTGATGCCTTGGCAACGCCGATACTGACGGGATTTGGCGTGGATGAGCTGAGCATGGCACCGCGACTCCTGCCCGAAGTTAAGGAGGCGCTTAGGGCCACCTCCATGAGAGAGGCACAGGAGCTCTCCCGTCGAGCGCTTGCTTGTCGCAGTGCCGCCGAGGTACGCCAGCTACTGACACAAAACCGTCAATCCAAGTGAACTAGTCACGATCTCATGGGAGGCGTCGTCGATGGTTGAAGCGCGTGTCGTTGTACGTACTGGTGTGGGACTTCACGCGCGGCCGGCGGCCGCCCTGGTCCAGGAAGCTGGCCGACATCCGTGCAGAGTGAGCATCCAATACGGGGGCAAGACGGCAGATGCCAAGAGTGTCTTGCAGGTGATGGCCCTGGGGGTGAAGGATGGCGAGGAGATCACCATCCGAGCGGAGGGTGAAGGGGAATCGGAGGCTTTACAGGCGCTGGTACGGTTGTTCGCTCGCGGCCTGAAGCCGTCCTAGAGATCAGGGGCGAGTGGGCTTGGCGAGAGGGCACCACGAGTGCTTCGCTCCAAATGCTGTGCGACCGATGAACTGTTCCCTGGTGTGCCCCAACACGTCGGAGAAAAGGACCAGTTTCGTCTCTCATGTGAGGCCGGAAAGAACCAAGCCCGCGGGCCAGGACCGTGCGGGCGGCTTCACCCCCAGGATGTTGCCGCTCGTGTACTCCGCTCATGACCTGGACACGGTGATGGCCACCTGATTGGCCGTCGCAATGGGAGGTGCGCGGTTGGCAGAGGGGCAAAGGGTTCGGGGTACCGTAGCTGCGGAATGCTCGGGAGCGCTTCCGACCTGCGTTGGGGGCAGTCGAAGGGCGAGGGAGAGGGCTGGCAGTGGTGCGGATGCGGACAACACCAGGTGTCGTGCGCGCTGGTGGTGGCATGCCCGCTGCCCTCGCTGATCAGGGCGATTGTCAACTGCCGGGGCGCATCCCGGCGTCGCGCCGGTGGCAATCCGCCGGACATTCCTGTCGACCCCCCCACATCAAGGCTTGGGCGTTAAGGTCGGGTTCGGACCTGCCCCGCCTCCTCTTTCCCAATCAATCGGCTGTCCCACGGAAATGTGGCGGTTTTCTCCTGCTGTGTTAGCGACGCCAGGGGGCCGGTGTGTTCGCTGGAGCGCGGTGATGGCCATGCAGCTCGGGATTGCCTGCTCGCCGGGGCACTGCCCTGCCTCCCGAGCCCGCGGTATCTGCCAGGGGCGGCCAAAGGGAGTCTCGCCCCCACTGCTGTTCCTCCCCGCCCCGGTCTGGTGGAGCTGATGGGGGAGGTCTGCACCTTGACCCCACGGGGCCATGAAGCGAACTGGCGAACCTCGGCAGGCGGGAGGAACCGCAGCTGCCGTGCAGAAGTAAGTGGGGGATTTTGGCTCGAGGTGGCGGGCGGTGTACCGGGATTTCCGGCGGATTGGCAGGGATATGTTTCTGGCCGGGTTGGTAACTTCCCACGGGGGCAACATGAGCGTGCGCTGTGGTGACCGCATCATCATCACTCGCCGCGGCAGCATGCTGGGAAGACTCACCCACCGGGATTTGGTGGAGGTGGCATTGCGCGGTGACCAGGGACCGGTGGCCGAGGCTTCCTCGGAGCTGCCGGTCCATCGCCAGCTATACCTGCATACCCCTGCACTGGCCATCATCCATGCCCATCCGCCGGCGGCGGTGGCCATCTCCCTGGTGGCCGAAGAGCTGGTGCCCCTGGACGCGGAGGGCGCCCTCCTGCTGGGGCGGGTGCCGGTGGTGACCGCCGCGCGCCTGATAGGCGACCCGGAGACGGGCAGGTTGCTTGCCCGCAGGTTGAATCAGGCCAGAGCGGTGCTCCTCAGGTCGCACGGCAGCTTCGTGGTGGGCCGGAGCCTGGAGGAGGCCTACCGGCTCACCTCCTGCCTGGAGGCCTCGGCCCGCATCATGCTCTTTGCCCACCTGGCGACAAGGCACGAGACATGGGGGTCTCACCGCCACCAGGGGAGGGTCCCGCCCTGAAAGTCAAGCTGCCGTACGGCAATACCAGCGTGAGCCTGTGCGTACCCGACGACGCGGTCATCATCCGGGCCGGCGATGAGGCGCCGCTGGCCGACGAGGAAGCAGCCTTTCAGAGAGCCATCCGCAACCCCGTGGGTAGCGTTCCCCTTGCCGAGTACCTGGTTCGCGGGGCGGAGACCTGCATCGTGACTTCCGACAAGACCAGGCCCACTCCCAACGCCCGGCTGTTGCCCTGGATACTGGATGTCCTTTCCCGGGCGGACATAGAGCACCCCACGGTCCTGGTGGGCACCGGTACTCATGAGGGAGGCAGTCCCCAGGAGATACGGGCCCTGGTGGGAGAGGAAGCCTGGCGGCGCTGCCGGGTACTGGTGCACGATGCCCGTCGGCGGGAGGATCTGGTCCTGGTCGGTCACACGTCCTCGGGCACCCCGGTTTGGGTGAACCGACATTACGTCTCGGCCACCAATCGCCTGGTGGTGGGCTTCATCGAGCCCCACTTCTTCGCCGGTTTTTCCGGTGGCCCCAAGGGGGTGATGCCTGCAGTAGCGGGTATGGATACCATCCTGGAGCTGCACCGCCCCGAGCTCATCGCCCATCCCCGCACCACCTGGGGAGTGCTGGACGGCAACCCGGTCCAGGAGGAGATCGCCGAGGCCGCCCTGATGGCGGGGAAGTTCTTCCTGGTCAACGTCACCCTTAACCGCCAACGTTGCCTCACCGGGATTTACGCCGGAGATCCCATCCAGGCCCACCGGGCGGGCTGCGAACATGCGGCTCGCAGCTCCCTGGTGGAGGTGGAGGGGTGGTTTGACCTGGTGATCACCAGCAACGCCGGTTACCCCCTCGACCAGAACCTGTATCAGGCGGTGAAGGGGATGTCGGCGGCGGCATCGATCTGCAGGATCGGCGGCAGCATACTGGTGGTGGCGGCGTGTCAGGCGGGACTACCGGCGGGCGGGGAGTTTGAGCGCATGCTGCTTGCTGCGGAGGGGCCCCGCCAGCTGCTGGCCGAGATACTCGCTCCCGGATACCGCCGGCCCGACTCATGGGAAGCGCAGGTGATGTGCCAGATCCTGGTCAAGCACAGGTTGATGCTGTACTCTGAACTTGACCCGGAACTGGTACGACGTGCCTTCCTGGAGCCGGTGGAGGATCCCGATGGGGCCGTAGCCAGCCAGCTGCAATCCCTCGGGGAGGGTGCTCGGGTGGCGGTGCTGGTGGACGGTCCCCTGGCGGTGCCGGTCAGGAGGGCCGGAGAATGAATCTCGTCGAATCTCGTCTGGAGGAGGTTGGGACAGCAATTCATGGCTGGTTTGCTTTCGGAATTCCGACTGAAAGACGTCACCTTCAAGAACCGCATAGCCATGCCCCCGATGGCCACCAATGAGGCTACGGAGGACGGAGAGGTCACCGACCAGATAATCAAGCATTACGTGGCCCGCGCCGAGGCGCAGGTGGGGCTGATCATGGTGGAGCACACCTGGGTGACCAGGGCGGGTCGCATGAATGTGCGCCAGCTGGGCCTGGCCCAGGGAGCGGCGGTACCGGGGTTCGCCCGCCTGGCGGAAGAGATCAAGGCCCAGGGGACGGTGGCGGGAATCCAGCTCACCCACGCCGGCTCCGCTACCACCCGCGATGCCTGCGGGTGTCAGCCCGTGGGTCCCTCGGCGGTGATGCATCCTCGGGGCAGCGAAGAACCCCGGGAACTGAGCTTCGCCGAGATCAAGATTCTGGTGGAGGCCTTCGCCCGGGCGGCGGGGCGGGCCAGGGAAGCTGGTTTTGACATCATAGAGCTGCACGGGGCTCACGGGTACCTGCTGGGGCAGTTCCTTTCGCCACTGACCAACCAGCGTGCCGATGAGTACGGGGGAAGCCTGGAGAACCGCGCCCGCTTTGCCCTGGAGGTGGTGCGGGAGGTCCGCAATCGCATCGGTCCGGAGCCGATCCTCGCTTACCGCCTGGGAGTGGAAGACTTCATGCCCGGAGGGCTCACCATTGACGACACCATCCAGGTGGCCCGCTGGCTGGTGAAGGCGGGAGTGGATCTGCTGGACATCTCCGGGGGGCTAGCGGGGTCGCAGCCACCGGGCCTGGAGGGCCAGGGCTACTTCCTCCCTTACGCCGAGAGGATCCGGTCGGAGGTACGGGTGCCCGTGCTCTGCGCGGGGGGCATTACCGATCCCCTGTTCGCTGACGAGGCCGTGCGCCAGGGCCGGGTGGATCTGGTGGGCATCGGCCGGGCATTGCTGGAGAATCCGGACTGGGCGCTGGATGCCATCCGTACCCTGACCGACCGTGCGCTGGAGGAAGAGGTCCCAGAGCCGGAGGAAGAGAGCTGAGGATCTCAGCGGAACATCAGCCGCATCAGCCAGGGTTGGTGGATGCGCGCTGCTCCCTGCGGGCAGAGCTCCTCGCAGCAGAAGCAGCGGATGCATTCCTGCAGGTTGACGGTGGGAATTCCTTCGTCCAGCCGCAGGGCGCCGGGGGGGCAGTTGTGGACACATACTCCGCAACCGGTGCACAGTCGAGCATCGAAAAGAGGCCGAGGACGCAGCAGGGCATCCAGCCTGGCCCGCACGGGGCCCGGCAGGCGGTGCCAGCCGGGTATGGCGGTTGGGCGCCCGGTGGGGATGCGGAAGTCGGTGGGCCTTACGGGGCGGGGTGAAACTTCCACCAGCTCCACCTGGTGGGGGTCGAGGAGGCCGGCGGCGATGGAGGCTGAGACGGTGGGGACGGTCGACTCATCGACTCCCAGCCAGCGGGCCAATGCCCAGTCGAGGGCGTAAGGGTCGCGGGCGGCGGCGATCACTCCTAAAGGACGGGGGGATCCCCGGCTGGGACCCGGCCCGTCCATACCCACCACCCCGTCCACCACGGACATGCCGGGACGGATGGCTCGGGCCACATCCAGGAGCAGGCGGGAAAAATCGCCCACCGCGGGCATCTTGAGGTGGTATTCGGCTTTCTTCAGGCCGGGTATGGCCCCGAACATCAGCTTGACCGCGGCGGTGAGACGGGTCAGGCCGTGGGTCTTGAGCTTAGACACCCCCACCACCAGGTCGGCCTCCGCCAGCACCCTGGCCACGGTCAGGGAGCGGATGACCAGTCCGTCGGGCAGAGGCAGCTCCACCGACCCGGTGTCGAAATTGAGTTGGGCACCCGTGGCTTCGGCCACCTCCAGCATGCCGGTGACTCGGTAGAGCCGCTCCAGGGCGGACCGGGAGAAGGGTCCGCCCGGACAGTCGGCGATCATCACGCGGGCACCCGCCTCCTGCAGCGATCTGACTACCGCCGCCACTACCTGGGGATGGGTGGTCACCGCTCGGGCGGGAGGGGTGGCCATGAGCAGGTTGGGCTTGACCACCACCCGGCTGGCGGAGCTCAGGGGTGGCCAGCCGCCGGCGGCGGCTACCGCGCGGTCGACGGCCGCTCGCACCTCCTGCGGATGGTAGCTGGTGCATTGGGTGAGGGCTACCCGACAGTACATCGACCTGACTGCTCCTGGACGGTTTGATTGTACGGAAAGAAGGCAATGATTGTCAAATTGAGGGAGGTGACGGAGAGTGAAGGTGGTCAGGGAAGGTGACGTGAGGTTGTTCGAGGCCCCGGCACCTTATCCCCGGCGGGCCAGGGTGTTGCTGGACTCAGCAACGGTGGGGGAGGAGCTGGCGGCTTCCCTCGGCATTTCGTATTACGCTCCCGGAGAGAGGGCGGACTTCCACCGGCATGCCAGCGACGAATTGATGCTGGTGCTGGAGGGTACCGGATATATCGAAGGTGAGGACGGCAGGCACCGGCTGCAGCCGCGATGTGCCATCTACGTGCCGGCGGCCGAGGCCCACGCGGTGGTCAACGATGGTTCATCCCCTCTGGTGTTTGCCTTCGTCTATGTCCCGCCGGGGCCCGAGCAGAAGACGAAGGTGCAATGGCGAGCAGTCGAGGAGGGCTGAGTGTGCGGCAGGTGGAACTCCGGCCGGCCCCGCGCTGGATTCCGGGAGAAGTCGTCTTTGAGGTGCACTCCCGGGCGCACGGACCGGTGGGAGAGGTGGCGTACATGCAGCTGGACCGGGCGTCAGGGAGCGCCGAGGTGGGGATCGTCATCTTCGAGCGGTTTCGCGGCATGGGTTACGGTGAGGCGGCCTTGCGGGCGCTGCTGGATCATTTGTTCCAATCCGTAGGTCTACGCCGGGTCTGGCTCCGGGTACTGCCTGCTAACCGACCCGCGTTGCGATGTTACCGCAAGTGCGGTTTCCGGGTGGTGCGCGAGGTCCGGTGGCCGCTCCTGGGGATATTGCGATACCTGGTGATGGAACTCCGTCAGGAGGATTTTCAGTCTCAGAAAGAGGAGGTAGCCGGTGAAGAAGGTCAAGAGGTATCGGATATGGCCGAGAGCGCTGGAACGGTTCATCCGTGATGTCTTGATCAAAGCCGGGGTGGGGGAGCGGGATGCCATCAACGTGGCCCGCTGTCTGGCGGCTGCCGATCTAAGAGGCATCGATTCCCACGGGGTGATCCGGCTCCCCGTCTATCTGCAGCGGTTGGAGAAGGGCTTCATAGAAACCCGGACCAGGCTGGAGGTGGTGGCGGAGTCTCCCTCCACGGCGTTGCTTGATGCCAACAACGGGTGGGGTGCTACGGCTGGTGCTGAAGCCATGAAGATGGCGGTGGCCAAGGCGCGGGAGACCGGGGTGGGGGTGGTGGCGGTCAGGAACTCAAATCACTTCGGCATAGCCGCCCATTACGCCCTCATGGCGGTTCGCGACGACATGATCGGGCTGGCCCTGACCAACTCTTCCCCCAGCATGGCTCCCTGGGGAGGGAACGCGAAACTCTTGGGCACCAACCCCATTTGCATCGCCGTTCCCACCGGTGGGAAATGGCCGTTGGTTTACGACGGAGCGACCAGCACCGTGGCCCGGGGACGCCTGGTGGTGGCGCGGGAGCGCAAGCAGGCCATACCGCCCGACTGGGCACTGGACCCGAAAGGACAGCCAACCACCGACCCGGAGGTGGGGCTGCTGGGCACCTTGATGCCCCTGGGCGGGTACAAGGGTTACGGTCTCGCCCTGATGGTGGACGTGCTCTGCGGGGTGCTCACGGGAGCTGCCTTCGGACCCGAGGTGGGTCAGCTGAGCCGGCCCGATCGCCCCCAGGAAGTGGGGCACTTCTTCGCGGCGGTGGATATCTCCCGGTTCTTGCCGGTGGAGGAATTCAAGCATCGGGTGGACCAGCTGGCCCGCGAGATGAAAGAAGCGCCGCGGCGGGCGGGAGTCGCCGAGATCTTTCTGCCCGGGGAGATCGAGTTTCGGCAGCAGGAAGTGAGGGAGCGAGACGGCATTCCCATTGACATACCGGTGTGGAAGAAGATGGAAGAAATTGCCTGGTCATATGGGGTGGAGATCGAAGGGTGGTGGAAGGAAAAGTGAAGAAAGATCGCCTCCTCCGAGAGCTGGAGCTGCTGCTGGCATGGGTGCGATCCCGCGCCGTGGCGCCCGGAGGCAATCTCTTCCCCCAGGATCTGGAGGAGCTGCGGTTGCGGCTCTTGAGCATCCTCGCGCATTTCGGCTGACCCTGCAGGGTTCAATGTCTGACCTTGACTGTAGGTCGGCATCTTCGGGCGACTCACAGCGATGGGTGGTGGCAGATTTGCCCCGGCGATACACCGGATGTGCAATTTGACTGGCCGGTCACCCCTGGCCACCTGGGGGATCGTCCGCCGTTGAGCAGGTGAGTGTGCCGGCCATTGCTGAAGTCAGCTGTTGCGCACCGAGCTCATGCCAGGCCCACTGCTTGTCCAGCACCGGGCTTCCGGTACATGCCGGGGAGGGGTGGCGGCGGGCGTTGGAGCCCCAGCTCGAGAGCAGGCCTGGCGGATGCCAGAGCGCGTGAAATACCGCACATCTGTCATCTGTGTGCCGGGCTTCTGACCGGTCACCGCCTGGCTACTGAGGGATGGATCGGGCTGGTTGGCTGCACCTTGGAGCCGGGACGGCAGAAGCAGGATTCCGGATCTGAGGCAGGAACTGGATTGCAGGCCCGCAGTTGCCCGATCTTGGCGGGGGTGCTGAGATCCGGCTACCCTCAGGCCAGGACGAGCTGGCAGTTCGGTGTGGCCGCTACATCGAGCCTTCAGGGCATGGACGCCCGCCTCCACCGGAACTCATGCGCTGGCTTCCTTAGCTCCAAGTGATCCGCAGGACCGCTGGGTGGCGTCGCACGCCCAGGGCTCGTGCGGGCTGAACTGGGGCAGTGGAGGGGCCAGGTAGGAAGTACGCTGCTGCTCATCCGCGGGGCTTGGCACGCCGGGGCGTACAGCCCCCAAGATGTTTGCCCGTCACAGGTTATCAACTTTGGGGAGGTGCTTTTCCTGGACTGGACGAGCGTCAGGGCGCTGTGGTCGCGGCTGGAACTGCAGGGACTGGTGGTGGCGGCGGTGATCACCATCGGGTGGCTCTGGGTGATCGGGCGCTGCCTGCGCGCAGACACGACGCCGAGGCAGCAGTGGGGACTGGGGGCGGGCCTGGCTGCCGCTGCTGCTGCCTTTGTACCCTCCATCGTACTGGTGCAGGTTCCCTGCCAGACTGCCGTTTCGCGATGGGTAATGAGCAGTCTGTCCACCGCGAATCAGCTGATCACGGCTATCCCGGCCATAGCCCTGTCCGGGCTGATCCAGGAGGCCGTCAAGGCGGTCTTCGCTCTGGCCTGCTGGCGGGTGGCGCGATCTGCCGGGAATTCAAGCGCGAGTGCTGTTGGGGGGTTGTTTGGTGCCTGGGTCGGGGCAGGCTACGGAGGGATGGAAGCGTGGGTGATCCTGTCGGGTCTGTTCCGCGCGCCGGGGACCACGGCCCGGATGGTGGCTGCGGCGGTGGCGGAGAGATTGCCGGTGGTGGCGGTACACGCTGCTCTCCCCGCCTTGGTCCTCGGCCACTGGGCGAAGTCGGGTCCGGCGGGCGGTATGGCGGCCCTGCTGGTGGTGGCTTTCTGGCACGGATTGATTAACTACGGTGTGGTGCTGGCTCGAACGGGGGTACTGGGTCTGACCAGCACATATCTTTACGTTTATCTGACTTGCTTGCTCCCCCTGGCATACCTCCTAGTGCGGGCGAGGAGGGAGAGGACGTGACGAGGAAAGGGATGACGGTGGTGGGTTTGGGGTTGGCATGGGCGTTGTTGCTGGCGGCTTGCGGCAGGCCGGCCCCGCTGCAGCTGGCGGAGCCTTGGGCCGCGGGGGAAGTGAGTGTCCTGGAGCTGAGCCAAAGGGGACAGGTCATCGGCACCCTGACCCTCAAAGTGCAGCGCGAAGAGGACATGTGGGTCCTGATCACCGAGACGACGGCGGGCAACTTCTTCGAGCGAGCAGCGGTGTGGGCGCGGCCGGGGAGCCTGGAGCCCACCCGGGTGGAGTTCGAAGCCGAAGGGCCAGCCGGGCGGGTGACCTACACGGCAACCTACGGCTCTGCCGAGGTCACCATAAGGGCCCAGCGGCCGGATGGTCCCCAGGAGGCGACGGTGAAGCTTCCCGCCCCACCGTACTACGACAACGAGCAGTTCATTGCTCTGCTACGGGCCCTGCCGCTACGCCAGGGCTGGAAGGGTACATTCAATGTCATCGTCACCCGCGCCGCTTCCAAAGCGCAGCTGACGGTGGAGGTGGTGGGGAAGGAGACCGTCCGCACCGCCGTGGGCGACGTCGAGGCCTGGAAGCTGGAGCTCAAGGGGGCCAACCAGTTTGGATGGGTGGAGGTGGACCCTCCACACCGCTTGGTGAGGTACGAGAATGTGGCCGCCGGGACGGTATCCCTCCTGAAGGAATATCGGGCAGGCGAGTGATACCGGTCACCTCAGGCCAAAGCCGAGCTCAGCGAGGGCGGAGCGAAACACAACATGATGATCCGGGGCTCCTGGGGCGGCGGGCTTCCTGGCCGTTCCCGGGGAAGTAGCTTGGGCTGGGCGCTTTTCCACCAGGGGCTTGGCCTTAACGCCGTGGTGGTGCCCCGCTTGCCGGGCGGCTTTCTTTCTGGGGAAGATGGCCCGTGACGCCGACTGAGCTGGCCGGTGTCTAGAGGATAAGGCGAGCTCTGGCTGGATTGTTGCCCCTGGCGTTCTCGGGCCCGGGCACTGACTCTTCATCTCCGATCCATCATCTGGGGCCTGTACTCCCTCTTTCCGGGCTGGACATGTGGTCTCGTTTCAGACCCTGCCGGCCACTCCTCAAAGAAACGCCTTCCTTCAACCCAGGGACGGAGGACACCGCCGCAACCCCTCGCTCCAGCAGTCAACGGATGACCCCTGCTTTCGTCATGCTGACCACGCCTGCATTCGCCAAAGCTTGGCTTATCCTGGCTGCCTTTGGGGGGATGATGGCATACCGCAAAAGCGGTGGCAGGAAATTTGCAGAACACAGAGAATTGGCAATTATGCGGCTTGTGGCCCGGTGCGTGAAGGGGGTGTTTGATGGAGTTTCAGACGATTGAGGATACCACTTGAGGGAGGCGGAGGTCGAGGTGGTTTGGTGTGCGGGGCGGGCACTGCAGGCGCCCCGGCCGAGGTTGGCTGTGACCGGTTGGTAGTGTACGGGTCGAGTTATTGGGTTGCTCAATAGGTTTGGCTGACTGGGCCGTGATTACGCCACCCCACCCTGCCCTTGCGGAGACCCCGGTCGCCGAGGGTCAGAAATCCGGCATCTTGTCGCTGATTATATCGCCAGCTCGTGGAGTGGATCATGTGGACCCTTGTTCATGAGCGCACTGGCTGTAGGCGGGTGGGCAGCCGAGCGAGAGGCATGGATCATGGGCGGGGAGCCAGGCTGCGGAGGCTGGTGAAGTCGCGGTCCGAGTTTCAGTCACGAGGCGCGGGTTTCATTTACGACGGGACTTCGGAGGAGGAGATGCTTGGTGGAGGGGTACGGATTCCTCTCAGTCATTCCGCCCTTGGTGGCCATTGGCCTTGCCATCGTCACCAAGCAGGTTCTGCCCTCGTTGTTCCTGGCCACGTGGCTTGGAGCGCTGTTTTTGGCCAAATGGAATCCCCTGGGAGCGTTCCTCGATACCGTGCAGAAGTACGTCGTCGCCTCCATAAGTGACAGCTGGAACGCCGCCATACTCGCTTTCACCTTCGTTATGTTCGGGATGTGCGGCGTGCTCGCGCGCTCGGGCGGTGCCAAAGCCATCGCCAATTGGTTTGCCAGGCGCAGCGAGAATCCCCGTAGCGGGCAGTTGGCCACCTGGTTGATGGGGCTCATCATATTCATCGATGATTACGCCAACACCATGATAGTTGGTAACACCATGAGACCTCTGACCGACAGACTGAAGATCTCTCGCGAGAAATTGAGCTATATCGTGGATACCACCGCCGCGACCGATTCCAGCATGGCCATCATATCCAGCTGGATAGGTTACGAGATGGGCTTGATCAGGGATGCCTTCGGGAAGCTGGGCATAGAATGGGGCGTCTACTTGACCTTCTTGCGCAGCATACCGTTCAGGTTCTACAGCATCTTCGCCTTGATCCTGGTACTGTTCCTCGCATTGCAGCGCAGGGATTACGGGCCCATGTACGCGGCGGAAGTGCGGGCCAGGACTCAGGGTAAACTGCTCAGGGACGGGGCTTCGCCCCTCGTGGCTAAGGAGATGACCGAAGCCGAACCTCCGGAAGGGGCGCCGTTGCGGGCGTACAACTTCATCATCCCCATCGTGGCGGTGATTGTCATCGCCATTGTGGGGATGTGGTACACGGGTGGCGGGGCTGAGGGCGTCAGCATCATGGAAGCAATCGGCAATTCCGACTCGAGCGTGGCCCTCCTGTGGGCCAGCGTTGCCGGCAGTATTCTGGCGATTGCCATGGTGGTGGGCCAGCGGATCCTCACCTTGCAAGAGGCGGTCGACGCGTGGGTGGATGGGGGCAAGTCGGTGTTCGTAGCCTGCGCCATTCTGGTCCTGGCGTGGTCGCTGGGCAGCGTCTGTGAGGATCTGGGCACCGCGCATTACATCGTGGGAATCACCAAGGGCTTTCTATCACCGGCGCTGGTTCCCGCTCTGATATTCCTGGTATGTGCTGGCATATCCTTCGCAACTGGCACCTCGTGGGGCACCATGGCCATAGTGATGCCCTTGGGTATACCGCTGGCATATCATCTGGGTGCGCCCATGATCCCCACCATCGGCGCGGTACTGACGGGGTCGGTCTTTGGAGACCACTGCTCACCGATTTCCGACACCACCATTCTCTCATCTCTGGCCTCAGCGTGTGACCACATAGATCACGTCACCACCCAGCTGCCCTATGCCCTCACTGCGGCCATCGCGGCGGTCATCGTCGGATTCATCCCGGTAGGTTTTGGGCTGCCGCCATACATATCCCTGGCTGCAGGACTGCTGGCCCTGTGGTTCTGGGTCAGGTTCTTCGGGAAACCCACCGAGCTGGAGGTTCTCGCAGAAACCAGGACAGCCGGCGAGTGAACGAACCCCGGGGAATCTGCCCCTTGGTTGACGCAGAAGCTCCGAAAGTGGGCTTTGACTGTTGATGCCGAAAGAGAGACTGGATGGATGCGCGAAAGGAGTGAGCCTGTCGCAGTACGACCAGCGGCCGCTAGCGTAACCCGGACTTTGGGCCGGGAAGCACGGCACAGGCAAATGAGGACGGCCACGGCACCATGGGTTGCCCATGCCTGACTGTCATAAAGCAGCCTTCGCTGCCGGTCGCATCCTTCACCGCCAGGGCGCCGCGTCCGTGGGGTCATCCCACGGCGCGGCGCACGAGTAGCAGTAGGTGTGGGCGGTGTGACGGCGAAGACAGCTGGAAGAGGACGGCAGCTATGGGCAAAGCCTCGGGCAGGACTGGCGGGCTGGCCAGCCGTGAGCGTGCTGGTCAAATCTAGGTGGTAGCAGCAGGGCAAGCCCAATCCCTCCCTTGCCCTGCAGGGATGGTGGGGCGAGACCGCGTTGCAGCCAAAGCGGGTTGACGCGTCTGACTGGTGGACGCCAGGTGGCTTGGGTACTGGTGTGGGCTGCAGCATGACCCACAACCATGCGATGACGGGGAGGTGGCACCTGTGTCGGAGGCGACGGCCGGCTTACGGCAGGCATTATTGGAGGCGGACGAGGCGGCAGCGGTTGAGGAGACGCGCAGACTGCTTGCTGAGGGCACCGAGCCCCGGGAAATCCTGGAGTCGGGCCTGGCAGCTGCCATGTCGGAACTGGGCCAGAGGTGGAACCGTGGGGAGGCTTTCCTTCCCGAGGTGGTGGCTGCGGCCGAGATATTCAAGAAGTGCAGTGAGTTAGTGGAACCGGCGCTCTTGTCGCGGGACGAGAAGAAGGCCGGTCACCGCGTGGTGATAGGCACGGTGAAGGGAGACCTGCATGATCTGGGCAAGAACCTCGTGGCGGTCATGATGAGGACGGCTGGTTTTGAAGTACATGACCTGGGCAAGGATGTACCGGCCGAGAAGTTCGTGGAGGCAGCGCGGGATTTAGGAGCCAGGATTGTGGGGCTGAGTGCGCTGCTCACCACCACCATGGTGGAACAGAAGGTGGTGATAGAGGCCCTCCAGGAGGCGGGGTTGAGGTCGGCGGTGAAAGTGCTGGTGGGGGGTGCCCCGGTAACGGCACAGTGGGCGGCCGAGATTGGTGCGGACGGGTACGCGTCCAACGCGACGGAGGCGGTGGAAGTCGCCCTGGGGCTGGTCGGGGCTGGTGAGTGACCATCATGGCGGGGAGGTGATGCAGGTGGGTGCAGCGGTGGTTTTCACGGTGCTTTCCCGGAGTGAGGTGGAGGAGATCCACGAGGCGGCCTTCAGGGTGCTGTCAGAATGCGGCGTGTTCATAGATTACCGACGGGCCCTGGAGCATCTGGCGGAAAGGGGGGCCGACGTGGATTTCTCGTCGGGCAGGGTTCGGTTCCCTCCTGCTTTGGTGGAGAAGGCGTTGCAGACATGTCCCGGGTCGTTCAAGCTGTACGATCGGGAGGGGAACGAGGCACTGGTGGTGGGTGGGGACCGGGTACACTTCGCCACTGGCTCCTGTGCCGTGAGGTATCAGGAGGGTGATTCCGCTCGTCCTTCCCGGGCCGAGGATCTGGTGCGGCTGGTGCGGGTGGCTGATGCTCTGCCGGAGGTCCAGCTTCAGTCCACCGCGGTGGTGGCTAGCGAGGCCCCCAAGACCCTGGGCGACACGTACCGGCTTTACCTGGTTCTCGCCAATTCCTCCAAGCCGGTCATCACCGGTGCCTTCAGTGAGCAGGGACTGTGGGACATGAAGTCGATCCTTGATGCGGTAACCCTGGGCCGTACCGAAGAGGCGCCATGTGCCGTATTCGATGTTTGCCCCTCTTGTCCCCTGAAGTGGACTGCCAACACCGCGGCCAACGTGATGGATGGTGCTGCTGCCGGTCTCCCCCTCGAGTTCGCGTCCATGCCCATGCCGGGGGCTACTGCCCCGGTCACCCTGGCGGGGAGTGTGGTGATCCATACCGCGGAGACGCTCAGCGGGGTGGTGCTGGCGCAAACCGTGAGGCCTGGCGCCCGGTTAGTCTGGGGAGGGGCACCGCTGCAGTTCGACATGAGATATGGTACCACGCCGCTGAGCGCCGTAGAAGCCACGCTGATTGCGGTGGCGACTGCCCAGATGGGAAGATACTACGGCCTGCCCACCCATACGTATGCGGCGTTGAGCGACTCCAAGGTGGTGGATGCCCAGGCCGGGGCGGAAACGGCCCTCAGCGGTCTCTTGGCCGCCCTGGCTCGCATCAACCTCATAGCGGGGGTGGGTGCCCTGGACTTCGTGGCCACCCAGAGTTGCGAGAAGTTGGTGCTGGATGCCGAAGTGTGCGGCATGATTCAGCGGGTGCTGCGCGGCATAGAAGTCTCACCCGAGACCGTGGCCGCCGATCTGATACTGGAACTGGGACCAGGCGGCGACTACCTCTCGCATCCGCACACGCGCCGCTGGTTCAGGACGGAGCTACATCTGCCGGGCCTGGTCATCGACCGCCTGGACCGCAAGGGTTGGGAGCAAGCCGGGAGATGCGATGCGCTCATGCGGGCACAGGAACGGGTACAGCGCATCCTGGCCGAGCACCAGCCCCGTCCCCTGGATCCGGAACGAGCCTCCAGGCTCGACGAAGCCATGCGGCGGGTCATGGCGCGGGAGGCTTGCTGCTGTCTACCCTTTGTTCCCGCTCCGTGAAGCGCCTCTGGTGGCGGTGGGGGACAGTTGCTGCGAACGAGGGGAGAACTAGCCTTCATTGCAACGCCCGGCGAGTCATTCCTGCCGGGTTGTTGCCGGCAGACGTTTCGACCCTGGACTGGCTGGCGGGAGTGATGCGCGAAGTCCCATGGGTTCTGGTCGCATGCTCCGCCCTGGCGTCGAGCTGGAAGACGGCTGCCGCTACCCGTGGCCGGCGGTGTCGGCCGCCCGGAGAGTTTCCCTACCGGAGGACCGAGGAATGGCCCGCCTGGTGATTAACCTGGAAGCGATAAGGCACAACGCCCAGCTGGTCCTGGAGCTTTGTTCCTCGCGGGGGTTGAGGCTAACGGCGGTGACCAAAGGGGTCCTGGGGGATCCGGTCATTGTCCGGCAGCTAATCCAGGCGGGAGTGGACACGCTGGGAGACTCACGGTTGCGTAACATCATGAGAATGCGGGCAGCGGGAATCAGGGCGGAGTTCCACCTCCTTCGGGCGCCCTCCCCACAGGAGATTCCTGAGGTGCTCTCGTTGGCTGACGTCAGCTACCACTCGGAGGTGGAGGTGGTGAGGCTGCTGGCTCGGGCAGCAGAGTCCCGGGGCAGTACTCACCGGGTGGTCCTCATGGTGGAGGTGGGTGACCGCCGGGAGGGCCTCATGCCCACCGAGGTGCTGGCGGCTGCCGACGCGGTCATGAAGATGAAGGGCGTGCAGCTTTACGGTCTGGGGATGAACGTCGGTTGCATCAGCGGCGTGCTGCCCAGTCCCGCCAACATGGGCTTGGTGGCAGAGCTGGCCAGGGAGATCGAAGCCCAGCTGGGCCAGCGCCTGGAGCTGGTGTCCGGGGGCGGCAGCCTGGTGATTCCCCTGCTTCTGGAGGGCAAGGTGCCGGCGGGCATCACCCACCTGCGCATGGGCACCGCCATCTGGCTGGGGGATTACAACACCTGGGACCACCCGGTGCCGGGGGCACGCCACGACGCCTTCGAGCTGGTGGCGCCGGTGATCGAACTCAAGTGGAAGCCCTCGCTACCCGAAGGGGAGGTGGGGCTGGATGCCTTTGGCCGGCGGCCTGCCTTCGAGGACCGCGGGCCCATGCTGCGGGCCATTTGTGCGCTGGGAAGGCAGGACGTCTACGTGGAGGGAATCCAGCCCCGGCTGTCTGGTCTCAGGGTGGTGGCTGCGAGCAGTGACCACCTCATCCTTGATGCCACTGCTGCCCGGTGCCCCGTGCGGGTGGGGCAGGAAATTCCTTTCCGGGTGAACTACGCCGCGCTGCTATTTGCCATGCAGAGCTGTTGTGTGGTCAAGGAGTACGTGGATGCGGGCGGGGCAGGATGATCTGGCACGGAGAGCAGAAGTACTGGTTGGGAGGGAGGACCGAATGGCGAAGGTGCTGGTGCTGGGTGCGGGCCTCATGGGTCCGGCCATTGCGAGCGATTTGTTGAAGTATGGCATCGCTGAGCGGGTGATGGTTGCGGATATTGATCCTGAGCGGGTAGGGGAAGTGGTACGTTGCCTGGGGCCTGAGCGCTGCCAGGGGATGGTTCTTGACGTGTGGGACCGGCAGGCGCTGGTGGACGCCATGCGGCAGGTGGAGGTGGTGGCGGGTGCCTATCCGGCGGCGGCGGTTGCCCAGGTCACCGAGGCGGCGATAGAGGCGGGGGTATCTCTCGCCGATCTGACTGGATCGGCGGAGGGGTTTGACATCTTTGCCTATCATCAGCGGGCGGTGACTGCCGGGGTCACCCTGCTGCCGGGGTGTGGGGTCGCTCCCGGGCTCACCAATGTCCTGGTGGGGCAGGGGGCGGCCAGGTTCGACCGCGTCTCCGAGGGGGTCATTTACGTGGGGGGACTGCCGTTGCATCCCCGGCCGCCGCTTGGCTACCGCGTGGTGTTTTCCATGGACGCGCTGATCGATGAGTATGTGGTCCCCGCCCTGGTCATCAAAGAGGGGCGGGTGGTGGAAGTGCCGGCTTTGGATGGTCTCGAGGAGGTTGCCTTCCCGGATCCGGTGGGTGTTTGCGAGGCCTTCTACACCGACGGGCTGGGGACCATGGTCCGTACCGGGATGCAGATGGGCTTTCGGGAGCTGGCGGAAAAGACCGTGCGCTACCCCGGCCACCGGGATAAGGTGGCCTTCCTGCGCGACTGCGGCTTCTTTTCCCGGGAGCCGGTGCGGGTGGACGGGGTGGAGGTGGTGCCCAGGCGGTTTACCGGGGCGTTGCTGGGGTCGCTGCTCGAGCAGGGCGACGAGGCGGATGTGACCGTACTGCGGGTGGTCGTCCGGGGAGAGAGCCAGGGGAAGCGGGGCACGTGGACCTTCGACATGGTGGACTTTTATGACCACGACAATCGAGTGACCTCGATGGCGCGCACCACGGGATATACCTGTTCGATCCTGGTTGGAATGCTTTTGCGCGGGCGGATCGCCGGACCTGGGGTGGTCCCGTTGGAGCAGGTGTTTGCCGATGCGGCAATGTACGAGGAGTTGCGTGAGGAGTTGGGCAAGCGGGGCATGAGGATCACGGAGCAGTTCGAGGAGGGATGAGGCGGGGAGGACATCCGCCCCTCTTATGGCAGCACACCGTTGGGTCCGGGGGACGGGCCAGCCGCAGCTTGCTGCACTGAAGGAACTAAGGGGCAATATGGAGAATTTTGACTTGTGTGCCTATGGATCCCGACAGAGGCAGGAAGTGGAAAGGAGGTGAGGATCAAACCTGAAGAACGGGCGGAGGCGGTGGCTGCCTTCAACGGCGCCAGAGACCAGGTAGCCGGTGATCACGACAGGAGGAGGGAGCTAAATGAACGGTCTGGTGTTCGTCGTCCTGGCGCTGGTCCTGTATTATTTGGCCTACCGCTTTTACGCGAAGTTCCTCGCAGAAAAGATCTGGAAACTCGACCCCGACAGAGTCACTCCCGCTGTTGCCAAGGATGACGGCTTCGAGTACGTGCCCAGCAGGACGGAGATCGTGCTGGGGCACCACTTCACCTCCATCGCCGGCGCCGCGCCCATCGTGGGCCCCATAGTGGCCGCGGTTTGGGGCTGGGTACCGGCACTCATCTGGATAGTCTTCGGCACTATATTCCTGGGCGCGGTGCACGACTTCGGGGCTCTTGTAACCTCTATCAGGCACGATGGCCGGGGAATCGCTGACTACGTCAAGGACCTGCTCGGGCCCCGCGCCATGCAGCTGATGTACGTGGTGGCGTTCTTCCTGCTGGTGCTGGTGTCCGCGGTTTTCGTGCACGTGATCGCGGTATTGGCCTCGGCTTACCCGGCGGCAGTGTACTCCATCTGGATTGAGATTCCCCTGGCGATGATGATCGGGCTCATGGTGCGGTACAAATGGAAGGTGAACACGTATCTGGCGGCACTCATCGCGGTGGCAATCATGTATGCAATGATCGGTGTGGGCGTGCGTTATCCCCTCGAGCTGCCGTACAAGACCTGGGTGTACATCCTGCTCGGGTACATGCTGATAGCGGCGAGGCTTCCCGTGTGGCTGCTGGTCCAGCCCAGGGACTTCATCAATGGCATCCAGCTGGTGATAGCGCTGGCCGTGTGCACGGTGGGAGTCGTGGCATTGGCGCTAGCCGGTGGCGGACAGGTGGTGGCCCCGGCATTGAGGCTGAATCCGCCCGGAGCACCGCCCATATGGCCCTTCGTCATGATCACCATAGCCTGCGGTGCCATCTCCGGTTGGCACTCCATAGTGGGCAGCGGCACCACGCCGAAACAGCTCAAGAACGAACGGGATACCCGGCTGGTGGGCTATGGCTCCATGCTGGGCGAGGGCTACCTGGCGGTCATAGCCCTGGTGGCGGCGGTAGTTGGCCTGGGTGTCGCTGGCTATCAGCAGTTCTACGGCGCATGGGGGCAGGCCTCCTGGCCCAAGGTGTGGGCGGAAGGCGGTTCAGCCCTGGTGGGGGCCCTGGGGATACCTGCCGCAACCGCAGCGGCGTTCATGGCGGTAGTGGCCAAGAGCTTTGCCATGACCACCCTGGACTCGGCCATGCGCTTCACCCGGATAGCCTTCGCCGAGAGCGCGGTGACTTTCAAGCTGCCCCAGATATTCACCGACAGAACCGTCTCCCTGCTGCCGGGCTGGGTCGTAATCCTGCTCCTGGCGGTGTCCGGGCACGGGATGGTCCTGTGGCCGCTGTTCGGCGCCAGCAACCAGATCTTGGCCTCGTTAGCCCTGCTGGCATCGGCTATATTCCTCCTCAAGCTGGGCAGGCCCACCGTACATTACGTGGTGCCCTTCGTGCTGATGCTGGTCACCTCCATGACCGCCATGGCGTGGAGCGTGCTGACCAACTACATCCCCAACGCCAAGTGGGAGCTGGCCATCATCGGCGTGGTGGTGTTCGTCTGCGGCATCGGGGTTACCGCCATCGCCGTGAACACCTGGGGTGAGCAGAAGAGGCGGGAACGAGAGGATCTGGGTTGATTCCTCAACAGCATGAGCGCCAGATGGCAGGACGAGGACCGGGGCATGAAGCCCCGGTCCTCGTTTCGGATTGCCCGCCCTCCGCCGGGTACTGCACGGGCCATGGTGGGTGCGCCGGCTGGCGTTGACAATACCCGCATCGGACGGGGTCTGGTGGGAGCGGTCTGCGCAGGATGGCCCAGCGGCAACTGCCATGGGCGCAGCCCGTGGTTGGGCCTGGTCGGCCTCACATCATCAACCGCACGATCCAGGCCATCGCCGGCCAGGACTGGTCATCAAGGCCGCTGGCAGTGAGTATCTCCCGTTCCAGCCGTTGGATGTGGGGAAGGCATGCCTCCAGATTACTCGCCTGGTGGGGATAGCGCCGTCGTATGTCTTCCAGACGCTCTGCCACCGTGACCACGCGTCTCAAAACCACCTTGTCGGCGTAATACACCACCTTGTCCAGCCAGGTCACCGGTGCCCGCCGGGGATCGAGCACGCTGGGCAAGAAGTGGCGCCAGGCCGGCTGGCTGAGATTATCCAGTCCCTCCCGGGCCAGGATGGCTGCCGACGCTTCCCCGTGGTCGCGAGCGGTCAGGCCCGGTGGCCGGCGGCACCCTTTGCCGATATCATGGGTCAGGGCGGCCAGCCCCAGCTGGATCAGGTCGATGCCGACGCCCTTTTCCATCAGGGCGTGTCCGAAAACCACAGCCACCGCCGCCACCAGCAGGGAGTGCTCGATGACCCCATCCGGCACTCCGTACCGCTGCAGCAAGCTCACTCCCCGGGCTACCCATTCGTCAAGGTCGGGGATGTGAAGCAGCGGTTGGTCACGGTGTTTCAGCCACTGGCCGAGGAATGCAGCTGCCCCGCGGGGGACCAGCTCCCGGGGGGCGGTGGCTGAGGGAGCGCTGATGCTCGCACGGTGCCACGATCTCAGGGGCACGCGCACCAGGGGGAGTTGGCGGGAGGGGTGATCCTGGTGACGCACGAGGGTACTGAGAAAGGCCGCTGACGTTCGGTAGCATGGCGAAAGCTGGCAAACCAGAGCCGGGCGTGGTCGGTAGCGGCGGTGGAGCCGGGCGCCCAGCGGGTGCGGGAGTGCATTGAGGAAAAACCACGTGCAATGAGCATCGGATATGGAAATCTCCAGGCCCGTCTGGTGCGCTGCTTCCCGCGCTGCGGGCAGGGCTTGACCGCCATCAGGCACCTGAGCTCCGGGGGCGAAGACCGCCAAGGGCTTCTCCTCGGTACCGTACTCCTGGCGCGGGTGTACCAGCAGGAGCACGTCGGTCCCGTCCATCACCAAGAGTTCTGCCCAGAGCGGCCCACCCCGGGCGATTTCACCCAGTGCGAACTCCAGGGTAGGGTGCAGATGTCACCACCTCCTGACGCCAGCCGGCGGGTGCTAGTTTGACGCTGAGCTTAGCGTTTTCAGCTTTTGCCCAGGCTGGGCTTGTCTTCACGACGGCGGGTCTGAGCTCCTGCCCGCTGTCTCTCGTCGGTGGTCGGCGGCGGGCCAGGACGACCTTCGCCTCCCGAACCCCTTGGTCCTGGTTTGAGCATTCGTGGAGCCATGGCAGAGGTGGGGGGTCCCCCGATGCGCTTCGTTGTGTGGGATGAACGTTGGATGCGGGAGCGTCAGCGCATCATAGCACCTTACACCTGCGGCATCCACCACACCTGGCAGCCCGGATGGGTGACCGGGGTTTTCTGTCCACTGGTCCTTCAGGGAGACCGGGGAAGTGGCAATGATGTTGGTGGCGGTGACGGTGGGCGGGATTTCGGTGATTGGGCGTCGAACACCTGGTAAGGTCTGAAGTGGCTCAACCAAACGCACGGGGGACTCGAGGGACCGGCGGAGTCCGAAGGGCGTTCAGGTCGGCGGTCCAGTACAGTGCGAGACTGCTGGATTGCAGTCTCCAGAAGGAGTGTCCAGGAGAAACTCCGCCACGGGATGGATCTGGCGGCGAGGGTTTACCCATCACCTTCGAACCCGTGCTCCTCGCGTTCCCCTGGAGCATGGCGGGCAGCTTTTGCCAACTGGAGGTGGCGGACAGCTACCAACCTGACTTGGAGTGATGCTCAGTGAGAACTCCTTATGACGAGAAGTATGCTGGCGAAGATTACTATTGGGGCTTTCGGCCTTCAAGAACGTGCTACAAGGTACTCGAGCTGATGCCCCCCGACCGACCCCTGAGATTGCTCGATGTTGGGTGCGGCGAGGGAAGGAACGCGGTTTTCTTCGCCCGGAACGGATACCAGGTGACGGCGTTTGACCTTTCGGCCACAGGGGTGGAGAAGACGAAGAAGTATGCCGAGAGGGTGGGCGTTCGGGTGCGCGTTTTCCAGGCCGACCTGAACTCCTACCGCCTGCAGGAGGACTACGATATCATATTCTCCACCGGGGTCTTGCAATACGTTCCCCCTCACTTGAGGAAAGAGCTCCTGGAGGATTACAAGGCACACACCACTGAGGGCGGTCTGCACGTGTTGTCGGTCTTCGTCAGAAAACCGTTCATCGCCAGGGCGCCGGACGCGGAGGATACTGCTCACCCCTGGATATCGGGCGAGCTGTTCACCCATTATCACGACTGGAAAATCGAATACCTGACCGAAGAGATCTTCGACTGCATGTCAGGAGGTATCCCCCACCGGCACGCGGTGAATAGAATAGTTGCCCGGAAGGTGTGAGATCATCTCCTTGCCACCGCCGGGACGCGGTGGGGGACGCCTGGGGCTGAGGGTGCGGCTGGTTCCTGGTGGCCGCCGCCTTCGGGAACTCTCAGCCGCGGCCCCCCATACCCACCGCTGGCGACACAGCTGTCGTAGCCCTGGAACCACCTTCCGGGGTCTGTCGCCGCGCGGCCGGTGAGGGTGGGTCATCCCCTTTGCGTCGTGTTTCTGTGCCCACGCACTTGTTCAAGCGTGGCTTTATGCGGTTTGCTGACCTTTGTGATCAGTTGCCCGGCGCACGATGCGGAATCCAAATGCCACCGCGTACACGTGGCCGCGGGCATCACTGAGAAAGCGTAACAGCATTTCTTCTTCCTTCATCTTAACGGTGAACATGTCCACTCCTACCGGCCTTGCCCGGAACTGCTTGCCCCGGAGCTGTACGTGAAGCTCCCCGTCCACCACCGCCATCTCGCACCGTACTCCCTCGCCCGAGATGTATACACCTTCGTACCGGCCCAGACGCTCCGCTGGGCAGGCGTAATCACGGTACTCCAGCCGGCGGGTCCCCACCGGCAACCCCAGCAGCACATTCATCGCCCCCAGGAGGATCTGGCCCGAGGGGACCTGGCCGAGGTTGGCCAGGGCTGCGCCGGTGATGTCCTTTTCCGGGACGCAGCTGACGTAGGCGGAGACCCCCTTAATGCCCCCTCCGTGTTCCACCAGCGATACGCCGTGGTAGTTGGGGTGTACCATCAGTCCGTAGCCGTAATAAAGCCCCGGCTGACACTCCACGAACGGTGTGGTCATGCGGGCTACGCTGTCGGCGGACAGGATTCGCTGGCCGTTGCCCACGCCCCCGGTGCGGTAGATCTCCATGTAACGCAGCAGATCGGTCACGTTGGAGCGCAGGAAACCGGCCGCCACCATAGCTGGCGCTTCCCACCACTGGGGAGCGGCAAATATTTCTTCCTTCCCCTGCTCTTCCCGCTGCGCATACAGCACGGTGACTTCCGGATACCTCTCCATCACCTTGAGGTCGAAGGTGGTGTGATTCATCCCCAGCGGCTCCAGGATGTTCTCGGTGACGTAGGACTGGTAGGACTGCCCGCTGACCCGCTCGATGATGGCCCCCAGCAGGGCGTAGGCGTCATTGGAATAGCTGAAACAGCCACCCGGCGGACCCAGCAGCTCCACCTCCAGATTGGCGATGTACTCCATCAGCTGCTCGTAGGTGTCGATGGGCTGCTGCTTGGCGCAGTCGGCCCTGAAGGGCATCTCCTTGACCGCGGGATCGCCTTCCATGCTCCGCGCCATACACAAAAAGAGCGACGGCAGTGGCGGCAGCCCGCTGGTGTGGGTGAGGAAGTGGTGGATGGTCATTGCTTCCGCGGCATGGCCCCTGCCCACCCGGAACTCCGGCAAATACTTCACCACCGGGTCGGCCACCGAGAGCTTGCCCCGCTCCTCCAGCTGCATGATCGCCACGGCAGTGAAGGATTTGGTGATGGAACCAATACCGAATACCGTCTGTTCGGTCACCGGCAGCTGATTGTCCCGGTCTCGCCAGCCGAAGCCACGGCTGTATACCTGTTCACCGTCCCTGGCCACCGCGACGGCGAGCCCGGGTACCTGGTAGATGGCCATCGTCTTCTGCACGTACTCCTCGAATGATCCCCAGTCCGGTTTCACGAGGCGCTCCTCCTTTCGCTAGATGCAGGTTCCCGTCGGTATTGCACACATGCTGTCCTTTTCTGCGATGGCCCTGCAAACACCTTCGTTCACTGCCGGCGGCAACGGTGGTGCGGCACGTGAGGGCGGCGGCTGGGCGGGGAGAGGGCCGGCAGAAGCACGGGCAGTCATCTCGACCGGCATTGGCCACCGGTGCCGAAAGGAGGGGGCCCAAAGCTGGTTCCTGCCTCCAGGACCCGGCTGGAAGCGGGGAGCCTGAGCGACGCGGTTCCTGCGGTGCCACGGGATCCGCTGTCGCTGCGCCGCATCGAGAAAATCGGCCTCAACCTGCCGCTTCCTCCGCTGGCATCCCGCGCGGGCTGATCCCACTTCCCTAAACCCCACAAGGGCATTCAAGCAGGGTCACGGTGAGATGTGACTCCTCGCCCCTCAAAAGGATTGGGAAGAAATTCTGGCGAAAATTTCCTCAGTTCAGATCCCCAGCCGGCCACATTTCTTGACCAGTTTCCTGGCAGAGGGCTGCTGTATCCCCTCCGGGAATCCAGCGACAGGGGCGACAGCCTGGGAGGTTGCCGGGATTTCCAGGTGGGGAGTTCGGCTCCGGTTGGCGCTGGCCGGGCCAGGCCGAAGTATCGAGGGGGCCGGAGCCGCTGGGTGGGGCTTGTGAAAGTTCATGGCCGGGTGCTCCAGGTGATGACGCAGTGGGCCGATGAAGGAACCGGTGGTTCCCCGACTTAGAAAGCCGGGGGTACGTGAGCGTCATCCCAGCCGGCGATGTGCCCTTAGAAAGGGGGGAGAGGAGGGGTCATCCGGCCCCAGTGCTGGAGTCGTTTCCACTGAGTGTTGAGAGGGGGTATCCAGGTGCCAGGTCCAGGGAGATACGAGGATCTTGCCGGCAAGAGGGTGGTGATCACCGGAGGGGCGAGCGGCATCGGTCTTGCCACCGCGCGGCGCTTCGTGAGCGAAGGGTCCAAGGTCGTGGTGATTGACAGGAATGAGGACGCGCTGGACGAGGTCCTGTCCAACCACCCGGGTCTGGTGGGGGGGATCGTGGCCGACGTGAGCTGCCCCGACGAGGTGCGGCGAGCCTTCCGGGAGGTGGATGCCCTGATGGGCGGCCTCGACGTGCTCATCGCCAATGCGGGGATCAGCGTCCGCAAGCCCTTCCTGGAGATCGAATACGAACAGTGGGTCCAGGTCCTGGGGGTGAATCTGGGCGGGGTGTTCCTCTGCGCCCAGGAGGCCATAAGAAGGATGCAAGCCCAAAGGTCCGGGGTGGTCCTGTTCACCGCCTCCACCAACGGCATGGTGGCGCATCCGCTCTACGCCGATTACAACGCCTCCAAGGCGGGGGTAATCCTCCTGGCCAAGACGCTGGCGCTGGAGTTCGCGCCCTGGCTGCGGGTCAACGCCGTTTGCCCGGGGTACGTGATGACGCCCATGCAGGAGGCGGAGTACACGCCGGAGATGCTGGAGGAGGTAAATGAGAAGATTCCCCTCAAGCGTCACGCCCGGCCCGAGGAGGTGGCGGCCCTGTTCGCCTTCCTGGCGTCGGCCGAGTCCTCTTACATAACCGGGCAGTACATTGCCATCGACGGAGGAGAGACCGCTTAGCAAGGGGTGATGCCCATGATCGACGGTTCTGCAGCAGCCAGCGTGCTCTCGCTGGAGGGTAAGGTGGCTATGGTGACGGGAGCCGCTTCCGGCATCGGGCGGGCCACGGCATGGCGACTGGCTGAGGCGGGGGCGGCGGTGGCCCTGCTGGATATCGACGAGGCCGGGGGCAGGCAGGCGGCGCGGGAGATTCTGGATTCCGGTGCCAGGGCCAGGTTCTTCCGCTGTGACGTGACCTCCGCGGAGGAATGCCGGGCCGCCACCTGGGCGGTGAAGGAGGCCTTCGGGCGCATCGACATCCTGGTCAACAACGCGGGGGTGATGCGGCGCAAGACGGTGGTGGAGCTGGAGGAGGCGGAGTGGGACCTGGTCCTGGCGGTCAACCTGAAGGCGGTCTACCTGCTGTCGCAGCAGGTGATCCCCATCATGGCTTCTGGCGGGGGTGGAAGCATAATCAACATCGGCTCCGGCTGGGGCCTGGTGGGTGGTCCCCGAGCCGCCGCTTACTGTGCTGCCAAGGGCGGGGTGGTGAACCTGACCCGGGCCATGGCCATCGACCACGGGCCGCAGGGCATCCGGGTCAACTGCATCTGTCCCGGGGATACGGATACGCCGCTGCTGCGGGACGAGGCCCGCCAGCTGGGGGTGCCGGAGGAGGACTTCCTGGCCAGGGCAGCCGCCCGGCCTCTCGGCCGACTGGGGAGTACGCTCGACATCGCCAACGCCGTCCTGTACCTGGCCAGCGACCTTTCGGCGTGGGTGACTGGCACCGCCGTGGTGGTGGACGGGGGCGGCCTGGCAGGCCGCTGACCCTCGGTTAGTTCGTGCTTGGAGGGATGACTGATGAGCAGGAGGAGGAGGGTGGCTCACCCCTACATTCCCAACTCCGCGCCGCGGGTGAAGGCGGAGATGCTCAGGGAGATCGGGGTGAGCAGCGTGGAGGAGCTCTACGCGGACATCCCCGAGAGCCTGCGGTTCAAAGGGGAGATGAACTTGCCGGAGCCTCTGCGCTCCGAGTGCGAGCTCAGGAGGCACGTGGAGGGGATTTTGGCCAAGAACAAGACCTGCCAGGAGTACCTCAACTTCCTGGGGGCGGGCTGCTGGCAGCATTACGTGCCCGCAGTCTGCGACGAGATCAACCGGCGGGCGGAGTTCCTGACCGCGTACGGTGGAGAGCCATACGAGGACCACGGCAGGTTCCAGGCGCTGTTCGAGTATGCCAGCATGATGGGTGAGCTGGTGGACATGGACGTGGTGAACGTCCCCACCTACGACTGGGCGCAGGCCGCCAGCACCTCCCTGCGGATGGCCGCCCGCATCACCGGTCGGAAGCAGCTGCTGCTGCCCAGGATCATGAGCCCTGACCGGTTGTCGGTGATCCGAAACTACTGCCAGCCCGACCTCGAAGTCACCCTGGTTGACTATCACCGGGATACCGGGCAGCTGAACCTGGACGACCTGAGGGAGAAGCTGTCGTCGCAGACGGCGGCGGTGTACTTCGAAAACCCGTCGTACCTGGGGTTCATCGAGTCGCAGGGCGAGGAGATCTCCGCGCTGGCGCACCAACACGGCGCCTTGTGCGTGGTGGGCGTGGACCCGATTTCGCTGGGGGTGTTGGCTCCCCCCAGCGCCTATGGAGCGGACATCGTCTGCGGCGAGCTGCAGCCGCTGGGGATCCACATGCAGTACGGCGGAGGCCTTTCCGGGTTCATCGCCACCCGGGACGAGGAGCGGTTCGTGGCCGAGTACCCCTCTCGCCTGTTCGGCCTGGCCCCGACCGTGGTGGAGGGTGAATACGGATTCGGCGACGTGTTGTTCGAGAGGACCTCCTTCGCCTTGAGGGAGCGGGGCAAAGAGTTCGTGGGGACGGCCACCGCCTTATGGGGCATAACCGCGGGTGTGTATCTAGCCCTGTTGGGCCCGGACGGGATGCAGGAGCTGGGCAAAGGAATCATGCAGAGATCGCAGTATGCGATGAAGCGTCTGTCGCAGATCAAGGGCCTGCGCGTTCCCGCGTTCGGCAGCGCGCACTTCAAGGAGTTCGTCGTCGACTTCAATGCCAGCGGCAAGACGGTGGCGGAGGCCAACAGGGCCCTTCTCGAACGGGGCATCTTCGGCGGCAAGGACCTTTCCGCCGAATTTCCCCAGTTGGGCCAGTGCGCGCTGTACTGTGTCACCGAGGTCCACACTAAGGCGGACATCGACCGGCTCGCGGATGCACTGCAGGATTGCCTCCGCTGAGCGACCTGTCTGGGGAGGGGATATCTCGAGCATGGGAATGGACATGAGCAGCAGGTTGAGGCGCTTTCATCAGGCCAGATGGGATGAGCCCATCATTTACGAGCTGAGCACCGAGGGAGAACGGGGCCTTCTGGTACCGGAGGTTGAGGAGGAGATAGAGGAAGCCGTTGGCGACGGGGTATCGAAGATTCCCGAGTGCATGCGGAGAAAGCGGCCGCCCAACCCGCCCCAGCTGTCGCAGCCCGAGGTCCTGAGGCACTACCTACGCCTCTCTCAGGAGACCCTGGGGGCGGACCTGAACATCGATGTTGGGCAGGGCACGTGTACGATGAAGTACAGCCCCAAGGTAAACGAGGAGCTGGCCCGATCGGCGAAGGTCACCGAGTTGCATCCGCTGCAGGATGAGGACACCGTCCAGGGGATCCTCGAGATCATGTACAAGATGGACCTGTTCTTGAGGGAGATCTCGGGGCTGGATCAGTTCTCCTTCCAGCCGGGGGGCGGTGCTCAGGCCCTGTTCGCCATCGCTTCCATCATTCGGGCCTATCACCAGGATCGCGGAGAGACCCAGAGAGACGAGATAATCACCACCATCTTTTCGCATCCTGTCAACGCGGCAGCGGCGGCGGTGGCCGGCTTCAAGGTCATCACCCTGTATCCGGACGAGGACGGATACCCGGACATCCAAGCCCTCAAGGCAGCCGTCTCCGAACGTACGGCCGGGTTGATGATCACCAACCCTGAGGATACGGGCATCTTCAACCCCAGGATCGCCGAGTTCACGTGGATAGTGCACGAGGCGGGAGGGCTCTGCTCCTACGACCAGGCCAACGCCAACGGGATACTGGGCATCACCAGGGCCAAGGAGGCCGGCTTCGACCTCTGTTTCTTCAACCTGCACAAGACCTTCTCCTCGCCCCACGGGTGCGGGGGGCCGGCGGTCGGGGCCCTGGGGGTCACCAGGGAGCTGGCCCGGTATCTGCCGCGACCAACAGTCGAGTTCGACGGAAGGAAGTACCGCCTGAACTACGACATGCCGCACAGCATCGGCAAGGTCCGGAGCTTCTATGGGGCGGTGCCGGTTGTGTTGCGGGCTTATGCGTGGGTGATGAGCCTGGGCGCTGAGGGTCTGCGCGAGGTGGCCGAGATAGCGGTCCTCAACAACAATTACCTGCTCAAGAAGGTACGGGAGATCCCGGGAGCCAGCGCGCCCTACGCCAGGGGGAGGCACCGCATGGAGCAGGTGAGGTACAGCTTCGAGGAGCTTGCCAGGGAGACTGGCGTGGGAACCGAAGACGTGCAACGCCGGATGTTCGATTTCGGTGTCCACTACTGGACCAGCCATCATCCGTGGGTGGTGCCCGAGCCCTTCACCCTGGAGCCCACCGAATCGTATTCCAGGAAGGAGCTGGATGAATACGTTGCCATATTGCGACATGTGGCCAGAGAGGCCTACACCGACCCGGACAAGGTCAGGAACGCACCTTACAACAGCGTGGTGCACAAGATAGACCACGCCGCGCTGGACGACCCCTCCCGCTGGGCGGTAACCTGGCGGGCGTACTTGAAGAAGGTCAAGGGGCGGTGAGGAGCCGGCGCATGGGCCCTGAGGAGAGAAGCCGGGCGAAGGGCTGGGGGAGGAACTCATGAAGCAGCTCGGGCTGATAGTCAATCCCATCGCCGGGATGGGAGGAAGGGTGGCCCTGAAGGGCACCGACGGGCGGGAAGTCCTGGCCCGGGCGCGGAGGATGGGCGCGGTGCCCGAGTCGCCGCGGCGGGCGGTTGAGGCACTGCAAAGGCTGGTTCGCCTGCGGGCTGAGCTAGAGATCGTGACCTATCCGCACGAGATGGGCGAAGAGGAGGCCAGACGATCTGGGTTTGACCCGAAGGTGATAGGCTGCATACGGAGGGGGGAGACCACCGCCGAGGATACCCGCAGGGCGGCCAGAGAGATGCTGATGCTCGGTGTGGACCTGATCCTCTTCGCCGGGGGTGACGGGACTGCCCGGGATATATACGATGCTGTCGGGGATCGGGTGACGGTCCTGGGCATACCTGCCGGAGTGAAGATTCATTCCGCCGTGTACGCCAGGAACCCCGGACTGGCCGGGGACCTGGCGGCTCTGTACCTGCAGGGGAAGGCGGCGGTCCGCGAGGCCGAGGTGATGGATATCGACGAGGACGCCTTCAGGGAGGGTCGGGTGACGGCCAGACTCTACGGTTACCTGAAGATACCCTACAGACGCCAGTACGTACAGGGACTGAAGGCCGGGAGCAGCCCGAGCGAGCAGGCCGCGCTCCAGGCCATCGCCCGGGCCGTCATAGACGGGATGGAGGACGACTTCCTATATATCATCGGACCTGGCACCAGCACCAGGCCCATCATGGAGATGCTGGGGCTGCAGTACACCCTGCTGGGGGTAGATGCTGTCCACAGGAGACAGCTGGTGGGCAAGGACCTGACTGAGCGCCAGCTGCTGCGGCTCCTGGAGGGCAGGAGGGCCAAGATAATCATTACGCCCATAGGAGGGCAGGGTTACCTGTTCGGCAGGGGCAACCAGCAGCTCAGCCCCAAGGTGATCCGCCAGGTGGGGAGGGAGAACATCATGGTCATCGCGACGAAGGAGAAAATCAACTCGCTCAGGGGCCAGCCCTTCCTCGTGGACACCGGAGACCACGAGGTGGACCGGATGTTGAGCGGCTACGTCCGGGTACTCACGGGATACGACCAGTGGGTTGTGTACCGCGTCACGGGCTGAGAAGCGCCCGCTGCCCGGCCCTGTGCTTGACCATGCGCGGCACGGCCTGCTCGGTCAGGAGCTCTGCGCCCCCCGGGTTCAGCATCCGGACACTGGCGAGGGAGGGGGAAGCGGCGGGGCACCGAGCACACTCATTGCTGCCATCCTGCAGCTGGTTACCCCGCGGGAAAGCCCGTGATTAGGTGGCAACCTGGAATAGCTGGAGTGGCCAGCGCTCAGACATGCCATGTCACAGCAGCCCCAACCGGGCGGCCACGTCCTCGTAATCTGGAGCCTCAGCGTAGATCTTCTCGAGATCCCGGCGGGCCCGCCGGCGTTGCCCAAGATCCTCGTATACCAGGGCCCGCTGGTACCTGAGTGCTCTCAGCAGCTCCTCGGATCGACCCTTCTTCCGGCGCAGAGCGGCGGTCAGGGTGTCCCGCGCCGCCTCCAGCAGACCGAGGGCATGCAGGGCCTTGGCCTTGTAAAGCAACAAAGCGGTGTGGATTGGCGTGTCGTTTCCGATTCCCCCGGCTAGCCGCACGACCCGCTGGCAGACCTCCTGGTCGCCCGGGTGAGCATCCAGCAACAGCTCGGCCAGGGACAATTTCACCACCACGTCGTCCGGGCCGAGCTGCCAGAGTCTTTCCAGGCACGATATTGCATCCTGCCAGCGCTCCTGCCGCTGGTAGACCTCCGCCAGGCCGAGCAGGACGCCCCGCAGGTTGGGGTCGATGATGGCCACCACTTCGTCGGTGATGGCCAGGCTGATCGTCGCAGAGATGCCGTACCGGGAAAAGTAGCGGCCCAGGTGGCTGTGTTTCTGCACCGCCGTTGCCAGGTAACCTTCTGCGTCTGCCAGGCGGCCCTTCTTGAGGGCCAGGAAACCGGCGAGATACGCGCCGTCGGCCAGATGTACCGCCTTCTCCAGGTACTGGAGGGCTTTGTCCTCGTTGCCGAGGACCAGCTCGCGGCAGCCGTCCACCAGGGCCTCCTCGTCTTCCGGTGTGAGGAGACGCTTGAAGAAGCCCAGGGTGAGGCGGCGTTGTGGAGGAGCCGAGGGAACAGCCGAAGCCATACCGCTCCTGGCAGTTGACCTCCTGCTTGACAAGGTCGTGGTGTAGAACAGGCCAGTTCCCGGAATGCCCACGGTTGCGCGTTTGCCCCGGGGTCCGATGGTGAACTTCGCCCCGCGCGGCCCGAAGGAAAGAGACCCGCCCGACCTGCTCAGGTTCAGGGTTACTCCCGGGGCAATTTTGATTCGTCTCCAAAATCGGAATCCCATTTCAGCTCTCCTCTCACCTGTCCGTGCGGGCTGCAGTCCCGGTGGGTGGTGACACCGTGGCATTACTCGAGGTGATATGCATATTCCTCGTTAACGCTATGGCCCTGCTTCCGGATGAGTGGGGTGAACGGCCACAACGGGCAGACACAAAGGCTCCGGATGAAGCAGCGAACCCGCACGCCGCTTTCCTGGTTCGTCTTGGCGGCCGGACAGTCGCCGTGTTGGTGCCTTCGCCGCGGGGGTGAAAACTCCTGCAGCAGGAGGTGTGTGCCTCTTCCCGGTCATCAAGAACTTCAGGGGTTGCTTCAATGCCCTACTTCCACTGCATTGAGGTTGAGTTGGCCCGTTCCCTCGCTGGAAGGTTACCGCAGGTTGCCCACCTGAGAGCCTCTGGGCCGGAGGCCAAAGGAGAGCGTATCCCGCGGGGCTCCCTATGTCTCCCAGGAACGAGGAAAGGGCAGCTGCAAAGGTGCGTTTCTTACTGCGGTAACGCAGTGACCTTGTTGAAGTACTTCGGCCATCCCTCGGGTTTGTACGGAGATCTCGTACAACCCCGGCCGGCCTCCCAGGCGTACAACCTCCGGTGAGGCCACCTAACAATATGGCGTCGCGAGAAACATAATGTGGGCGCTGCAGGGCAGGGTCTCCCGGGATGGTTCTGATGGCGCGACCCTTTGCCGAGCGGGCCTTGGCCTCGATGGGTGGAACTAGAAAATGTGGAGGCGAGCGGGGTCGAACCGCTGACCTCCTGCTTGCAGGGCAGGCGCTCTTCCAGTTGAGCTACGCCCCCACAATACTGCTCCTCGAGCAGGATTCGAACCTGCAACCTGCCGGTTAACAGCCGGCCGCTCTACCGTTGAGCTATCGAGGAGCGTTGCAACCTCGGTTTTGATTTGTGCGGAGGCGACGGGACTCGAACCCGCGATCTCCTGCGTGACAGGCAGGTATGTTCAACCGACTACACTACGCCTCCAGCCACACACATATTATAGCCGTCGTGGGAACGGGTGTCAACCGATGTGGCCGCGGGCTTTTCGTAAGAGGACCACTTGCGTTGTGCCGGTGATGCCCGCGGCTGCTGGCCGTTGCCGTGACCGGACCACTCCAAGGTCCAGCCGATGACTTGTCAAGAACTGAGCTGTGGATGCCGGAGCTTCAGCCCATCCGCGGGAACCTGTCCATGGTGGCGAGGCACACCCGGACCAGCATCAACATCACTGGTACTTCAATCAACACTCCTACCACCGTGGCCAGCGCTGCCCCGGACTCCAGACCAAACAGGGTCACGGCGGTGGCGATGGCAACCTCGAAATGGTTGCTGGCGCCGATCATCGAGGCGGGGGCTGCTTCCTCGTAGGTGAGCCCGATGAACCTCGAGGCGAGGTACGCGAGGGCAAAGATGAACCAGGTCTGTATGAACAGCGGCAGTGCGATCATCCCCACCACCGCTGGCGACCTCACGATCACCTGTCCCTGCAGCATGAACAGCACGACCAGGGTGATGAGCAGCGCCACGATGGAGACTCCCTCGGTGCGCTTGAGGAACACCTTCTCGTACCATTCAACACCCCGCGCCGCCAGCAGGCGAGTACGGGTGAAGTAGCCCGCTACCAGAGAGACGCCGACGTAGAGGACCACGCTGAGGGCGATGGTGAGGAAGGGTACGGGCATCTGTGCGATCCCCAGGAGGAGGTTTCCCAAAGGTGCGTACAGCGCCAGCATGGTGAGGGAGTTGATGGCCACCATAACCAGCGTGAGCCCCATGAAGCCCTTCGCCAACCAGCTCGCCCTCGTCACCGGTGCCTCGCGCGGGATCGGCGCCGCGACGGCGGAAGCGCTGGCCGCCGCGGGTGCGCATGTCATCCTGGTGG
>ENA-OSAF01000076-OSAF01000076.1-marine-sediment-metagenome-genome-assembly--contig:-NODE-76-length-44113-cov-21.789550_pt1 | contig 44113 bp, 41 predicted proteins | sample MGYA00237872_ERZ529318 | MGnify/ENA primary metagenome ERZ529318 (study PRJEB26369, sample SAMN03142813) | marine sediment metagenome | biome: marine; feature: borehole; material: sediment... | reverse complement strand
GCTTCTTCCGGGACCCAGGGGTTCAAGGGCTCCAAGAAGGGGACGCCGTTCGCGGCCGGCATGGCGGCCGAGGCGGCCGCCCGGGAAGCCATGAACCACGGGCTGAGAGAGGTCGAGGTCCTGGTCAAGGGGCCCGGTTCGGGCCGCGAGGCGGCGATACGTTCGCTGCAGGCGGCGGGACTCGAGATAAACGCCATCCGTGACGTGACGCCCATACCCCACAACGGCTGCCGGCCGCCCAAGCGCCGCCGCGTCTGATGGAGGTGTCGAAAGACCATGGCTAGATACACCGGCCCGGTCTGCCGGCTCTGCCGGCGGGAGGGCATGAAGCTCTACCTGAAGGGCGAGAAGTGCTACAGTGCGAAGTGCGTCTTCGAGCACCGGCCTGAAGCTCCGGGCCACAGGGCCCGCTTCCGCCGGAAGCCGACCGAGTACGGCATCCAGCTCCGCGAGAAGCAGAAGGCCCGGCGCATCTACGGGGTGCTCGAACGGCAGTTCCGCACCTATTACCGGCGTGCCACCCGAGCCAGGGGTGTCAGCGGTGAGGTGCTGCTGCAGCTTCTCGAGAGACGACTGGACAACGTCGTTTACCGCATGGGGCTGGCGAGCTCGCGGGCTGAGGCGAGGCAGCTCGTCCGCCACGGCCACTTCATGGTGAACGGTCGTCGGGTGAACATCCCCTCGTTCCAGGTCCGCGAAGGCGACGAGGTCGCGGTCCACGAGAAGAGCCGCAACCTGCCCAGGCTCAAGGAACTGGCCGGCCTGGGCGCCCAGCGCGGTGTTCCGGACTGGCTCGAGGTCGACCACGAGAAGATGAAGGGCAAGGTCCTGAGGCTTCCCAAGAGGGAAGAAATCGACGTTCCCGTCCAGGAACGCCTCATCATCGAGTTCTACTCTCGTTGAGGGACGGACCATGCCGCGGCCGGAGGGTGACGTTTCGTCCGGCCCCCGGCCCGGCGTTGACGGAGAGGTTCATCGTCTCAAGGAGGCGGTTTGATGCTGACTATCGAGAAGCCGAGGATCGTGTGTGTCGACCGCTCCGAGGACAACACCTACGCCCGGTTCGAGGTCGAGCCTCTCGAGCGCGGCTACGGGACGACTCTGGGCAACTCGCTCAGGCGGGTCCTCCTCTCCTCGCTGCCTGGAGCCGCGGTGACGACGGTGAAGATAGACGGGGTGCTGCACGAGTTCTCGACCATCCCGGGTGTGCTGGAGGACACGACAGACATCATCCTGGCTCTCAAGCAGCTCTGCATCAAGATGCACGGCCCCGACGACCTGCGCATCCTGCGGGTGGAAGCCGAAGGGGAGCAGGAGGTCAAGGCCGGTGACATCATCGCCGGGGCGGACATCGAGATCCTCAACTCCGACCTCCACATCGCGACGCTCGACAAGGACGGCCGGCTCTACATGGAGATGACCGTCGAGCGCGGGCGTGGCTACGCCCCGGCCGAACGGAACAAGTGGCCGGAGCAGCCCATCGGGGTGATCCCGGTCGACTCCATCTTCTCGCCTGTGCGGCGCGTGAACTTCACCGTCGAGGACACCCGGGTGGGGCAAATCACCGACTACGACAAGCTCTCCCTCGAGGTCTGGACCAACGCCACCATGGCCCCGGAGGAAGCCGTGAGCCTGGGGGCCCGGATCCTGACCGAACACCTGCTCCTCTTCACCGAGCTCACCGAGCAGGGTCAGGGGGTGGAGCTCCTGGCCGACGCCGGTGAGGAGGAGCGGGACCGCATCCTCGATATGCCTGTCGAGGAGCTGGAACTCTCGGTGAGGTCCTTCAACTGCCTCAAGCGGGCCGGCATAAACACGGTCGGTGAACTCATCTCCAAGACCGAGGCCGAGATGATGAAGGTCCGGAACCTCGGCAAGAAATCACTGGAGGAAGTAAAGGCCAAGCTGGCCGAACTCGATCTCAGCCTGGCCGAGCCTGAGGAGTAGGCCGGCCCGCCGGCCCGTCGCGGTCCGGTGTTCAATAGGAGGACGCAAAGCCTATGGGACAAGCTAAGCTCGGGCGGACCAGAGGCCATCGCCGGGCTCTCTTCAGGAACCTTGTGACGGCCCTCTTCGCCCACGAACGGATAGAGACGACGGAAGCCAAGGCCAGGGAGTGTCGGCCTATCGCCGAGCAGCTCATCACCCTGGCCAAGAGGGGTGACCTGCACGCGCGGAGGCAGGCGGCGGCCTTCATCCTCGACGAGGACGTCCTGAAGAGACTCTTCGACGAGATAGGGCCCCGCTACGCCGACAGGTCCGGAGGGTACACCCGTATCGTCAAGCTCGACAACCGCAGGGGTGACGGGGCGCCCATCGCCCTCCTGGAGCTGGTGCGCTGAGAATTCCCCGCACAGAGAGAGCGTGCGGCCGACGGGTGGGTGCCGACGGCTCCGCGTCGCCCTGGTCCGGCCTGGCGCCGGCCGCGCCTCCGGAGCCCTGGGGGAGGAACCTCGCAACTTGCCGCCTGACGATCTCATCGTGACCAGTGGTCTCGGGCATCGCTACGGAGCGGGGACGGAGCAGGAAGTCACCGCCCTCGAGGGCGTGAGCCTTCGCATCTCACGGGGGGAGTTCGTCGCCGTCATCGGGCCCAACGGTTCAGGCAAGTCCACCCTCGCCCGGCACCTGAACGCTCTCCTGCTTCCCACCGAGGGCCGCGTGACCGTCAACGGTCTCGACACCCGCGACCCTGACCATCACTGGTCCATCAGGCAGACGGTGGGAATGGTCTTCCAGAACCCCGACAACCAGATCGTGGCCACGGTGGTCGAGGAGGACGTGGCCTTCGGCCCGGAGAACCTCGCGGTCCCACCCGAGGAGATCCGGCGGAGGGTGGACGAAGCCCTTGCCCTCGTCAGGATGCAGGACTACGCCCGCCACGCCCCGCATCTCCTGTCCGGAGGCCAGAAGCAGCGGGTGGCCATCGCCGGCGCGCTGGCCATGAGACCCGCCTGCCTGGTCCTCGATGAGGCGACGGCCATGCTCGACCCCAGGGGGCGGCGCGAGGTCCTCCAGACCGTACGGCGCCTCAACCGGGACGAAGGCCTCACCGTCGTCCTCATCACCCATTTCATGGAGGAAGCGGCCCTGGCCGACCGCGTCGTGGTCCTCGACCGGGGACGCATCGTCATGGACGGACGTCCGGAGGAAGTCTTCAGCGAGGTGGACTTCCTGGAGGGCATCGGGCTCGGGGTACCGCAGATCGTCGGTGTCCGCCGCCTCCTGGAAGAGGCCGGCCACCGCATCCCTCCGTCCGTCCTCACCCTGGAGGCCATGGTGGACTTCTTATGTCCATAGAAACGGTCGACCTCACCCATGTCTACATGCCTGGGACCGAGCGCGCCGTCGTCGCCGTCGACAGGGTCAGCCTGCGCATAGACGACGGTGAGACGGTCGGCATCATGGGCCCGACGGGCTCCGGCAAGTCGACCCTCATCCAGCACTTCAACGGTCTTCTCAGGCCCACGTCGGGCCGGGTGCTCGTCGACGGAGAGGACCTCTGGCCCCGGGAGAAGGAAGGCCCGAGGACCACAGACCTGCACAAGGTCAGGCGGAAGGTCGGCCTCATCTTCCAGTTTCCCGAACACCAACTCTTCGAGGAGAGCGTCTATGACGACGTCGCCTTCGGCCCGCGCAACCTCGGCCTGTCCGAGGAGGAGGTCCGGCGCCGCGTGACCGTCGCCCTGAGGATGGTCGGTGTCCCCGAGGACGAGGCCGAGGCTCTCGGGCGGAGGTCCCCCTTCAGCCTTTCGGGGGGCCAGATGCGGCGGGTGGCCATCGCCGGGGTCCTGGCCATGAGACCCGCCACCCTCGTGCTCGACGAACCGACGGCGGGCCTGGACCCCCGCGGGCGGCTCGAACTACTCGAGACACTTTCCAGACTGCACCGGAGGTGGGGGCTCACCCTGGTGGTCGTGTCCCACAACATGGAAGACCTCGCCGCTCTCGTGGACAGGGTCATCATCCTCGACCAGGGACGCCTCATCCTGGACGGTCCGACCCGTGAGGTCTTCCGGGACCCGGAGAGTCTGCGCCGCCTGGGACTCGACGCACCGCCCGTCGTGGCCTTGATGCACGCGTTGGCCGCCAGGGGGGCGCAGGTCGACGTCTCCCGGTTGAGTCCGAGGGAGGCGGCCGAGGAGATCGACCAGTGGATCAGGGCGGGCAGGCCGCGCCGCGCCGGTTCCGGACGGGAGGGTGACGCCGGGCTTGTCCATGTTTAGAGACATCACCATCGGCCAGTACCTCTCCGGCTCCTCGGTGGTGCACCGGCTCGACCCCAGGACGAAGATAACCATCGTGGGGGTCTTCATGGTCGTCCTGTTCGCCGCGACGAACGCCGCCGCCTACGCCACGCTGACGGCCTTCACCGTCCTTGCCGTTCACCTCGCCCGTGTCCCGGCGAGGATGCTTCTCCGCGGTCTCCGGCCGGTCCTTATCCTTCTTGTGCTCACCTTCACGCTCCAGCTCTTCCTGACCCCGGGCCGGACCATGTTCACCCTCGGGCCCCTCGTGGCCTCCTGGGAGGGCTTGAGGATGGGCCTGTTCATGGTTGCCAGGCTGCTCCTGCTCCTTGTCATGGCCTCCCTCCTCACCCTCACCACGTCGCCGGTGTCGTTGACCGACGGCCTCGAGAGCATCCTGGCCCCGTTCCGCCTTGTGGGCCTGCCGGCCCACGAACTGGCCATGATGATGACCATAGCTCTGCGCTTCATCCCGACGCTGATGGAAGAGGCCGACAAGATCATGAAGGCCCAGATGGCCCGCGGTGCGGACTTCGAGAGCCGGAGCCTTTCGCGCCGCATCCGGAGCCTCGTCCCGCTCCTGGTGCCCCTCTTCGTCTCGGCCTTCCGCCGCGCGGACGAGCTGGCCACCGCGATGGAGGCAAGGTGCTACCGGGGGGGAAGACACCGGACGCGGCTCAACCGTCTCCGGGCCACCGCCCTCGACGCGGCGGCCGCCGCGCTGACGGGATTCATGGCCGCCGTGGTCATCGGCCTGAGGTGGTGGCCCGGGTGAGAGGTGAGGACGCCCTCCGCCGCGGGAGGCCGGCGGACGACGTGCCGCGCTACAGTCTTGTCGTGGCCTACGACGGAACGGCCTACCACGGCTTCCAGCTCCAGAGGCCGGGCCTGGACACCGTGGCCGCCCGCCTGGAAGCCGCCCTGGCGAAGATATCCCCTGAGGGGGAGCGGGGCGAACGTGTCGTCGTCACCGGCGCCTCCAGGACCGACGCGGGGGTCCACGCCAAGGGACAGGTCTGCGCTTTCTCCAGCCGCCTCACGGTGCCCTGCGACCATCTGCCCCTGGCCCTGAACAGCCACCTGCCGCCGGACATCGTCGTCCTCTCGGCACGGAGGGCGGCTCCGGGGTTCGACCCGAGGGGTGACGCGGTCTCCAAGACCTACCGCTACTACGTCTGGCGGTCACCCCTTCCGTCACCGTTCTACCGGAAGTGGTCCCTTCACTTCCCGTTCCGACTCGACCTCGAGGCCTGCCGGGCGGCCTTGGAGCCGCTCGAGGGCCGCCACGATTTCGCCGCCTTCAGGGACACGGGGAGTTCCGCACAGACGACGACGAGGACCATCCACCGGGCCTCCATCGAGAGCCGCCCGGTCCCGGCGTGGCACCCCCCGGGCGGCGAGGTCCTCACCTTCGAGGTCACGGGTGACGGCTTCCTGTACCACATGGTCCGTATCATCGTCGGGACCCTGCTCGAGGTCGGGCAGGGGCGCCTGCCCCCGGATATCACCTTGAAGGCCCTGCGAAGCGGAGTCAGGGAGGAGCTGGGGCCGACCGCACCGGCTCACGGTCTGTGGCTGGAGAGGGTCAGCTACAAGTCTCCAGCCGGAGCGGAGACCGTACCCGTCCGGGGCGAGACCTCCGCGGCCCTGCTGCCGGGAGGCGTCTATCTGCCTTGACACCGGATTCTCGCGCGTATTAGAATTCGAGTTGTGCCGTTCGAGGGGGACATCCTATGCGGACGTACGTGGCCAAACCTTCGGAGATACAGAAACGCTGGTACGTCGTTGACGCCGAGGGCAAGACCCTGGGCCGTCTGGCCAGCCGGATTGCCGCCATCCTGCGCGGCAAGCACAAGCCCACCTACACCCCTTTTCTTGACACAGGGGACTACGTCATCGTGATCAACGCCGACAAGGTGGTCGTCACCGGAGACAAGGCCGAAGGCAAGCTCTACTACCGACACTCCGGCTATCCGGGTGGGTTGAAGACGACCACCTTCCGCCGGATGATGGAGACCAGGCCCGAAAGGGTCATCGAGATTGCCGTCCGCGGGATGCTGCCGCACAACCGCCTGGGGCGGGCCATGGCGAAGAAGCTCAAGGTCTACGCCGGCCCGGTCCACCCCCACGAAGCGCAGCAGCCCGAAAGACTCGAACTGTGAAGGTGGTGCCGGCAGCGGTGGTGACGACTCCTGCCCAGCGTTCTGTCGAGTACCAGGGTACCGGCCGGCGCAAGACATCTGTCGCTCGTGTACGCTTGGTGCCTGGCGAAGGACGGATCATCGTCAACGGCAGGCCCGTCGACGACTACTTCCCGACGCCGATGCTCCGGGATTCGCTGACCCTCCCGCTCCGCCTCACCCATCTGGACGACAGGTTCGACGTCATCGTCCGGGTGAGCGGCGGGGGGATGTCCGGACAGGCCGGAGCTATCAGGCACGGCATCGCGCGGGCCCTGCTCCTGGTCGACGAGAACTACCGACCCATCCTCAAGAAGGCCGGCCTTCTGACGCGGGACCCGCGGATGAAGGAGCGCCGCAAGTACGGGCTGAAGAAGGCCCGCAAGGCCCCGCAGTTCTCCAAGAGGTGAGGCGGCGCCCGAGACGGAGTCGTGTCCGGTCGACGCCTTCCGTCCGTCCCGCCGACAGGTCGCCGATGTGCTAAGTCCGCTCCGACCCCACATACGAATGGTCGGAAAAGGCTTCGGGGCGGCCTCGAGCCTGCCCGGAGCGGGCGGCGGGAGGATGGAGCCGGATGTCTCACCGGACAGGGCCGGGGTCTCCTGCCCGGCCGACGGCCGCCGTCGGGCGGCCGACCCGCATCACCGGTTCGCGAGGCCTGGCTTCCCCGTCGACCCCTGCGGCCCTGGGTGCGGTCCTGCTCCTCGGGGTGGCCGCCACCGGGTGGTTTCTGGCCGGCGGCTCCGTGGCCGCGGCCTTCGGCGCCGTCTGGCTGCCCGACGGTCCGGTCGTCCCCGCTGCAGGCGTCCTCTCCGGCCTTGTCGTGGCCATCGACCCCGGCCACGGCGGCTTCGACCCCGGCGTGATTGTCGACAGCGGCGTGGCGGAGGCCGACCTGAACCTGGCCGTGTCGCTGAAACTACGCGACATCCTCGTCCGGGCCGGGGCCGAGGTCTTCCTGACGAGGACCGAGGACCGCGACCTCCTCCAGCCGGGAGATGCGCAGCGCCACGGCTCGGCCATACGGGCGGACCTCATCCGGAGGGTCGAGGCGGTGAAGCGGGCCGGGGCCGACCTCCTGGTCTCCCTGCACTGTAACTCCTTCCCTTCCAGCGTGTGGCGCGGCGCCCAGACCTTCTACATGCCCGGCGCGCACCCCGGCGGCAGGTTCCTCGCTGAAGCCATCCAGGCCGAGCTCGTCAGGGTCACCGGTGAGACCGACCGGCAGCCCAACGGGCGCCAGGACATCTTCCTCATCAGAGAGACGGACGCTCCCGCCGTCGTCGTCGAGATGGGCTTCCTGTCCAATCCGCGCGACCTCGCGCTCCTCCAGGACCCGGACTACCAGCACCTCGTCGCCATGGCTATCTTCTTCGGCATCTGCCGCTTCGTCCACCACCCGCCGCCCGGCACGGCCTGAACCCCCCGGACCTTGGCTCTTCCTCGCGGCCCCGCCCTCGGAGGCCCCGGGCCGCCGGGCGGGCGGGTGACGGCCGCCGAAGGTGAGGACCTGACCCGGGTAGAATGGAATCGGATGTCGGGACCGGACGCCTCTTGACCCGGTCTTCGACAGGTCTTGCGTCATGGCCGTCCTCGGGGCGCTCCACAGCCGACGACCCGGGGCGGCCGTATGTCTGGGAGGAGACCGGCCGGAGTGGCACGGATGTCGACGTCACCGGCGCCGAGACTCGAGATCGACCTTGTCAAGCTGGCCGCCAACGCGCGGGCCCTGGCGGGGTGCTGCCGTGCGGCCGGCCTCGAGCTCCACGCCGTGACCAAGGTCCTCCGAGGTGACCCCGCGGTCGCCCGGGCCTTCCTGGCCGGGGGGGGCGGCGGGCCTGGCCGACTCCCGCCTGTCGAACCTCCGCCGCCTGCAGGCCCTGCGCGGCGCAGGCGCGGGGGGCACGGCGGACCGGAGGGTCCCCTTCCTTCTTCTCCGGGAGCCCTCCCCGGCCGACGCCCCGGCGGCCGTGGCCCTTTCCGACGGCGTCCTGTGCGCGAGCCTCGAGGTCGCGGAGAGTCTCGCCAGGGCGACCGGGCCTGACCGGCCCTACGAGGTGCTCCTGACCGTCGACTTCGGAGACCTGAGGGAAGGCCTTTTGCCGGAGGAGTTGCCCGACGCGGCCGTGGAGTTCGAGGAGCGGATGGCCCGGGCCGCGGGCCGGAGCGACCCCTCGCGGCGGGCCCATGTCGCCGGCCTGGCCGCGAACATGGCCTGCTTCTCCGGAGTGGTCCCGACGCCCGCGCACCTCGAACACCTCCTGATCCTGGCTCGGGAGACCGGTGAACGTCTGGGGCGGCCTCTCAGGGTGTCGGCCGGGAACACGGCGGTCCTCCCCCTCCTCGTGAGAGGAGAGCGCCTCCCGGAGGGCCTGCACGACCTCCGGGTCGGTGAGGGCATCGTCCTCGGGCGGGACAGTCTGCGTCGGGAGCCCCTTCCCGGGTGTCACCTCGACGCGGTCACCTTCTGGGCCCGGGTCATCGAGATACGCCGCAAGCCGAGCGCACCGGTCGGCGAGCTCGCCGAGGACGCCTTCGGCCACCGCCCGGTCTTCGTCGACAGGGGCCCCCGCCTGCGCGCGGTCGTCGCGGCCGGAAGGCAGGATATCGTTCCGGAGGGATTGAAACCGCTCGCCGGCGGCATCGAGGTGGTGGGAGCCACCAGCGACCACCTCGTGCTCGACATCGAGGACTACCCCGGCCGCCTCTCCGTCGGTGAGGAGGTCGGGTTCCTGGTCAACTACGCCTGCCTCCTGCAGGCTTCGACATCGCCCGACGTGGTCAAGGTCCACGTCGGGGACGTCCGGGAGTGAACGCGCCATGGCTCGAGCAGGGATCGTCCTCGGGGTGCTGTCCCCGCACGCGCCCATCATCGTTCCGGAGATCGGTGACAAGGACCTCGACCAGGTCGTGAAGACCCGAAACGCTCTCCAGGGGGCCGCCGCCCTCGTGCGGGACATGAGACCCGACACGGTCGTCGTCATCGCCCCGCACGGTCCGGTGGTCCGCAGCGCGGTGACGCTCCTGGCAAGCCCTGTCCTCCAGGGCAACTTCCGCGAATTCGGCATCGCCGGCACCTCCCTCCGCTTCGGCAACGACCTCCGGCTGGTCGACCGCATCCGAGAGGAGGCCGCCCGGAGGAACGTCACCGTCTTCACTCCTGACGCGGACAAGATGAGCTTCCGCCCTCCGGACAGGCTGCACTACGCCGTCCTCGTCCCCCTCCACTACCTCACCGAGGCCGGGCTCGAGTGCCGGCTGGTCGCGGGTGCCGTCGGCCCCCTCGGGCGGGAGGAGCTCTACCGGTTCGGCCAGGCCGTCCAGGCGGCGGCCGTGGAACTCGGAGTGCGCGTCGTCTACGTGGCGAGCGGCGACCTCTCCCACCGCCTGACCGAAGGCGCTCCGGCCGGCTACGACCCGATGGGCCGCATCTTCGACCGGAGGGTCGTCGACGCCCTCGCCCGAGCCGACGTCAAGGCCCTGCTGGAGATGGACCCCGAACTCGTCGAGCGGGCGGGCGAGTGCGGTTTCGGCCCCATCCTGACCCTGTTCGGCGCTCTCGACGGTCTCGACATCGTGCCCGAGGTCCTCTCCTACGAAGGACCCTTCGGCGTCGGGTACGCCGTGGCCACCTTCCTCCCGAGGAACACTAGTGGTAGGCCCGGACCGCGTCGGGAGGTTCCAGGCGGCGGTGAGAAGCCCGCCTCCGGTGGGAGGACCGCCCCCGCGGAGGGGAAGACGGAAGGCCCCGGACAGGACGGAGAGGACCCGAGGCGGCAGCCGGACGGCGGCGGGCCCGCGGCCGGTCGGGACGGGGCGCCACACCCGTTCGTCCGCCTGGCCCGTCTCTCGCTTGAGACGTACGTGCGTGAAGGGCGGCGCATCTCGGCGCCGGCCTCGAGCCCCGGCCTCGACCGCCGGGCGGGCGCTTTCGTGTCCCTCAAGAAGGGGGGGCAGCTCCGGGGATGTATCGGGACCATCCAGCCCGCCGCCCCGAACCTCGCGGAGGAAATCGTCTGGAACGCCATCCAGGCCGGGACGGCCGACCCGAGGTTCCCCCCCGTCCGTGAGGACGAGCTGGGTGACCTCGAGTACTCCGTGGACGTCCTCGAGCCTCCCGAGCCGGTCGCCGGGGTGGACGAACTGGACCCCGCGGTCTACGGGGTCATCGTCACCAAAGGGGACCGGACCGGTCTCCTCCTGCCCGACCTTGACGGCGTGGAGACGGTGGAGGACCAGGTAAGGATCGCCATGCAGAAGGCGGGGATAAGCCCGGACGAGCCCGGGGTGCGGCTCTTCCGGTTCAAGGTGACGCGCTACCGCTGAGAGACGCCGGGGCGGGGAGGCGTGCCCGGTGCGGCGGGCGGCCCGGTCGGGGCCGTGACTCGGGCCCACAGCGCTCGGGCCAGCACACCGCGGGAGGGGTGTGGATGCGGGAGGCCGACCACTACGAGAAGCTCGAAGGGGATGTCGTCCATTGTCTTCTCTGCCCCCAGGACTGCCGGATCCGTCCGGGGAAGGTCGGGTTCTGTCGGGTTCGCAGGAACCAGGACGGTGTCCTCGTGGCCGTGAAGTACGGCCGCGTGGCTTCCTACGCCATGGACCCCGTGGAAAAGAAGCCCCTCTACCACTTCCACCCCGGGACCTACGTCTTCTCGCTCGGAGCCTACGGCTGCAACCTGCGCTGCCGACACTGCCAGAACTGGGAGCTGTCACAGGGCGACGGTGAGGACGTCCCGTTCCCGCCCGAGAGGGCGGTCGAGACGGCCGCCGCGTGGAGCGACCCGCAGCGGCCGTGCATCGGGCTGGCCTACACCTACAGCGAGCCTCTCGTGTGGTTCGAGTACGTCCTCGACACGGCGAGACTCGCGCGGGAGCGCGGCCTGAAGAACGTGCTCGTCACGAACGGCTACGTGCGGGAAGAGCCTCTCAAGGACCTGCTCCCCTATGTCGACGCCATGAACGTCGACGTGAAGTCCTTCTCGACAGAGTTCTACAGGGAGGTCTGCTCGGGCCGCCTCGAGCCGGTCCTCCGGACGGTCGAGACCGCCCATGCGGCCGGCTGTCATGTGGAGGTCACCTGCCTGCTCATCCCGGGCCTCAACGACGGGGACGAGGAGGTCGAACGCCTCTGCGAGTGGCTGGCGGGAATCTCCCCGGAAATACCCCTGCACCTGTCGCGCTACTTCCCCAACTGGAAGATGACCCGCCCCGAGACACCGGTCCAGACCCTGAGGCGGGCCAGAGAAATCGCCGCCCGACACCTGTCTTACGTCTACATCGGCAACGCCTGGGAAGTCGATGCCGGAGACACGGCCTGCCCGTCCTGCGGCGCGGTCCTGGTCTCGAGGCGAGGTTTCTCGGCCCGGCGGATGGAACTCGAAGGGGGGAAGTGCCGTAGATGCGGTAGGGGGGTCAACATAAGGGACCGGTGAGCCCGGCGTCGCAGGGGACGGGCAGGTGGGAGCGGTCCGGAACGGGAACGGAGGATGAGATGGAACCCAGAGGTGAAACGGTCGTCATCGCTCTGGGGGGGAACGCGATACTCCAGCCCGGGCAGAGGGGGACGGCGGAGGAGCAGAGGGCCAACATCGCCCAGACGGCCGGCGCCATCGTCTCCCTCATCGAGATGGGCCACCGGGTCGTTGTCACGCACGGCAACGGCCCGCAGGTGGGGAACATCCTCATCCAGAACGAGGAGGGCGCCGACCAGGTCCCGGCCATGCCGCTGGACATCTGCGGCGCGCAGAGCCAGGGGCTCATCGGGTACATGATCCAGCAGGCCCTGCGCAACGAACTCCTCTCGCGCGGCCGCGACCCTCGTGTCGTCAGCCTGGTGACCCAGGTCGTGGTGGACCCGGCCGACCCCGCTTTCGACAATCCCACCAAGCCTGTAGGGCCCTTCTATCCGGCGGCCAGGGCCGAGGCCCTCGCGGCCGAACGGGGATGGGTGATGAGGGAGGTCCGTGCCGGCCAGTGGCGCAGGGTGGTCCCCTCGCCCGACCCCATCCGCATCGTCGAGAGAGACGAGATCCTGGCCCTGGTCGAGAGCGGTGTCGTGGTCATCGCCTCCGGGGGAGGAGGCATCCCCGTCACCGAGGGGCCCGGGGGCGTCCTGCGGGGGGTCGAGGCGGTGGTCGACAAGGACCTGGCCGGCCAGAGACTCGCCGCCGACATCGGCGCCGACACCTTCGCCATCTTCACGGACGTCGACCGGGTCGCGTTGGCCTTCGGCACGCCCGAACAGAGGTTCCTCGACCGGATGACGGTCGAGGAGGCCAAGGCCTACCTGGAAGCGGGGCACTTCCCCCCGGGAAGCATGGGCCCGAAGGTCACGGCCGTCGTCCGGTTCCTGGAAGGCGGGGGGCGCCGGGCCGTCATCGCCTCCGTGCGCCGCGCGGCGGACGCCCTGGCCGGGCGGGCGGGGACCTTGGTGACCAGGGACTGACGGCCTGGAGGCCCGCCGCCCCGGGCCGCCCAGCTCTGGGGAGAAGCGAAGGAGGGAACCTATAGCGGCATGGCTGTCACGATGAAGGGCAAGGACCTCATCTCCATAAACGACCTCACCGTCGAGGAGACCTGGCAGATTCTCAAGACCACCGAACAGATGAAGCTGAGGCTCAAGAGCGGGGAGCGCCAGAGGCCCCTTGAAGGCAAGACCCTCGGGATGATCTTCACCAAGCCCTCGACCCGGACCCGCGTGTCCTTCGAAGTCGCCATCTGGCAGCTCGGGGGCTACGCGCTCTACCTCGGTGCCAGCGACCTGCAGCTCCGGAGAGGAGAGACCATAGAGGACACCGGAAGAGTCCTTTCACGCTACCTCGACGCCATCATGATCAGGACCTTCGACCATCAGGATGTCGTGGACCTGGCCCGGGCGGCCGACATCCCGGTCATAAACGGTCTCACGGACCTCCTACACCCGTGCCAGGGCCTGACCGACGTCTACACCATCTACGAGAAGTTCGGGCGCCTGGAAGGCCTGAAGCTGGCTTATGTCGGCGACGGGAACAACGTGGCCCACTCGCTGATGTACGCGGGGGCCAAGACCGGTCTTGACGTCGTCGTCGCCTGCCCGCCGGGGCACGAACCGGACCCGCGGGTCGTCGAGGCGGCGCAGGAGGCCGCCCTGGAGACAGGGGCCGTCATCGAGGTCGTGAGGGACCCGCTCGAAGCCGTCCAGGGGGCCGACGTCATCTACGCCGACGTCTGGACCAGCATGGGCCAGGAAGCGGAGCGCGAAGAGAGGGTCAAGGCGCTGACCCCGTACCAGGTCAACCCGGCCCTCATGGCCGCCACCGGCAAGCGCAGCACCGTCTTCATGCACTGCCTGCCGGCCCACCGCGGCGAAGAGGTGACCGACGAGGTCATCGACGGGCCGGCCTCGATAGTCTTCGACCAGGCCGAGAACCGCCTTCACACCCAGAAGGCCATCCTGGCCCTTGTCATGTGAGCCGGCGGGCCGGCCGCGCCGGACCAGGGGTGGTCGGCCCGACGGTCCGAAGCGGGTCCCCGTTCCCGGACGCGGGGGCCCTTCCGCAGAAGATCCGAGGAGAGCCAGAAGGGGGAGAAAAGACTTGGCTAAGAGGACGCGCGTCCTCATCATGGGCGCGGCCGGCCGCGACTTCCACAACTTCAACGTCTTTTTCCGCACCAACCCCGCCTTCGAGGTGGTGGCCTTCACCGCCACGCAGATACCGAACATCGAGGGGCGGGTCTACCCCGCCGAGCTCGCCGGTGAGCTCTATCCCGAAGGGATTCCCATCCACTCCGAAGACCAGCTGCCCCGGCTCATCAGGGACCTGGGGGTCGACCAGGTGGTCTTCGCCTACAGCGACGTGTCCCACGAGTATGTCATGCACAAGGCCTCCACGGTCCTGGCCGCCGGAGCCGACTTCGTCCTCCAGGGCCCGCAGGCGACGATGCTCGAGTCGAAAAAGCCGGTCGTGGCCGTGTGCGCCGTCCGGACCGGGTCCGGTAAGAGCCAGACGACCCGGCGCGTGAGCGAGGTCCTCAAGGACGCCGGTAAGAAGGTCGCCGTCGTCAGGCACCCCATGCCCTACGGCGACCTGGTCAGGCAGACCGTCCAGCGTTTCGCCACCTACGAGGACCTCGACCGGCACGAGTGCACCATCGAGGAGCGCGAGGAGTACGAGCCACACCTCGACCGGGGGAGCGTCGTCTACGCCGGTGTCGACTACGAGGCCATCCTCCGCCAGGCCGAGGAGGAGGCCGATGTGATTCTCTGGGACGGCGGGAACAACGATGTGGCCTTCTACCGTCCTGACGTTTACATAACTGTGGCCGACCCCCACCGCCCCGGCCACGAGACGGCCTACCACCCCGGGGAGACGAACCTGCGCCTGGCCGACGTCGTCGTCATCAACAAGGTCGACACGGCCCGTCCCGAGGATGTCGCCGCCGTCCGGCAGAGCATCGCCGCCGCGAACCCGGAGGCGGTCGTCATCGAGGCCGCCTCACCGGTGACCCTCTCCGGCGACGGTGAGAGCCTGAGGGGCCGTAAGGTCCTCGTCGTGGAGGACGGTCCCACCCTCACCCACGGGGAGATGCCCTACGGCGCCGGGACCATCGCCGCCCGCCGGCACGGGGCCGAACTCGTCGACCCGCGCCCCTACGCCGTCGGGTCCATCGCGGAGACCTTCCGGAAGTACCCGCACATCGGCCCGCTCCTGCCCGCCATGGGCTACGGGTCCTCGCAGATGAGTGAGCTCGCGGAGACCATCGCCAAGACCCCGGCCGACGTGGTCGTCATCGGGACGCCCATCGACCTCCGCCGCGTGATCGAGCTCTCCAAGCCGGCCGTCCGGGTCCGCTACGAACTCCAGGAGATTGGGCGGCCGACGCTGGCCGACGTCTTGGCTCCGCTCTTGGAGTGAGGAGCGCCCTCGGGCACGGGAGAGTGCCGGCGAGGGAACCCTGGCGGAAAGGAGGCGAAGGCCGTGTCGTCCTCTGACGACAGGCTCATCGCCTACTGCGGGAACGACTGCGGGGAGTGTCGTGTGAGGTCGGCCACCCTGCGACGGGACAGGGACGCTCTCGAGGCCGCGGCCAGGGCCTGGTCGAAGGCTGTCGGACGCTCCCTCGACCCCGAAGAGGCCCGGTGTTGGGGCTGTCGGGTGGACGGAGTTCTCCTTTCCCACTGCGAGATTTGGAGGTGCGCCCGGGACAAGGGGCTCGACTCGTGTGCCTGCTGTCCCGATGGCCCCTGCCCGGACCTGCGGGGCGTTCTGGAGCGCCACCCTGAGAGGGAGGAGAGGCTCGCTCGACTGCGCCGTGAGGCGGGCGACGGCCGCCCGGGGCCCCCGGGGTCGGTATAGGTCTTCAAGGGCCCAGCCAATACTACCCCCCGGAGGCGGGCGGATTGGCTAGACAAAGGCCGACACGGATCGTCATCATGGGGGCCGCCGGGCGGGACTTCCACAACTTCAACGTCTTCTTCCGGGGCAACCCCGACTTCGAGGTCGTCGCCTTCACGGCCACACAGATTCCGGATATCGCCGGACGGGCGTACCCGCCGGAGCTGGCCGGGCCCCAGTACCCCCGGGGCATCCCGATCGTCCCCGAAGAGGACCTCCCCGCTCTCGCCCGCGAGCGCGGGGTCGAGCGCGCCGTCTTCGCCTACAGCGATGTCTCCCACGCCCACGTGATGCACACGGCCTCCCTCTGCCTGGCGAACGGGCTCGACTTCTGGATTCTCGGGCCGGAAACGACCATGCTCCGGGCCCCGCGGCCGGTGGTCGCTGTCACCGCCGTCAGGACCGGGGTCGGCAAGAGCCAGACGACCCGGCGGCTCGTGGACCTCCTGCGCGAGCGGGGCGTCGGAGTGGTCGTCGTCAGGCACCCGATGCCCTACGGCGACCTCCGGACCCAGGCCGTCCAGCGCTTCGCCACGTACGAGGACCTCGACCGCCACAACACGACCATCGAGGAGCGGGAGGAGTACGAGCCCCACATCAGGCGCGGTGTGGTCGTGTACGCGGGCGTGGACTACGCGGCCATCCTCGAGCGGGCGGCCGAAGAGGCCGACGTCATCCTCTGGGACGGGGGGAACAACGACTTCCCCTTCTACAGGCCGGACCTCCACCTCGTCCTCGTCGACCCCCACCGCCCCGGCCACGAGACGGCCTACCACCCCGGTGAGGCGAACCTGCGCATGGCCGACGTGGTCGTCATCAACAAGGTCGACACGGCCCGCCCCGAGGGGGTCGAGAGCGTGCGCAAGGCGGCCCACCGGGTGAACCCGCGCGCGATGGTCATCGAGGCGGCCTCGCCCATCACGGTCGAGGACCCTGGGGCCGTCCGGGGCCGGCGCGTGCTGGTCATCGAGGACGGGCCGACCCTCACCCACGGCGGCATGACCTACGGGGCCGGGGTCATCGCGGCGCGGAAGTTCGGGGCCGTCGAACTGGTCGACCCGAGGCCCTACGCGGTGGGGAGCATCCGGGACACCTACTCCCGCTACGAGGTAGGCACCCTCCTCCCGGCCATGGGCTACGGACCGTCGCAGATGAAGGACCTCGAGGCGACCGTGGCCGCCACTCCGGCCGACCTGGTCATCATCGCCACACCCGTCGACCTGCGCCGGGTCATCCGCCTGGACAAACCCTCTGTGAGGGTCAGCTACGAACTCGAGGAGATCGGCCGCCCGGACCTCGGCGACGCCCTCGACCACTACCTCGTCGACCTGCTCGAGGGGAAGACCACGACCGCGCCGCGTCCTGTGCCTGAAGGGGCCGCGGTCCAACCCCCCGGCCGACCTCCCGGGCCGGAGGTGCCGACCTGGCCTCCAGGCTAGGACCGTGGCCTTCGCTGACTACCTTCTTGTCGCGGCCAAGACGGCAGGGTTCTTCGCTCTCAGTCTCACGGTCTTCCGCCTCATGGGGAAGCGCACTCTCGGCGACCTGGAACCCCTCGACTTCGTGGTCGTCCTCGCCATCGCCGAGATTGTCGGAGCCCCTCTCGCCGACCCGGAAGTGCCCGTCCTTCCCGCCGTCGTCGCCATCCTGACCCTCGCCTCGCTCCAGATAGGCTTGGCCTACACCGTCCTGCGGAGCCGGCGGGCCGCGGAGCTGCTCGAAGGAAAACCGCTACCTCTGGTCGAAGGGGGGCGCGTCCTCAAGCACAACCTGCGCAGGGCCAAGATGACCGAGGAGGAGCTCCGTGAGCGTCTGCGGGAGAAGGGTTTCCTGGACCCGGCAGACGTCGAGCTGGCCCTGCTCGAGACGGACGGCATGCTCTCGGCCCTACCGCGTCCCGAGGTCACTCCGGTCACACCGCGCTACCTGGGCCGTGAGTCCTCCACGGTGGTGGCCTTGATGGGCAGGCCCGTCGAGGACGGGCTTCGGGAGGCCGGCCTGTCGGCGGCGGAGCTGAGGCGGCGGCTCAGGTGTCAGGGGGTCCGGCTCCGCGACACCGAGGAAGTCCTCATCGGTCCCGACGGAAGGCTCCACCTGACCCTGGCGCCCAGGTCCGCTCCAGCACGGCGACGGACCCGCCGGGAGCGCGGCCTGCGGCGCCGGGCGCCCGGCCTGCGGACGGGAGGTCGGAAGCGGAGGGGTAGACCATGAACCTCAAGGTTCTCCTGACGACTTTCGCTCTCATCTTCGTCGCCGAGCTCGGGGACAAGACCCAGCTCACGACGATGCTCCTCGCCGCCCAGTCCAGGGCCCCGGTATCTGTCTTCGCCGGGGCGGCCCTCGCCCTGGCGGCCTCGACCCTCCTCGGCGTGGTGCTGGGGACGGCCATCACCGAAGTCGTGCCGCTGCGCTATGTCCGCCTCGGCGCCGGGGTGTTCTTCGTCGTGGTCGGCGTCTTCCTCATCCTCGGACGGGGCTGACTCGGACCGGCGGGCTGCGGCCTGAGGCGGACCTCGGAACACGACGCAGGGGGCTTCGTTAGTAGGGGAGAGGCGGAGCCTGTTGGTCCATAGCCCCGAGCAGGACGCAATCGATCTGCGCCTTGTCGAGCGCTGTCAGCGGGGACACGCCGATGCCTTCAGGGAGCTTGTCGACCGCTACCAGACACGCATCTTCAACATGGCCTACCGGATGCTGCACGACCGGGAGGAGGCCGAGGACATAACCCAGGAGGCCTTCCTCAACGTCTTCAGGGCCATTGACAGCTTCAAGGGAGACCGGTTCTCGCCGTGGATCTACAAGATAGCCTCGAACCTCTGTCTGGACCGCCTGCGGCGGCGGCGCCTGCCCACCGTCTCCTTGGACGCCCCGGTCAACGCCGACATGGACGTCGCCCGCGAGATTGCCGACAGCACCAGTCTCCCCGAGGAGGAGGCCCTCTCCGAGGCCCTCGGTGTCGACATCCAGCGGGCCATCGACAGCCTGCCCGAAAGGTACCGGGTGGTCACCGTCCTGCGTCACATAGAGGACCTCAGCTACGAGGAGATAGCCGAAGTGCTGGGAATTCCCTTGGGAACCGTCAAGACGCGTCTCTTCCGCGCCAGGGAGATGCTCCGCGCGCGGTTGAGTGATAGCTTGTGAAGAAGCGGACCGGCGCCTGGTCGGGACAACGGGAGGACGGAAAGGCGGATGGAGTGCGCTGAGGTCTACAACTGGCTGCAGGCCTATCTCGACGGCGGGGTGACGGCGGAGCAGGAGCGAGCCGTCGAAGCGCATATCCGGGCCTGTCCCCACTGTCGGCGGCGCCTCGTCGAGCTCGCCCGGGCGGTGAACGCGCTCGAGCGCTCGGAGGACCTTTCCCCTCGTCCCGAGTTCACCCGGCGCCTGTACGAGGTCCTTGAGCGCGAGACCGGCCGCCCGCTGGACCCCGGGAGGAAGGGAGGGGCCCCGGGCGGATAGACCTCCGGCCCCCGTCCCAGACTAGGAGCGGAGGCGGGGTGGCGGGCCCCGGCCCTCCCTGCCCGAGACGCCCACCCGGGAGGCCGGAGATGACGGCGGCTCTGAGCTCGCTGCTGTGGATCGCCTTTCTCGCCCTCACCCTCCTCCTTCCCTGGTTGCGCCAGCGCAGGGTCGAGATGGCCCGGGTGGCCACCATCCGCGACCTCCAGGCGGCCAGGGGCTCGCGCGTCGTGCTGCTCGTCCACCGGCAGGAGTCCCTGAGCTTCCTCGGGTTCCTCTTCTCCCGGCACATCACCATCGAGGACTCGGAGCAGGTCTTGCGGGCCATCCGGATGACGCCCGACGAGACGCCCCTCGACCTGATCGTCCATACGCCCGGGGGCCTCGTCCTCGCCGCCGAGCAGATCGCCAGGGCCATCAAGAACCACCCGGCCCGCACCACCGTCTTCGTCCCCCACTACGCGCTGTCCGGCGGCACCATGCTGGCCTTGGCCGCAGACGAGATCGTCATGGACGAGAACGCCGTCCTCGGCCCGGTCGACCCCCAGATAGGCTCCTTCCCGGCGGCTTCCATCCTGGCCGCGGTGGCCAGGAAGGACCCGAATCGCCTGGACGACCAGACCCTCATCCTCGCCGACATCGCCGAGAAGGCCGTGCGGCAGGTCAAGGAGGTCATCGAGGACATCCTGAGGCCCAAGCTCGAGCCTGAGGCGGCCCGCCGGCTGGCGGAGGTCCTCACGGAGGGCCGGTGGACGCACGACTACCCGATAACCTTCGAGCAGCTACAGGGTTTCGGGCTACCCGTCTCCAAGGAGATGCCCAGGCAGGTCTACAGGTTGATGGAACTCTTCCCGCAGCCGCCACAGCGGCGGCCTTCCGTGCAGTACGTCCCGTTCCCCGCTCCGGCCGGGGGACGCGAACGGGAGGAGGGTTGACGCCAAGGCAGGTTTTCCTCTCGGGACCAGCGAAGTGTGGCCTGGCGCTTGGTCGGGCGGACCGGCCGGGCGGCCAGAAGCCCCCGGGAGGGTCCGAGTGATGAAGGACAGCACGAACGGCGACAAGGTGGCCCGGCTCGAGAAGCTCGTCGCCACCTGCACCGAGGTGATCCGGCGCGAGCCGCGGAACTGGGCGGCCTACCACGACATGGGTGTAGCTCTGCTGGAGCTCGGCCGCTACAAGGAGGCCGCCGAGGCCTTCAGCCACGCCCACGACCTGAACCGCCGGGACATCGAAGCCCTGCACCTGTCAGGTGTCGCGTTGGCCGAGATGAGAGAGTACGACCGGGCCATCGCCCGGTGGAAAGAGGTCATCAAGGCCAACCCCAACCACTCTGCTTCACACTACTTCCTGGGCAAGGTCTACGCGCTCAAGGGGATGTGGGACGCGGCCATCCACGAGCTCAAGAAGAGCATCGAGATCAGCCCTGACACGAACCCGCCCCTGGCGTATCTCCACCTCGCAGAGGTCTACCTCATCCGCGGTCGGCCGGACGCGGCCGTCGCGTGCTGGGAGAAGGCCCGCGATATCGCCCCCGACGACGCGCGGATACGGCAGAACCTCGGGGCGGCCTACCTGGACACCGGAAAGTTCGAGGAGGCCGTCACCGAGTGTCGGGAGGCCGTGCGGCTGGGCTCCAAGAGCTCCAGCGTGGAACTCAACATGGGGATAGCCCTCATGAAGCTGGGGCGGGTCGACGAGGCCGTCTCCGCCTACCAGAGGGCCCTCGAACTGGACGACCGGGACCCCGAGCTCTACATGAACCTCGGTGAGGCCTATCTGGTGAAGGGGGACCTCGACGAGGCGGTCAAGACCTGGAGGAAGGCCCTTGACGTGGCTCCCGGCTACGCGGACGCACACCACAACCTGGGCGTGGCCTACCTCCGCCAGGGCCGTGTCGCCGAAGCCGTCCGCGAGTGGAAGAAGGTCCTGGAGCTCAACCCCGACCACGTCAAGGCCCGCGTCAGCCTCGCCGCCGTCCATGCCCAGGAAGGGCGTCTCGATGAGGCCATCGAGCAGTGGGAGGCTGTCCTGGAGGCCCATAAGGACAACCCGGACGTCCTGGCCAGCCTGGGGGAGCTTCACATAAGAAAGGGGGACTTCGGACAGGCCGTCGACTACGGCCGGCAGGCGGTCATCGCCGCCCCGGGTCATCCCCGGGCTCTCTTCGTCCTCGGGCTGGCTCTGGCGAGACGGGGCGACCCGCGGGGGGCGCTCGACGCCTGGGCCAAGGTGCACTCCAAGGATGAGGACTTCATCAGCACCCAGGCCTCCACGGTGAGGGCGTGTCTGGACGAGGCGACGGTGAGGTCCCTCGAGCGTGAGGCGGAGAAGAGCCGCCACTCCCTCGACCCCGTCCTGGTCGAGAAAGTGCGCGACCTCCACAGAACCGGCTAGCCGTCGCGGGGTCGCGGGTCGGAAGGCTCAATCAGCCCCCGCCGTCAGGGCGGCGTCTCCTCCTTCTCCGTGAAGGCCCTCAGTATGGCCAGGACCAGGAGAAGCACGCCGAGACCCTGGACGAGGGAGTGCCCGACGAACAGGGTCGCCCAGAGCCCGGTCATCACCCAGAGGGCGTACTCCACCAAGACAAGGTTCAAGGACCTCCGCCTCCCCCGTGAGCGGACGTAGACGTCGCCTTCGGCCTTCTTCTCCTCTCTCCAGACCATGTCCTGGTCTTCCGGGTCTCCCGGGGAGGCCCTCGGACCGGCCGGCCGGGGCGGGTGGCCGCCCGGGGCGCGGGCCCGGGCCCGGCGGGCACCGACCCGGGTCCGGAGGGAGGAGGCGGTCCCGAGGGGAAGAATAGGCCGACGAGGCAGGGGGTGCCGCGATGACAGACAGACCAGAGCGAGGGTTGCTCATGGTCCTCACCGGAAACGGCAAGGGGAAGACCACCGCGGCCTTCGGCCAGGCCCTGCGGGCCATAGGACACGGGGCGAGGGTCCTCGTCATCCAGTTCATGAAGGGCAGTGACACCTACGGTGAGCTCAAGGCCGCGCGGAAGTACCTCGACGGCCTGCTCGTCGTCGAGCAGTACGGCCTTGACCGCTTCGTGGACAAGGACAATCCCCGGCCCGAAGACCTCGAGCTGGCCCGCCGGGGCCTTGAGCGGGCCCGGGAGGTGCTGACAGGCGGCGAGTTCCCGCTGGTCATCCTTGACGAGATCAACGTGGCTCTCGACTTCGGTCTCCTTCCGCTCGAGGAGGTCCTCGAGGCCCTGACCTCGAGACACCCCTCGGTCGACGTGCTCCTGACCGGGAGGTACGCCCCGCCGGCCATCGTCCAGGAGGCAGACCTCGTCAGTGAGGTCCTCGACATCAAGCACCACTACGCCCAGGGGACCCCGGGTCGCCGGGGCATCGAGTTCTAGGGGGGTTCCCGGCGGTGTCGTGAACCGACAGGCAGGATTCCCTATCCTGGAGGAGAAGCCCGGCCCGTGAATTGGATACATTATCCCGGCCGGCTGCCGCGTCCGCGACCCGCCGTATGTGGCCCGGCTTGGAGGTACGGGGCATGGACGTTCTCGAGGCAGAGGTAGTCATCGTCGGGTCCGGCCTGGCCGGGTTGTCGGCGGCTCTGACCGTGGGTGAGGGCGGTCGCCAGGTGGTCCTCCTCACCGACGCGGCGGGCGGCGGGTCGTCTGGGGCATCGGCCATGAGCGGGGGGAATTTCCGGGCTCCCGGGCCGGAGTACGCTTCAGAGGACATGTACCTCGACATCATCCGCGGCGGCGCGTACCTCCCCCAACGCTCCACGGTGAGGGTCCTTGTCGAGGATGCTCCGACGGTGAGGGCCTTCCTCAGCCGATACGAGGTCGAGACGTCGGACACGCCGACCGGCTTCAGGGCCTTCCCGGGGGCCTCGGCCCCCGGCCGGAGTCTTGTGGACTGCCTGGAGCAGGCTCTGCCGGACACGGTGACAAAGGTGCCCGGGCTCGCCTGGGAGGCCCTGCTGGGACGTGACGGCTCTGTCGAGGGCCTCCTCGCCTTCGACCGGGAGAAGGCCGGGTGGTTCGTCATAGCGTCGTCCCGGGTCATCCTGGCCACCGGGGGCGCTTCAGGCATCTACCGGTACACCGACAACTCCCTCGGCGCCACCGGTGACGGCGTCGCCCTGGCCTTCCGGGCCGGTGCGCCCTTGGCCGACATGGAGTTCGTCCAGTTCTGGCCGCTGGCCGTCGTCCAGCCTGGGGGTCGGGGGCGGTGCACCTGCCTCGGACCTGCCGAGATGTCGCGCGGGACGCTCCTGGACGGCCGGGGGCGCGACATAACCGGCAAGGTCGGCCTCAGGGGTCTTGCCGACGGGAGTTCCGACCCGTCGAGGGTCTCGAGGCTGATCTACGAGGAGACGGCGTCGGCCTCCGGGCCGGGGCGGGACGGGACCGCCCCTGAGGATGTGCCTCTAAGGCTCCTGCCTGGAGGGGGCTCGCCTCGCACCTCGGGGGGCAGCGCCCTACCCGTGACCTGCGCCGCCCACCACACGATGGGCGGGGTCATCTGTGGCGACCACGGGCAGACAAGGATTCCAGGGCTTCTCGTCGCGGGCGAGGTGGCCGCCGGCGCCCACGGAGCCTCGCGTCTCAGTGGGATGGGTCTGACCGAAGCCGTCGTCAGGGGAAGGCGGGCGGGAAGCCTGGTCCTGACCTCTCTCACGAGCCGAGGCGCCGGAGCGGGTGTGCCGGCCTCGGAGCTCGCGCGGCAGGGCCGGGCCAAGATCCAGGGTGTGTCGGCTCTTCTCGAGGCGGACGACCCCGAGGCCATAAGGCCGCACGAGGCGAGGCACCGCATAGCCGAGGCGATGTGGAGGCACGTCGCTCTCGTCCGCTCCCGGGACAGCCTGGACGCCGCCCAGTCGGAGATCAACAAGATAAAGCGGGCCCTGCCGCTCAACGTCGACCTCTCGGACGGGACGGAGGTCTACGAGGGTCTGAAGGTCCTGAACCTCCTGCTCGTCGCTGAGGCCATCACGCGGTCGGCCCGCTACCGGCGTGAAAGCCGTGGGGTCCACTACCGGAGCGATTTCCCCGGCCTGGACGAGGCCGAGGGACTCAGGCATGTGCGGGTCAAGCTCCTTGCCGGCGAGATGAGCCTCGAGGTGAGTCAGGGCCTCGAACTCATGGAACCGTGAGGGGCCCGTTGCGACCCCGTCCGGTCCGGGCGGAAGGTTTATCACGGCCCTCCGGCGAAATCTTATGTTTGCCGACCCGCATCCGGGCCGGTCTACTGTGTCAGCGGGAGGAGTTGGGCCAGTGGGTAAGTTCGCACGCGTCACAACCGGTATTCCGGGTCCCAAGTCGCGGGAGCTCATCGCAAAGAAAGAGAAGTTCGTCGCCGATGCCTTCACTCTCTATCTCCCGGCCGTCGTCGACAGGGCTGAGGGTGCCGTGTTCACCGACGTGGACGGCAACAGCTTCATCGACTTCTCCGGTGGGGTGGGCGTGCTGAACGTCGGCCACTGCCCCCCCGGGGTCGTGAAGGCCATTCAGGAGCAGGTCACCCGGTTCATCCACACCGACTTCAGCATCGTTCCCTACCAGTGTCTCATCGACCTCGCGGAGAAGCTGGCCGACCTTGCTCCGGGGCCCAGCCCGAAGAAGTGCGGGTTCTTCAACTCCGGGGCGGAGGCGGTCGAGAACGCGGTCAAGATTGCCCGCAAGCACACCAAGCGCAAGGCCATCATCACCTTCGAGTGCGCCTTTCACGGCCGCACCCTCATGGCCATGACCCTGACCAGCCGGGTGAAGCCCTACAAGGAGGACTTCGGTCCGTTCGCTCCGGAGGTCTACCGCATACCCTTTGCTTACTGTTACAGGTGTTCTTACGGACTCGAGTACCCCGACTGCGACCTGGCCTGTGCCGACGCTCTCGAGAGGTTCTTCGCGACCACGGTGTCGGCCAGGGAGGTGGCGGCGGTCATCGCCGAGCCGGTGCAGGGTGAGGGCGGCTTCATCGTTCCCCCGGAGGGGTACCTGCCGCGCCTCAAGGAGATCTGTGCCAAGCACGGCATCCTTCTCATCCTCGACGAGGTCCAGACCGGGTTCGGCCGGACGGGGACCATGTTCGCCAGTGAGCAGTTCGACGTGGAGCCTGACCTCATGCCGGTGGCCAAGTCCATCGCGGCCGGCATCCCGCTCAGCGGGGTGGTCGGGCGCCAGGAGGTCATGGACAGCCCCGAGGACAGCACCATCGGCGGCACCTACGTGGGCAACCCTGTCGGCTGCGCGGCGGCCCTGGCCGTCATCGAGCAGATCGAGCGTGAGGGTCTCCTCGAGCGGTCCAAGGCCATCGGCCGGCGTCTGACCGACGCCTTCCGCGGGTTCCAGGAGACTTACCCCTTCATCGGTGATGTTCGGGGGCTGGGGGCCATGGTCGCCATGGAGTTCGTCAAGGACCCCATGACCAAGGAGCCCGCTCCGGAGGTGACCACGGCCGTCGTCAACGCGGCCATGAAGAGGGGCCTCCTCCTGCTGAAGGCCGGCGTCTGGGGCAACTGCGTGCGCGTGCTCTGCCCGCTGGTCATCACCGACGAGCAGCTCGAGGAAGCCATCGGAATCATCGGGGAAGCGCTGGCCGAGGCGGCGCCGTGACCTAGGGAGGACGTCCGGGGACGGAGAGACCCGCGCGCGCGAAAGGCGCAGGCCCCGAGGGCCCGTGTCCGCGCGGGTCCGAGAAAGAGAGAGAGGGAAGAAGGGAGGCCGACCGGCCTCCCTTCTCGCTTCCGTGCCGTCCCGCTCGGCTGCGGGGCCCGCACGGCGGGGTCAGGTCAGCGGCCTGCATCTGACGGCCCGCGGGCCGCCGCGGCCGTCTCCCACCGCGGAGCCAGCCCAGGCACCCTCCTCAGGAGAAGGTGAAGGAGAAGGGCATAGGCGGGTATGCTCACGGCCTGGCTGATGAGGCGAGGGGGGAGGATGACCTGCCAGGGCATGCCGAAGAGGCTCTGGAGGAAATAGGGGACCAGAAGAACGGAGGTTATCGTCTGCCCGAACGTTATGGCCCCCAGGAGCAGGCCGAGGCTCGGCGGAGCGCCCGCCTTCGTCCTGGCCGCGGAGATGAAGAGGGCCGGGAGCGCGCCGGTGAGGGCCGAGGTCAGGGTGAAGTGCGGCATGTAGGGACCCATGGGTGACATGGCGAAGCCGACCACGTCGGCGATGGCGCCGACGGCCGCTCCGGCCAGGGGGCCGTAGAGGACACCGGCCATGATGATGGGGAACCCGCCGAAGCCGATGCGGATGCCCTCCACCCCGAGCAGGGCGATGCGGACGCTGGCGAACCGGGTGAGCACGACGGAGAGGGCGATGAGAAGGCCGAGATAGGCGAGCCGCCTCGTACGGCTATCCAAACAAAACACCTCCTTCCTCATGGCGCAGGCAGGCCACACCAGAAGACGGAGGTCTTTGATGTGGCAGCGGAAGCGGTGTCCCATCGCAGACCGCAGGACCGGCCTTTCGTCCAGGGGCGACTTCCCATCCCCTGGCACTTGACGCGGAAACACCTACTCTGCCACGTGCCATTTCCTTTTTGGGTTTCAAGGAACCCGAAGTTCTGCCGCATTCAGGTTAGCATGTTCCACTGCGGCCCGTCAACGGGGCGCGGCGACCGGGGGTGTGACCGGGCCGGCGCGGCGCCTGCGGACCCGGCGAAGGAGCCCCGCGGCGGCCAGGGCCAGGCCGGCGGCGAGGCACAGGCCCGCCCGGCGCAGCGTCTCCTCGGAGACGAAGAGACCGCCGACACCGTGGTACAGGTTGTTCCCGCGTCGAAGGTCGAGAACCTTGAAGTCCGGGTCGATCTCGATGCGGGCCGGCAGGCCGGCGAGGTGCACCGAATGCCGCCCCGGCCCGGTAGTGAGGAAGGTGAAGGTCGAACCGTCCCGGCAGGTGACACACACTTCGACCTGCGGGAAGGAGCCGCCCCCGGCGTCCTCGAGGACGAACTCCAGGACGACGCGACCGTCGCTCCGCCGGGCCGCGGCGACCTCCTTGAGGCAGAAGTCGACCGTCTCCGTCCCGTCCACCCACCGAGCGATGTAGCTCTCAAGGTAAGCCCGGTTCGGATTCTTCCGGGCGGCCTCTGCGATGAGCCGGGCCAGGTCGGCCGATGACGGCTGCCTGCCGGCGTAGTCGAGGGCGAAGGAGCGGACCAGCCCGGAGAAGGCCTCGTCGCCGAGCAGGAACCTCAGCATGTGGAACACCCAGGCGCCCTTCTCGTATATGAACCTGTCGTGCCAGTCCTCCGTCCTGACGTTGGCCTCCCGGATGGACCACCCCGGGTGCCGGACGGCGTCAGCCCTGAAGGACTCCGCCTTCCCCCTCATTTGACGGACGAGTTCCGCGGGTCCGTCCCGTGCCTCGCCGTAGAGGGCCTCGCTGTAGGTCGCCAGCCCCTCCCAGAGGTACCACTCCGGGTCTTCGCGGACGGGGACGACCTCACCCCACCACTGGTGGGATATCTCGTGGGCCAGGAGCTCTCTCGGGCCGGCCTCCGTTTCGGGGTCGTGGAGCCAGGTCTTGTCGAGGAGGACGAGGCTCCGCGCGGAAAGACCGCCGAAGTAGAACCGGCTGACCTCGACCAGCGTCAGGTTCGGGTAGGGGTAGGGCCCGAAGGCCTCGCTGAAGAAGTCGAGCATCCTCTCGGCCTCCCGCAGGTACGCGGCAGCGTGCTCCGCGCCGAGGGGGTAGAAGAAGGTCCGGAGGGTGACCCCACGGGCGGTGGTCAGGACGGCGGTCTTGTACGGACCTGCGGCCAGGTAGAGCTCTGCGGGAGGGTCGACAGCCCAGGAGAACGACCGGGAGTCGTCTGACGTGGAGAGCCCGACGAGCCTGCCGGAAGCGGCGGCCGCCCACCACCCCGGTACGCTCACGGTCAGTACCCCCCGGAGGGCCCCGTTGCCCTCAGGTCGCGGGTACCAGCCGCTGTCCGGTCTCAGGTAGATGCCCTCGGCCCCGAGGTAGTCGAGATGGCCGTTCCCCTCGGGGGCCGGCTCGACCCGTCCCCGATAGATGATGGTGACCGTCACAGGACTGCCGTCGGTCGTTCCGGCGGCGGGCAGGTGGATACGGAGCGTCTGGCCGTCGCGCCGCCAGGGAACACTCCCGTGCGGTCCCCTTACATCTATCACCTCGAAGGACTCACCGAGGTCGAACTCGACCTCGCCGCCCAGGCCCGGGAACCCGGGATAGAGGCTGTAGGTCATCAGGGCGGTGAGGGTCCTGTCGAAGGGTGACAGGACGACCGAGCCCTCCAGCCAGGTGACCCACGAGACCCTCGCCTCCTCCTCCTCGGTGATGAACCAGTCGACGACCTGCCACGAACCGTCCGGGGCGGGGCGGAGCCTCTCGAGGACCACCGTGTGGACGAGTTCGGGCTGCCTGTCGGGCCCGAGGAGGGCGACGATATGGAGGGTGAGGACGTCGACCCCGCCGTCCGGTCCGGGCGCCCGGATGAGGGGCATGACCTGCGCGTGGCGCACCGCGGCGCCCTCGGGTATGGTCCCGAAGAGGCACCGGAGGGCCCGGAGGGGGGCGTCCGGACGAGCGCCTCCCCAAGCCTGCTCCGGCCGACCGCAGGGCGGGGCCGCCGGGCCGGCCGGCGCGAACGTGGCGAGGTAGGCCTCCGCGTCCAGGGTCCGCAGGGCCTCGGCCTGCACGGCCAGCACTCGGTCTATGGCCAGGACCTCGGCGGGGAGCAGCGTCCTCTTCGGGGAACAGAGAGGGGGGTCCAGCGGCTCGACTCCCTCCCGGACGTGGCCGCCCGGGGCAGAGGCCGCCTCCCCTGCCGGGGCCCCGAGGGCCAGTCCCGGGCCGGCGGCGAGGACTGTCACCAGGACGACGAGCAGGGCGGCGGTGAGGCGGACAGGCTGTCTCGACAGGATTCGTCCCTCCCCTGCACCTTGGGTTCGCCGCGCGGCCGGGAGTTCCCGCCGCCGGCCCGCACAGGAAACAGGTCCAGGCGGGTAGAAGAAGTACCCTCAAGGACAGGAGGACCGGACCGTTGACCTTCGCCTACGCCCTCTCCCTGGCGGCCGCCGCCGCGGCCGGCGGGTTCCTCGGGTCGCTCCTAGGACTCGGCGGAGGAATCGTCATCGTCCCTCTCTACAGCCTCGTCTTCGGCATGCCTGTCCACGTGGCCGTCGGGACGAGCCTTGTGGCCGTGGTGGCCACGGCGTCGAGCGCCTCGGCCGCCTATCTGGGTTCACGGGTGGCCAACGTGCGGCTGGCCCTGGTCCTGGCCGTCGTCGCCGCTGTGGGCGCTCTCGGCGGTGGTCTCGTGGGCACGTCTTTGAAGAGTGTGTTCATCACCGGGGTCTTCGGCCTCGTGCTCTTCGTGGTGGGTGTGCTCATGCTCGTCAGGCCTGAAGCCGGCCCCGGTGAAGGCCGCTCCCCGCAGCCGGCGCCCGGGTGCGGGACCGGCGGGGCCCGGGGCTCACCCGCCGGGGGCCTGTGTCTGGCCGGCACCTATTTCGACCCGGCCGCCGGGGCCCATGTGACCTACCGTCCCCGGTCGGTGCCCGCGGGGCTCGCCCTGAGTTTCCTGGCCGGGGGCCTTTCAGGCCTTCTCGGCATCGGGGGCGGGGTCGTCCAGGTGCCGGTGATGAACCTCCTTCTGGGGGTGCCCATGAAGGCCGCAGCGGCGACCTCGAGCCACATCATCTCCCTGACGGCCGTGGCCGGGGCCGTCGTGTACCTCGTGCGGGGCTACGTGGACCCGTTCGTTGCCGCGGTCACCATCATCGGGGTCTTCCTCGGCGCGAGAGGTGGAACACACCTGGCCCGGGTCCTGCCCGGCCGGAGCATCAAGAGGGTCTTCTCCCTGGTCCTCTTCTACATGGCGCTGCGGATGCTCGCCAGGGCTTTGGACCTGGGGGTTCTGTCGTAAGAGGAGAGGTCGCCATGGACTCGTCCGACGACAGGGTGTACCGTCGGCTGGCCCGGGCCCTGCGTGTGGGCCTTTCGGTCAGCCTGGTCCTGCTTGCTTCAGGTCTGGTCCTAGCCCTCGCGGCGGGCCCGCCCGTCGCGGAGGGCCCGGCCGCCCCGCTGCGGCCCGCCGCCCACGCCTCCGGGCTCCTCCTCGCCGGCGTGGCGGTGTTGCTGGCCCTTCCGGTCGTCCAGGCCGTCCTGGCCGCCTTCACCTACTGGAGTCAGGGCGACCGGGTCTTCGGCTTCGCGGCCTTCGGCCTTGTCGTCATCCAGTGCCTGGCGCTCCTGGCCGCCCGGCTGTGAACGGAACACGGGCTTTGTCCCTTGAAAGGGGGGCGCCGCAATGGCCGGCTTGAAGAAGACCAGGACGTACGTCGCCGACCTCCGGGAGAACCAGTGCGTGGACGAGGTGTTCCTCGTCCTCTCCCGCAGTGTGAGGCACACGCGGTCGGGAAACCCTTTCCTGGCCCTCGAGCTCGGAGACCGCACCGGGCGGATCCAGGCGCGGGTATGGGACAACGTCGACGCGGTCAAGGTCTCGGCCGCCGTGGACCGCTTCGTCAGGGTGCAGGGACAGGTGGGGATGTTCAACGACACCCTCCAGATCAACGTGGGCGGGCTTGAGACCGTGGCCGACGAGAGCGTGGACCTCGCCGACTTCCTTCCGGCCAGCCGCCGGGACCCTGAGGCCATGGAGAGCGAGCTGCGGGCTCTGCTCGAGCGCGTGGCCACCCCGCACCTCCGGGCCCTGAACGAGAGCTTCTTCGAAGACCCTGAGTTCTGGTCCCTGTTCCGGAAGGCTCCGGCGGCGAAGATGATCCATCACGCCACCCTGGGCGGCCTTCTCGAGCACACCCTGTCCGTGGCCGGCCTTTGCCTCGACATCGCCGCCCGCTACGCGCACCTTGACGCCGACCTCCTCCTGACAGGCGCCCTCCTGCACGACGTCGGGAAGATCAGGGAGCTCTTCTGGAACCGCCGGTTCGACTACACCGATGAAGGGCGTCTCATCGGGCACATCGTTCTGGGGGCGGAGATGGTGACCGAGCGGGCGAGGCGGGTGGAGGGCTTTCCGGCCGAGACCCTGCTGGTCCTGCGTCACATGATTTTGAGCCACCACGGGCAGTACGAGTGGGGGTCTCCGAAGCGGCCCCAGACCATGGAGGCCCTCGCCCTGCATTACGCGGACGACCTCGACGGAAAGCTGAACACGTTCCGGGAGTTCCTCCGGAGCGAGGACGAGCGCGACCCGGAGTCACGCTGGACCTCCTATCACCGGACCCTGGACCGGCACCTCTTCAAGGGGACCAGGCCCGCCGGGGACGACGGGGAGTGACCCTCCGGGCGCGGAGGCGGTGGTGCTGGCGGTGCGCGTGCTCGGCGGGCGGGCGCGGGGGCGGAAGCTGAAGACGGTCCCGGGGCTCGGGACCCGACCTCCGCTGGTCCGGGTGAGGCAGGCTCTCTTCGATATCCTCCAGGGCGTCACGCCCGGTGTCATGTGGCTCGACCTGTTCGCCGGGACGGGCAGCTACGGCATAGAGGCGCTCAGCCGCGGAGCGGCCGGTGTGGTGATGGTCGAGCAGAGCCCGAAGGCTGTCGCCGTGATAAGGCACAACCTTGCGGTGACCGGCCTCGGCGACCGGGCGGTCGTCATTTGCGGGGACGTGTTGAAGGAAGTCCCCCGGCTGGCCAGGAAAGGTAAACGGTTCGGTATCATCGGCGTAGCTCCGCCCTACTTCCGCGGCCTGGGGCCCAGGGTCTTGTCTCTCATCGACGAGACAGGGATCCTCGACGCGGGGGGAAGGGTCTACGTTCAGCGGCACCGGACCGAAGAGCTGCCGGAGCGCACCCGGACCCTTGTCCTCGCCCGGGAGTACCGCTACGGGAACACGGTCCTCTCCTTCTACGTGCCGGCCGCCGACGGTGAGGACCGCTAGGGCCGGACGGTCCTGTGCGCCGGCGTCCGGGAGGGGTGACGTCCTCTTGAGAGAGTGGAAGAAAGCAGCAGAACAGATCATGGCCTGCGAGGAGCGCCCCCTCAAGGTCTTCCTCCTCGGCGCCACCGACACGGGCAAGACGACCCTGGCCGCCTTCCTGGCCGGCATGGCCGTCGGGGCCGGGCTGAAAGTCGCTGTGGTCGACGCCGATGTGGGGCAGTCGGAGATAGGGCCTCCGGGCTCGGTCGGGGTCGGCTTCGCCGACGGTCCCGTCGAGCGGCTCCGCGACATCCGGCCGTCCTTCGCCTGCTTCGTGGGGTCGAATTCTCCGGAGCTCCTCAGCTTCACGACCATCGCCGCCGTCAAGACGGCCGTGGACCGGGCCGCCGCCGCCTCGCCCGACGTCATCATCATCGACACCACGGGACTCGTGTGGGGACGCACGGCGCGGTTCCTGAAGAACGCCAAGATAGAGCTTCTCCGGCCGACACACCTCGTGGCCCTCCAGAGGGACCTGGAGGTGGAGCACCTCCTCCGGCCCTGGGAGACACTGGCGAGCCCGGGCCTGCGCGTCCTGAGACTCCCGGTCTCCCCGAGGGCCGTCGAGAAGGGACGCCGCGACCGGAGGGCCTACCGTGAGAGGGCCTTCCGCCAGTACCTCGCCTCGGCCGCCCCCCGCGAGTTCGACCTCGAGAGGACGGCCCTCTTCCGCACGACCTACCTCACGGGGCGACCGATGGGGGAAAGCCAGGTCCGCCTGCTCGCCGACGACCTCCGGTGCAAGGTGGTCCACGCCGAGTGGCTGCCCGACGGGGTGTTCATCGTCGCCCGGGGGTACTTCGAGCTCGAGGGTATCGAACGCATCAAGGAGCGCGAAGGGGTCTCCGAGGTCTTCCTGACCAAGGTCGACCGGTTCGAGAACCTTCTCGTCGGACTTCTCGACCGCGAGCGGGAGCTCCTGGGGGTCGGCTCCCTGGCTGGCATCGACTGGCGGCGCCGGCGGGCCACCATCTGGACCCCCCTTGACGAGGAGGCCCTGGAGCGCGTGGCGGGAATCGAGTTCGGCATCCTCAAGGTGATGCCGAACGGGCAAGAGGGCGGGAAGATTCACCCGAATGACATCTGACATCTGGAGAAAGGGAGGCCCTTCCCGCGACATGCCGGACTCCGGGATGACCACGGCACCCGTCATCGACCCGCGCTACCCTCTGCTGGAGAGGTACCTCTACCGGTTCGGCGAGGTGGCCCACCTCTTCGACTACTCCCCCCACGAGCAGGGCTCTTACGCCGCCAGGTGTGAGGAGCTCCGGACCTTCGCGGGCGACCGCCGGGCTCTTTCCCGCCTGCTGGAGGACTACAACCGTTCCCTGGGGGCTCCGGCCGAGAGTCTGAAGGGCGCCGCGGCTCTGGCCGACCCGCGGTCGGTGGTGGTCATCTCCGCCCAGCAGCCCGGGGTCCTGACGGGTCCCCTTTACACCTTCTGGAAGGCCGCCGCGGCCCTTCAGCTGGCGAAGGCCCTGTCCTCCCTTCTCGGGCCCGACACGCCGGTGGTCTGCGTTTTCTGGGTCGGGGCTGAGGACCACGACCTCGCCGAGGTGGCCCCTGTGGACATCCTGACCCCTGAGGGGGAGCTCGCGAGGTGCGTCTACGACCCCGGCCCGGGGTATCCGGCCCGGACGTCGGTCGGCTTCCTTCCCGCCGGCGAGGCCGCCCTGGCCGTGGTCGACGAGGTCGACTCGCTCCTCTCCGGGGCGCAGTTCCGCCCCGACGTCGTGGAGGTCCTGCGGGAGACGGCCCGCCGGTCTCAGAACCTCGGCGACTGGTTCGGGCGCCTCATGCTCTTTCTCTTCGGCCGCCACGGCCTGGTCCTGGCGAACCCCCTCCTTCCCGGACTCCGGGCCCTGCTGGGGCCGGTCTTCCGCCGGATGCTGGCGGAGAACGCGGCCGTCGCGGCGGTGTTCGCCGCCGGGCGGGAGAAGGTGAAGGCGCTCGGCCTCGAGCCGCAGGTCCAGAAGGACCCGGCGGCGGCGAACCTCTACCTCTACCGCGGGACCGAGCGGGTCCCGCTCTACCGGGAGGGTCCGGGCAGGTTCCGGGCCGGTCCGGAGGCCGGGGCCGAGGTGCTCGACGGGAAGGAGCTCCTCGAGGAGGCCGCCAGGCGGCCGGAACGTTTCAGCCCCAACGTGGTCCTGCGCCCGGTGGCCCAGGATGCCCTCTTCCCCGTCCTCGCCCACGTCGCGGGCCCGGGCGAGACGAGCTATTTCGCCCTCTACCGCGACCTCTACCATCATTTCGGCCGGCGCATGCCCATCATCTACCCCCGGCCGGCCGTCACCATCATCGAACCGGCCGTGGCCCGTCACCTCCGGTGGTGCGGGCTAGAGCCCGCGGCGGCGTTGGAGCCGGGGCGCCTCGAGGAGGCCAAGGCCGCCTACCTCGAGGAGGAGGACCCCGTGGGCATAGAGGCGCTCTTCGGCCGCCTATTTGGCGGCGTGAGAGAGGCCTACCTGGGCGAGCAGGGCGTCGCCGCGGCCCTGAAGAGGACCGACCCGGCGCTCGAGGGCCTGGCCGAAAGGAGCCTCGAGCGGGTCCTGCGCGAGATGGACCGCTTGCGCAGGAAGGCCTGGCAGCGGCACCGCCGGACCTGCCGCGAGGCCCTGCGGCGCTTCGAGGCCATCGAGGCCTCCCTCCGGCCGCGGGGCGACTACCAGGAACGCGTCCTGAACATCTTCCCTTTCCTGGCCCGCTATGGGCCTGGGTTGGTGCGGCAGCTGCTGGCTCTGCCCCTTGTCCCTCCCGACGCCTCGGTCGACCCGGGGCACCGTTTCGTCCGCCTCTAGCGCGTCGGGCCGCGCCTCTCACCGCCGGCCGTCCGCGGGCATACCCTGGTCATGGCATCACAGGGCACGAGAGCCAGGAGGTGAGCGAATGTCGGCAGAGGTGAGGCGGCGGGTGGAAGGTGAACTCGTCCGCGTGCTGGAGGATGACCTCCGGAACCCCCTGTACTGGTTCCAGCCGTCAGGTACAAGGCGCGTATCGGTCGGAGCTCAGGTCTTCCTCGACCGCCGGCGGCGGACGCGGGCCGTGACAGAGGGGGACGAGGTCCTTCCGTTCCGCGGTCCGTCCAAGAAGGAGAAGGAGTAAGTCCGGTCACCTCGGGAGGCCCCTCCCAGGCAGTCGGGTCCGGTCCGCTGAGGAAGGGCTCTGTCGAAGGAGGTAGAAGCCTTGTCGCGACGGGCCGGACCGGCGCGTCGACGTCCGCCGGGGGGGGGTGACCCTTCTTGGTAGACATCCTGCTGCGCGGCGGGCTTGTCGTCGACGGCACCGGGAGCGAGCCCCGCCAGGCCGATGTCGCCGTGTCCTCGGGCCGGGTCGTCGCCGTGGGGCGGTTGGAGGGAGCCGCGGCGGAGCGTGTCTTCGACGTCCGGGGCCTCGCCGTCGCTCCGGGCTTCATCGACATGCACTCGCATTCGGACCTCTCCCTGCCGACCCATCCCCGCGCGTCAAGTTCGCTGCTCCAGGGCATAACCACCGAAGTGGCGGGGAGCTGCGGCTGGTCGCTGGCTCCCGTCCGCCGGGAGACGGCCGCGACCGTCCTCAAGCGCCTCACCCAGGCCCTTCTCGGCTCCGTGCCGCCGGAGCTCGGGGTGGGGGAAGAGGACGGGGAGGACGGACCCGCCTGGCACTCCTTCGGGGAGTACCTGGACCACCTGGAGAGGACGGGCATCGGGGTGAACCTCTACCCGGTCGTGGGCCAGAGCCTCATCCGGGCCCACGTGGTCGGCTCGGACCGCCGGCCGGCGACGGTCGGGGAGCTCGAGGCGATGAAGGCTCTCCTCGAGGCCTGCCTGGAGGAAGGGGCCCGAGGCCTTTCGACAGGCCGGTCGTATGAGCCGGGGTCGAACGCGCCCACGCGGGAGATAATCGCTCTGGCCGCTGTGGCCGCCTCGCGCGGCGCCATCTACACCTCCCACGTCAGGGACGAGTCGGACGGTGTCGTCGAGGCCGTCGAGGAGGCCGTCCGCATCGGCCGTGAGACCGGGGTGAGCGTGGAGATATCCCACCACAAGGCCGTCGGGGAGGAGAACGCGGGGAAGGTGGACCAGACCCTGGCCTTGATGGAGGAGGCGCGCCGCTCGGGAGTGGACGTGACGTGTGACGCCTATCCGTACGCCTTCGCCCAGGTCTTCTCCCTTCTCAACGAGTTTCCGGGGGTCGAGCGGGTGCGCTCCCTCGAGGAGACCGCCCGCCTCTTGGCGACCGACGAGTTCCGGCAGGCGGCGGTGGGCGAACTCATCAAGGCCGCCGCCCCCGAAGGACGCCTTAAAGGGTTCTTCGGTCGGCCTCATCACTACCGGGTGGTCTCGGCCGGCGGGGACGGGGATGTCGAAGGCCTGACCCTGGCCGAGGCCCTGGGCCTCGGGGACGAGGAGGCCGCGGCCGCCCCTGACCCTGACCGGGTCCGCCGCCTTGTGGACCGGGCGGCCGAGCTCCTTCTCTCCCATGACCTCACCATCGACCTGGCGGCGACGATGTGCGAGGACGCCGTGGCCGCCGTGCTGGGGCACCCCGAGACGATGGTCGGCACGGACGCGTTCGCGCTCGACCACAGGCTCGATGAGCGCACCCCCGTCCATCCCAGGCACTACGGGACCTTCCCCCGGGTCCTGGGTCACTACCGACGCGAGAGACGGCTCGGGGACCTCGCCGGACTGGTGCACAAGCTGACCGCCAAGCCGGCCAGGAAGCTGGGGCTCGGCGACAGGGGACTCCTGGCCCGGGGGGCGTGGGCCGACATCGTGGTCTTCGACCCCGAGACCATCGGCGACAGGGCCACCGTCAGAGAGCCTTACCTGGCTCCTACAGGCATAAAGCTGGTCCTGGTGAACGGGCGGGTGGCGGTGGAAGACGGCGAGGTCACCAGCGAGCGGGCCGGCCGGCTCCTCCGCCGGTAGCCCCGGCCGTCCCGAAGTGAAGCAGGGAGGGGCGAAGTCCGGTTGGTCACTGCCTTTTCCGTGCGCCGTAGGGTCACCGTGCTCATGGGCGTCCTGGCCGTGCTTCTTCTCGGGGCCGTGTCGCTGGGCCGCATCAACATAGACCTCTTCCCGCGGTTCGACTTCCCGGCCGCCGGCGTGGTCACCGAGTACCCCGGAGCGGCGCCCAGCGAGGTCGAGACCCTCGTGACCAGGCTTGTGGAGGAGGCCATGGGCCAGGTGGCGCGGGTCAAGGAGATCACCTCCATCTCCCTTGAGGAGCGCTCGGTGGTCGTCGTCCAGTTCGAGTGGAACACCGACATGGATTTCGCTACCCTCCAGATGCGGGAAAAGCTCGACCTCGTCTCACCCTACTTCCCCGACGAGGCCGGGCGCCCCGTGGTCATGGCCTTCGACCCCTCCGTCATGCCGGTCATGCTCGTGGCGGTGACCGGGGCGGAGACAGGGGCAGGGGCGGACGGTGAAGACCCGCTCGTCTCCCTCAGGCGCCTGGGGACCGAGGTGGTAAAGAAGCGCCTCGAGCGTGTCGACGGTGTGGCGTCGGTCTCCGTCATCGGCGGCAGGGAGGAGGAGGTCCTCATCGCCGTCGACCGGGACCGTTTGGCCGAGGTCGGCCTCGACTGGCTCCGGCTCCAGTCCGTCCTCAGCGGGGTGACCCTCGACCTTCCCGGGGGCTCGGTCAACGAGGAGGGGAGAGACCTTCTCGTCCGCTCCCTCGCCGAGGTCCGGGACCTCTCGGACATCGAGAACCTGGTCGTGGGGGCGACGACGAGGACGGTCCCCACACCGGCGGGCCCCCGCCAGGTCACCGTGCCCGTCCTCGTGAAGGATGTGGCCGAGGTCAGCGTCTCGACCAAGCCTGTCAGGGAACTGTCCCGCCTGAACGGCGAAGACTGCATCGTCCTGGCCGTCAGGAAGGCGTCCGACGCGAACTCGGTCGCTGTGGCCCGGCTTGTCGAGAAGGAGCTCGACGCCCTCCGGAACGAGCTCCCGGCCGGTGTCGACATCGAGGTGACCATGAACCAGGCCGACTTCATCGCCAAGGCCGTGGGGCTGGTCGGGACCAACGCCTGGCAGGGCGCCTTGCTGGCGGCCCTGGTCCTGCTCGTCTTCCTGCGGGACCTCCGCAGCGTCCTGGTGATATCCCTGGCCATGCCGCTGTCGGTCGTGGCGACCTTCGTCCTCATGTACTTCAGCGACCTCACCCTGAACCTGCTCACCGTCGGCGGCCTGGCTCTGGGGGTGGGCATGCTCGTCGACAACTCCATCGTCGTCCTTGAGAACATCTTCCGCCACATGGAGGAAGGCGAGCCGCCCGTGGAGGCGGCCGTCACGGGGACGAACGAGGTGGCCACGGCCATCAGCGCCTCGACCCTCACCACCGTCGTCGTCTTCCTGCCGGTCGTCTTCATCGGCGGGGTCGCCGGGACGCTCTTCAAGGAGCTGGCCGTCACCGTCACTTTCTCTCTCCTCTCGTCGCTCGCGGTGGCCGTGACCTTCGTTCCCATGGCCGCGGCCACGCTCTTCGGCGGGAGGGTCGCCCGGCGGCGGCGCCGCAGGGGCGGCCGGGGACTTTACCCGCAGATGGTGAGAGGGGCGCTCCGCTTGCGCCTTCTGGTTGTCTGCCTGGCGGCCGCGGCCCTGGTCCTCTCCTGGCGGCTCGTGCCGGGCATTGGTCAGGAGTTCATCCCTCCCATGGACCGCGGGGAGATCCTCTTCAGCGTGAGGCTTCCGCCCGGAAGCGACCTCGCCTCGACCGACGAGGTCGTCCGGCGCGTGGAGGAGATCGCCCTCCAGGTCCCCGAGCGGCGGTTCGTCACGGCCACCGTCGGGGGCACCGGCGGGATGCAGATGGACATCGTCGGGAGCCTAGGGGGCGGGTCCCACATGGGTTCGGTCGGCCTCAGACTCACGGCCATCGGGGACCGCGACCGCACGGTGGACCAGGTCGTCGACGAGCTCGAGCGGAGCCTCTTCTACGTGAGAGGCGGGGAGGTCGCCGTCGAGTCCATCGGCTCCTTCATGGCCATGGCGGGAATCCGACCCATCGAGCTGGTCATAAGCGGTGAGGACCCGGAGGTGCTCTCAGAGCTGGCCGCCAAGGTGGCCCGGGTCGTGCGGGAGACCCCGGGGACGGTGAACGTCAGCGACGGCAGGGTCGAGGCCGCGCCGGAGCTCCACATCACCTACGACAGGGCCAGGCTGGCCGCGGCTGGCCACCATCCGGTCCTGGTCGCCGAGGCCGTGAGGAGCGCCATCGAGGGCCGACGGCTGGGGACGATGGAGCTCGACGGCCGGAGTCTGGACATCACCCTTCGCTACGCGGAAGCCTACCGGAGCGGTGTGGCCGCCGTCGAGGAGTTCGTGCTTCTGTCGCCGGGGGGTGAGCCCCTCCCTCTCACGGCCGTGGCCGAGGTTCGACGGGGCGAAGGGCCTTCGGTCATCCAGCGACAGGGAGGAAGCCGGGTGACCGTCGTTTCCGCCGGGGTGAAGGGCCGCGACCTCGCCTCTGTCACCAGGGACATCGTTTCGCGCCTGGAGACGGTGGACTTCCCGGAGGGCTACGCCTACACGGTCGAAGGGGAGCACCGCGAGATGGAGGAAGCCTTCGCCGGTCTGGGGCTGGCCCTGGCGCTCTCCGTGGTGCTGGTCTACATGGTCATGGCCTCGCAGTTCGAGTCGCTCGTCCAGCCCTTCGTCATCATGTTCACCGTCCCTCTCGCCGTCGTCGGGGTCCTGATCGCGCTGAGGATGACCGGGGTCACTCTGTCGGTCCCCTCCTTCATCGGGATCATCATGCTGGCGGGCATCGTGGTCAACAACGCCATCGTCCTCATCGACTTCGTCAACCAGCTCCGGAGGCGGGGCCTCGGGCGTGACGAGGCCGTCTGTACCGCCGCCCGGACCAGGCTCAGGCCCATCCTGATGACGACGACGACCACGGCCCTGGCTCTTCTGCCGATGGCCTTCGCCACGCAGGAGGGTTCGGAGCTCGCGAGAGCCCTCGCTGTGGCCGTCATCGGCGGCCTTCTGTCCGCGACACTGCTCACCCTTGTCGTCATTCCCGTCGTCTACACGCTCGTCGATGATGGGGTCTCCCTCATGGCGCGCTCCCGGAAGAAAGGCAGGGCGGCTGCTCGGGCAGGTCTCGAGGACGTCGGCGGGGGGCCGGCGGGCCCGACGGGCTGACGGCCCGGGGCGAATGTTTTCCGACCGTGGCAGGAAAAGGTCCTGCCGGACCGAAACGGATTACATTGCCCGAGCTGTTACCACAATGATTAAGGCAAGCTAGGGAGGTTCGAGGCGTGCAAGAGGCCGCTCCGGAGCTCGGAACCAGGGCCAAGCACCTCCTGCTCACCCTTCTCCAGGAGCGGGAGCCTGTCGTTATCGCCAGCCTGGCCGAGCGGTTCGCAGTGAGCCCCAGGTCCATCCGGTACGACCTTGACGAGATCGAGGCGTGGCTCCAGTCGACCCCTGTGAAGCTCTGCCGTCGCCCCCGGGTGGGGATCTGGGTGGAGGGGACCGAGGAAGACGTGAGGCTCGTCCAGGACAAGCTGGGCCTGGTCGAGGAATACCGGCCCGTCCTCTCGCCGGAGGAGCGGCGCAACATCATCGTCGCCCGGCTCCTGGACTCCGACCACCCGGTCACGAGCCACGACCTCGCGGAGGAGCTGCACGTCTCGAGGACGACCGTCTTCGCCGACCTTGACACCGTCGAGAGTTGGCTCCAGGAGCGCGGTCTCTCGCTGGTGCGCCGGTCGAACTACGGGCTGCGGGTCATAGGCGAAGAGTCCGCCTGGCGGCAGGCGGTCTCCGACCTGCTCAACGAGTTCGCGGAGTCGGGCGAACTCGGGCAGGTCCTCATGCGGGCCGGTCAAGAGGCCGGGGTGGATTCCGGGCCGGGTTCCGCGAGTGCCCCCTATCTTCTCGCCCTTCTCGAAGGCCTCGACCTCCGGCAGGTCGAGGCCATGGTCCGCCTGGTCGAGGCCACCGCCGGCGTGGAGTTCACCACGAGCTCGTACTCGGCCCTGGTCTTCCATGTGGCCACGGCGGTCAAGCGGCTGGCCCAGGGCAAGGAGGTGCGTATGGCCCAGGACCGGCTCGCCGCTCTCAAATCCTACGGCGAGTACGCTCTCGCCCGGCTCCTCGCCGAGGAGATGAGTGAGACCTTCGGGGTCGAGGTGCCGGAGGCGGAGGTGGGCAACCTGGCCCTTCACATCATCGGGGCGAGGGTCAGGGGCCCGGCTCTGGCGAGGGCCCCTGAGGCCGACCGGATAAGGCCGCTTCTCGACGTGGAGGCCTCGGCCGTCTCAAGGCTCTTGGTCACCGCCGCACAGCGGGAGCTGGGCGTCGACCTCTCCGAGCAGCGGGACCTGGCCACCGGTCTCGCCCTTCACCTGCGCCCCGTCCTGGGACGCCTCCGCTTCAACCTTCCCGCCACGAACCCCCTCCTCAGGGAGGTCCGTCAGACCTACCCCCGCATCTACGAGGCTGCCGCCGCTGCGTGCAGGGAGGTCGAGCCCGTCGTCGGGGTCTCGATCCCACCCGAGGAGGTCGGCTTCGTGGCCATGCATCTGGTCGCGGCCATCCTCCGACGGAGGCGGGCCCTGAAGGGCAGGCGTCGGGTCGTCGCCGCCTCCACCGGAGGGGTGGGGGTCACGGAGCTGCTGGTGGCGCGCCTGCTCGACGAGTTCCCGGACTTCGAGGTCGTGGCGAGTTCATCGGCCCACAGCCTCCCGGCGGTCCTCGAACGCACCGCCCCCGATTTCGTGGTCAGCACCTCTCCGGTGCCCGGGGTGGACCGTCCAGTCCTCGTCGTGAACCCCCTCCTGCCCCAGGCCGACATCGACAAGATCCGCTCCTTCCTCGACCAGGCCTACCGGCCGGACGAAGAGGCCCTTCTGAAAGAGCTGGCCGGAAGCTGAAGGAGTGCTTGGAACGCTCTGCCACCCCTCGGCGTAGGCTGTTACGGTCATACGACGACAAGCCGCGACACGAGGGGAGTGGACGGACTTGGGACTGTGGGCTCGCGTCGTCCGCTATTTCGACCTCGGGGTCTGGCCCGACCGCGGGGTCGGATGCGGGAGTTGTCCCCCGGCCCGTTCCGGGGAGCGGAAGGCGGGTGACGACGGCGGGCGGCCGTTGCGGTGCCGTTCTCCTCTTCACACCGTTGGGCACTACGTCTCCCTGACCCTCGGAGTCCTCGCCAAACAGTTCACCGAGGCCCCCACGGGATGGACGGAGTTCGACTGGACGACGGTCGTCACGGCCGCGATTCTCGCCGCCGTCTCCTTCCCCTACGTCTACAAGAAGGTCTGTGACCCGAACCGCTCTGACCCGGTGGAGTTCTTCATCTCCTTCCAGAGCGGGTTCTTCTTCCAGACGATCCTGGAGCAGGTCAGGCGCATGCTCTAGGGGCCGGACGCCGGGAGTCCGACGGTAGGAACGCAGCGCTCGGTGCCGGAGGCCCTGCGGGGCGCCGCGGAAGGTTTTGCCCGCGGGACCGTAGAAAGGTCGAGACGTCCGCGGCCGGCGACCTCCGGAGCGACCTGCGGGATGAGACGTCCGCGGCCGGCGACCTCCGGACCTCCGGGCCGATTCCTGGCAGTCGGGTGGGCTCCCGGTGCTCTCTGTCTTCAAGGACTACCGGCTTATCTGGGACACGCTGGACATCGCCATCGTGGCCTACGTCATCTACCGGCTCTTCCTCCTCATCCGGGGCACCCGGGCCGTCCAGCTGGTGAAGGGGCTCTTCGTCCTCCTCCTAGCCGGAGTCGCCGCGAGGCTCCTCGAGCTGACCACGGTCATCTACATCCTGGACTACGTGCAGATGGCCCTCATCGTCGCCGTCCCGGTGGTGTTCCAGCCCGAACTGCGCCGGGCCCTGGAACAGTTGGGCCGCGGGCGCCTCTTCGCCCCCGCCGTGACCCTCCCTGAGGCCGAACTGGCCAAGGTCATCGACGATATCGCCACGGCCTGCGACGTCCTCGGACGAAACAAGATCGGGGCCCTCATCGTCGTCGAGCGGGAGACGGGGCTCAAGGACATCGCCGAGACGGGGACGGCCATCGACGGGCTGGTCTCCTCGGCCTTCCTCATCAACATCTTCGTCCCCAACGCACCGCTTCACGACGGCGCCGTCATCATCCGCGGCAACCGGGTCGCGGCCGCAGGCTGCTTTCTGCCCCTTTCGGAGAATCCCGACCTGAGCCGTGAGCTCGGGACCCGCCACCGGGCCGCGGTAGGGATGACCGAGCAGTCCGACGCCCTGGTCGTGGTCGTCTCCGAGGAGACAGGCTGGATATCGCTCGCCAGTGCCGGCAAGCTCATCCGCCATCTCGATGACGCGACCCTGCGGGAGATGCTGGAGAACCTCATGAAGACGGACACGCCCGCACCGGCACCCTTCCGGCCGCTGGGGCTCGACCTCTTCGGGCTGCGGCAGACCGGGAGGGCCCGGAGCAGTCGGAGGAAGGGGGGCGGCCGTGGAGCGCCTGCTTGAGAAGGACGTCGTCCTGAAGGTCGTCGCCATCCTCCTGGCCGTCTTCCTCTGGGTCCAGGCGACCGCGGAGGTGAACCCGGTGGAGCGGTTCACCTTCGACGGGGTCGGGGTGGTCCCCGAGAGCGTTCCGGAAGGGCTCGTGGTCATGGGCAACCCGCGTCCGGCGAAGGTTAACATAGCTGTGAGGTGCCGGATGCGCGTGGGCGAGAAGCTCACCTCGTCCGACTTCGCCGCCGTCGTCTCTCTTGAGGGCGGGCACGCCGGCACCTACGACTATCCGGTGGAGGTGAGCGCGCCGGAGGGGGTCGAGCTCGTGGACATCAGCCCGACCACGGTCTCCGTGACCCTGGAAGAGGTGGGCACGGCCGAGGTCCCCGTGACCGTCGAGCTCGGCGGGACCTGCCCCGAAGGCTACGCCGCCGGGGAGGTGTCCGTCGTCCCCGCGGCCGTCACCGCCTGCGGGCCGGTGACGGCCGTCTCCCGCGTCGTGCGGGCTGTCGCCCACTACGAC
>ENA-OSAF01000073-OSAF01000073.1-marine-sediment-metagenome-genome-assembly--contig:-NODE-73-length-44221-cov-21.880813_pt1 | contig 44221 bp, 38 predicted proteins | sample MGYA00237872_ERZ529318 | MGnify/ENA primary metagenome ERZ529318 (study PRJEB26369, sample SAMN03142813) | marine sediment metagenome | biome: marine; feature: borehole; material: sediment... | reverse complement strand
CGCGCCGCGCCATGCTCCGGCTCTCGATGGAGTTCTCCCTGGGGTTGGCAGCCGGGATCGGGCTCCCGCTTCGCGCCCAGGCCCGGGCGGCGACCCGCCCGAAGCCCGAGGTCACCGGTGGTGAGAGGGTGGAGGCGCCCCTCCCGGGCACGGTCGTCGCCGTCAGGGTCAGGCCCGGTCAGGAGGTCCGCAAGGGAGAGGTCCTTGTCGTCCTCGAGGCCATGAAGATGGAGAACGAGGTCGTCGCTCCGCGCGGCGGCGTCGTCCGGGACGTGCCCGTGGAGAAGGGCGACACCGTGTCTTTGGGCGACGTGCTGGTGACACTGGAGTAGGAGAGGGCGGCCCCGGGGAGGAGCCTCGGGCGGCTCGGGCCGGTAGCCCGCCTCTGCGCCCGGCCGGTTCTCGGGACCCGCGGCTTGTCGGCTCCGGCGCCTGCGGCCCTGCGGCGGAGGTATCGTCTTGGAGGAGGTCCTGCGTTTCCTGGGCATGACCGGCCTGGCCCATCTCACCGCCGGCCAGGCGGCGATGCTCGTCATCGGTCTACTCTTCCTCTATGCGGCCATCATCAAGAGGTACGAGCCCCTGGTCCTCCTGCCCATCGGGTTCGGCATCATCCTGGGGAACCTGCCCCTCGCCGGCCTCATGCGGCCGCCTTCGGACGGCGCGGTCGGGGGTCTCTTGTACTACCTCTTCCAGGGGGTGTGGCTGGCCATCTTCCCGCCCCTCATCTTCCTCGGCATCGGCGCCCTGACCGACTTCGGCCCTCTCATCGCCAGGCCCGGCACCCTGATGCTCGGAGCGGCCGCCCAGTTCGGCATCTTTTTCGCCTACCTCGGGGCGCTCGGGATGGGGTTTCTCCCCCCTGAGGCGGCCTCCATCGGCATCATCGGCGGGGCCGACGGGCCCACGGCCATCTTCCTGACCACGAAGCTCGCTCCGCACCTCCTCGGGCCCATATCGGTCGCCGCCTACTCCTACATCGGCCTGGTCCCGCTGATCCAACCGCCCATCGTCAGGGCCCTCACGACCCCCGAGGAGCGGGCCGTGGTCATGGAGCAGATGAGGACGGTCTCCAAGCGGGAGCGCATCCTGTTCCCCATCGTCGTGACCATCGTCGTCGGACTGCTCGTTCCCAACTCCCTCTCCCTCATCGGCATGCTCATGCTCGGCAACCTCTTCCGTGAGTCGGGGGTCGTCAGACGCTTCGCCAGGACCTCGGAGAACGAAATCGCCAACATCGCGACCATCTTCCTCGGGGTGACCATCGGGGCGAGCGCCAGCGCGGAGACGTTCTTCACCCCCCGCTTCCTCGGCATCCTGCTCCTCGGGCTCGTGGCCTTCATCGTCAGCACGGTCTCGGGCATCCTGTTCGGGAAGCTCGTCTACCGCCTGAGCGGGGGCAAGGTGAACCCCCTCATCGGCGCCGCCGGGGTCTCGGCCGTGCCCGAGGCCGCCCGGGTGGCCCAGCACATCGGACAGGAGGCCAACCCGCGGAACTTCCTTCTCATGCACGCCATGGGGCCCAACGTGGCCGGGGTCATCGGGTCGGCCGTGGCCGCAGGGGTCTTCCTGGCCATCTTCGGCTGACCCCGCGGCAATACTAACCACATGGGGCAGAGGAAAGAGGGGTCACCGCCGGACGGTCGCCTCTGGGGGGACCTGACCCGCCGGGTGAGGGAGCGGCTCCGGCCTGCCGCGCGGCGGCTCGGGGCCCGGTCCGGGTCCCTAGTGTCGCGGGCCTATGCCTACCTGGAGCCCCGGCTGCGTCCTCTGTATGAGGCTGTGCGGCGCGAGTGGAGGGGGCTCACTTTCCGGGAGGCCGCACGCCGGGTCGGCGAGGAGGTCCTCATGAACCCCCGCCGTCGCAAGGCGGCCTACGCGCTGGTGGTCACGACCTGGGTCGCCGCCATCGTCTGGGGCCGCCTCCTCGCCCCGCTGGCGGCGGCTCCGTTCCTCCGGCCCGCGGAGGCCTTCACGGTCGTGGGCTACTTCGAGAACGGCACCGGCGGCTTCTTCGAGGACTCCCTCCCGGCCCTCGAGGCGGCGCCCCGGGGCCTCTTCGATGTCGTCTCCCCCTTCTGGTACAACATCGGGCCGGAGGGCGGGGTCGTGGAGAGGGGGTTCCGAGAGGAGGTCGTCCGGCTGGCCCGCTCCCGGGGGATGCGGGTCATCCCTCTCGTCAACAACCTCAAGACCGGCCCGGGCAACGGCCTGGAGGTCCTGACGGACAGGACTCTGAGGAGGAGGACCGCGGACGAGCTCGGCGACCTGGTCGCCCGCCGCGGCTACGACGGGCTCGCGCTCAGCTTCGAGCTTATCCCGCCTGAGGGGCGGGAGGGCTTCTCGGCCTTCGTCCGCGAGCTGGCCGGCATCCTCCACACGCAGGGGAAGGTCCTTCACGTTCTGGTCTTCTCCGATGTCGAGCTCCCGCGGTCGGTGAGCGGGCTCTACGATTACCAGGCCATCGGCGAGGCGGCGGACCGGGTCGTCCTCCTGTCCTTCGACCGTCACTGGACCCTGACCGACCCCGGCCCCCTCTCACCCCTGCCGTGGGTCGAGGCCGGTGTGGAAAGCCTCCTCCGGCACGTCCCGAGGAACAAGGTCATCCTGGGAATCGGCACCCACGCCTACGACTGGCCGGTGGACCCTGACGCGGGTGTCCCGGAGTTCCTGCCCACGGCGGCCGCCCTGAGGCGCGCCGAGCTGACGGGGGCCGACGTCAGACACGACCCCGAGTCAGGCCAATCGTTCTTCACCTATAAAGGGAGCACAGGGGTCGAGCGGGTCGTATGGGTCCAGGACACCGCCCATCTGGTGGAAAGGGCGGAGCTGGCCCGCCGCCTGGGCCTGCGTGGGGTGGCGCTGTGGCGGCTGGGCTACAGTGAGGAGGGGGCCCTGGAGGCCCTGGCCCGGGCCCTGGGGCGGGGGCCTTAGAGGGCCGGGGGCTTCAGGGCGGGGTGCCGCCGTGCCGCCCTCCGTCTCTAGGAGGGCTTGAGCTTGGCGGCGGACGGAGCCCTCGCCGTGACCTGGCCCGGGATTGTTATCTCTCCGTGCTTGGCCTCCCACTGCTGGACGGTGTGGGTGAGGAGCCGGGCCATGACCTTGGCCATCTGGGGGCTCATCACCAGGGCGGTGTGTATCTGCACTTCCTCGCCAGGCAGGCCCCTCATCCCGGCCTCGAGGACTATGTCGAAGGGCCCGGCGTAAACATTGGCGTGGTTCGTGTAAAGGCGGGACACCGGCACGGTCGGGCGGCCGTCCATCTCCAACACCTCCAGGCAGAGGCTTCGCGGCGCCGGGCGCGGGTCCCTCCACGGCGGAAGAAGGGGGCACCGGTACGCCGGCCTGTGACCTGTGAGCAGGAAGGTGGCTGGACGGGCACGAAGAGCTAGGAACTCAACCGAAGAGTCCCGTTGCTGGAGCGCCCTCTTCAGCACGCTCCAGATGAGAGGTGAAGTCGAGTGCGCAGTCTGAACTTCTACTCCTCAGCCCACCACGGCAACATCCTCACGCGCAAGAAGACGTGTACGATCCGGCTCGGCGACAAGAGCGGGAAGTACCAGGAGGGGGACGTCGTCCTCGTCACCTACGGAAACCGCTTCGAGCCCCGCAAGGAGCTTTTCAAGGCCGTCCTCGACAAGGTGGAGGTCAAGCCCCTCTCCGCTCTCTCGGAGCAGGACATCAAGGGCGAAAGCCCGGACATGCGCGGGACGGACGAGGTCGTGGCCTTCCTGAAGAAGATATACGGCCGGGACATCGGCCTCGACGAGACGGTTACGGTCATCCACTTCTCGGAGATAACCTCCTGACGGAAAAGTGCTCCCGAACGACCCGCGAGGCAAGGCCGGACTGAGGCGGGATTTCCTGCGGGCCAGGCTGGGACTCGGAGCCGAGAGGGAAGCCCTCGGCGCGAGGGCCCAGCAGGCTCTCATCGACCATCCGGTCTTCCGGGAGGCGCGTTCGGTGATGGTCTACCTCGCCTTCCGGGGGGAGGTCCCGACGACCCTGGTGGTCCGGGCCTGCCTCGAGGACGGGAAGCTCGTGAGCGCCCCGGTCACCTTTCCGAAGGAGGGCCGGCTCGTGCCCCTGCGCCTGGAAGGGCGTCCGGGAGAGCTCCGCGAGGGCGCCTACGGCATCACAGAACCCGACCCGTCGGTCTGCCGTCCCGTCCCTCCGTCAGAGCTGGACCTGGTCGTCATGCCCGGGGTGGCCTTCGACGAGCGCGGCGGGCGCATCGGGTACGGAGGAGGCTACTACGACCGGTTCCTTCGCTTCGAGGCGGCCCAGGCCGTGCGGGCGGCGCTCGCCTACGAGGTGCAGATATCGGCGGAGCCCCTCCCGCTTGACCCGTTCGACGTGAGGATGGACTTCATCTTCACCCCGGAGCGCATCCTACGGGGCGTCGGGCGCCGGGGGGAGACGGCGGGGGTGCAGGCGAGGTGAAGGGGCGCGTGAGCCGGACAGGGTCGGCCGCCGGGCGGGCCGTGCGGGCGGTGACCTTCGACGTGGGGAACACGCTCTTCCCGTTCAGGCGGAGGGAGATGGACCGCCTCCTCGGGCGGTTCCTGGAGTTCATCGAGGACCGCTTCGGCCCCTGTGACAGGGAGGCCGTCGTGCGGAGGTACAACGAGGTCAGGCAGGAGCAGTACCGGGTCAACCTGCCCTGGCTGCGGGAGAACGACCTGGTGGAGAGGGTCCGCCTGACGCTCGAGGCGGTCGTGGACGAGGTCGACCCCGAGCTCCTCTCCGACGCGGTCCTGGCCTACGTCGAGGCCCTCGCCCGGACCCTGAGCCCGGCCCCCGGGACGCGACGCCTCCTCGAGGCCCTGAGGGAGGTCTACCCCCTGGGCGTCATCACGAACTACCCCTACGCACCGGGGACGAGGCACGTCCTCAAGGCCCACGGGCTTGAGGACGTCTTCAGCGCGGTGGTTATCTCGGCCGAGTGGGAGTTCATAAAGCCTCACCCCCTCCTCTTCCGGCAGGCCGCGGCCCAACTCGGTGTGCCGGTGGAGAACCTGCTCCACGTGGGGGACGACTGGGAGGCGGACATCATCGGCGCAACGCGGGCCGGCGCCTCTTCCGTGTACTTCACGGGTCTGAGGGAGGAGCCGGACCCCAGGCGGGGCGACCCGGAAGGGAGGCCCCTCGCTGAGGTGGACGACCTCGAGGAGCTCCTGGATGTCCTCTCCGTGGCCCCGGCCGGAGGGCGGAGCCGGGTCCAACCTACTTGGCCACCAGCCGGGTGCCGATGATGAGGAGGGCCACCCCCAGGACGCGCACCCATGTGACGGGCACCCGGGTGAGCTCGAAGAGGCCGAAGTGGTCGAGGAGGAGGGCCGCCGCCAGCTGGGCGGTGACGATGACCGACACCCCCAGGGCGGCCCCTGTCACCGGGATGGCGAAGGCCACCCCGGCGATGATGAGGACGCTCAGGACCCCGCCGAGATAGGCGAACAGGGGGACGGCGGAGAGAGGCGGGAGCTGGCCCGGGCGCCCGGCGCGCAGGGCCAGCGCGGCGACCAGGATGACCAGGGTCAGGAGAGCGCCGGTGACGTGGACTATCGCGCTCGTTCCCACGAGCCCGACACGCTTCCCCAGTGCGGCGTTGAACGTCCCCTGGAAGGCCATGGCCGCCCCGCTGACGGCCGCCGCGGCCAGGGCCAGGACCGTCTTGACGTCGAGCCCGCCCAGGCAGGCCACCTCCGTTCTGCCGACCGGTTTAGCTTTCCCGGAAGAGGGTTCCGCCTTGACAAGGCCGGGGCGGCCGAATACCCTTCATAGAGGGAGGTAGGCCGATGCCCGAAGGCAAGGTTCCTCGCCATTTCGGACGGGTGGTCGAGTCAGCCTGGGACGTCCCCGACTTCATCAGCTCCATCCTCTCGAGCCGGTATGTCGTGAACTGGCTCAACGTGCAGGTCCCCTCCTTCAGCCAACTCGAGGTCTTTCTGGCGGCCAACATGCCGGACGGTTCCATCCGGAGGCGGTACCGAGGGCTCATCACGGCTCTGAGGGACATCGGCCGGGCCTGGCCGCCCTATTTCAGGCTCGACGACCTGTCTCCGGAGGCCATGGGTGTCGAGGATTGGGAGGAGGTCTTCCTCCGGCTGATGCAACGGGGCTACCCGCCGGTCATGGTGGCCGACGTCCTCCGGGCCATCTTCCCTTATCTCACAGAGCTCCGACGGGACGAGGTCTTCCTCGGCGAGGAGATAGAGATATACTTCATGATTCCTTTCATCAGCCGGAACCATGAACTTCCTCAGGAGCAGATCGTCCGCGAAGCCCTGCGCTACGGGGCCGACCGTAGGGAGCTGGAGTACCATCTCCATCGGCGGAAGCCGCCCAAGGCCCCTTACCGTGGGGCCATCGTCCTGACCTTCAAGGACCCTGACGAGCCTGCCTTCTCCTGGCGGTCGCGCCGCGTGACCTCGGGATGGCTGAGGGTGCCGATAATCCAGCCCCAGGTCAACATCACCACCAAGCTCGAGATGTGGTTCAACTACAACGTGGCTTTCCGCGGCTACTGGCTGGCCCAGATGTACCTCTTGGCCTCGGGGCTCAGGCGCGGCGGCCGCAGCGATGTCCCTCCGGAGATCGACGCCGAGTGGGCCGACTTCCGCGGCCGGCTGGAGCGGAAGGTCACCTAGCCCTGGTCGGTCTGGGCGCCACGCGGAAGCCAGACCGAGACCGCGTCTGGAACGTGAGGCTTTCAGGTCCAGGGTCCGCATTATGCTGCCTACACGGGAGAAAATAGGGGAGCGGCTGGTGTCGTCAGCCGCTCCCTCTGTCCTCCGGCCTGGGGCCTCGCCCGGGTGGTCAAGGCCCCAGACTCTTACTGGGTGGTCCCGGGCGTCCGGAGGCCGGCGCCACCCGCCAGTCGCAGCTCGGCGTCCTGGATCATGCGGCGGACCATGTGGCCGCCCATGGCGCCGCACTGCCGGGCCGGGTACTCGCCCCAGTACCCGTCGGCGGGCGGCTGGAGGCCGATCTCACGGGCGACCTCGTACTTGAACTGGTCGAGCGCCTGCTCGGCCCCCCGGACCAGGATGCGGTTGGACCTCTGTCCAGCTCCCATTCACTTCACCTCCTTCGCTTTCGCGTGGTTCCTGAGGCCAAGACTGTCTCACGCCTGAGCTGTCTTCCCGACCCTCTGCCAGCCTGGCGGACCGCTATTTTGAAGATTTGCCTGCGTCCTTTCCCTTCAATGACGGAGCGGCTGGTCCTGACATCAGCCGCTCCACTGTGCTGTTGAACGGATTGACCGTCATCCCGATGACTGCGTCACCGGGTGTAGCCGTATCCACCACCACCCATGCCACCCGGGAACACAGTGCCCTGGGCCAGCCTGAGCTCGGCGTCCTGGATCATCCGGCGGACCATGTGGCCCCCCATGGCGCCGCACTGCCGGGCCGGGTAGTCGCCCCAGTACCCGTCGGCGGGCGGCTGGAGGCCTATCTCACGGGCGATCTCGTACTTGAACTGGTCGAGCGCCTGCTCGGCTCCCCGGACCAGGATGCGGTTCGACCTCTGACCCGAACCCACTGCGCTTCACCTCCTCCTTCTTACTCGACCGTGCATGAGTAGGTTGAGCGGCGCGCATATGGCCCATGCTGGTGACTTTCTGGACGGCCTGGCAGGTCGGTTCGAAGAATACAAGTCGTCTAGCTGGAAAGATGATGCCGCGACGAATGTTTGAAGGCCTCGAGCGGGAAAAGCTTGAAGAGGATTCACACCCTTGGAGACGCAGCGAGGGGGCCCGAACAGGCCCCCTCTAGACCTCCTCTGAACCTGCCTTGGAACGGTCCTTCTTGCTCGGCTCAGAACCCGCTCTGCTCGACGAGCGTGTACTCGAAGTCGACCACTGGGTTCCCACGTCGAGCTCGTGGCCTGCGAACCACAGTTCTCACGGGTTCATGAACAGGGGAAGGAGGGCCCATCCGGCCTGACTCATCATGAGAGGCATCATGACTCCGCTGACATCGCCGGGGGCTACGGTGGCGGTGAAGGAGAACTCGCCGTTGAGCTCGCCCTCGAAACGCAGCTCCATCCGACCCCCGCCTGCGTCGGCGACGTTCAGGCTGAACCATCCGGCCGCTGGCTCGTCCCCGGTGGCTTGGGCCTCCCGGGTTCGAAGGCGAACGGCTCCCACTGGCCCCCGCCTGGACCGTCACCGGCAGCTTCGCCGCCTCCGGAACCGTCACCGGTGGCCTCCTCGCCGCCGGAGGCGGTCTCTTGACCTTCATCAGGGGCTGTGGCCGCCTCCTTGGGACCGCAACCTCCCAGGGCAGCGGTCAACGCCATGGATACGACCACGAGTCGGTTCTTACCTTCACCCTCGAGTCACGTGTCCGCCCGAGTGACGGCACAGGGCCGCAGAGGAGGAGGCCCGGTTCGCTCGCGGGGCCGCCGGAGGCCTCCGACGGCTTTCGACCCCTCCAGTCAGAAAATTACTTCCTTCGCTTGCAGGAACCCCCCGCATGTAGTAGAATAGGCCTGGCGTGGGACGGGATGGGAAGGAGTGGGACGCCGGGGTGCTCTATGGGGAGTTTCGGCACACCGTGGACGACAAGGGGCGTCTCAGCCTTCCCGCCAAGTTCCGCTCCAAGCTGGGCGAACGGGTCGTCGTCTCCAAGGGCGTGGACAAGTGCCTCTACGTCTATTCCTTGAAGGTGTTCGAGGCCGTGGTCGAGAGGCTGGAGGAGCACGCCTCGTCCCAGAAGGAGTTCCGGGACTTCCTCCGGTTCTTCCTGGCCGGCTCGTACGACACCGAGGTCGACGGGCACGGGCGCATCCTCATCCAGGCGGGTCACCGGGAGTACGCCGGGCTCCAGAGGGATGTCGTCGTTATCGGCATCTCGCACCGGGCGGAGATCTGGGACGCGGAGACGTACGAGGCGTCTGAGGAGACCGCCCGCAGCAACTTCGCCGCGGTGGCGGAGAAGGTCAACTTCAGGCTTTGAGCGGGCCACCGGGCCTCCGAGCTCCCTGGGCCCCGTCACACCTTGACAATGGTTCGCTGGGAAAACAGGCCTTGCGGCCGGCGGGCTCCTCAGGCCCCCGGCCCCAAGTTGCTGCTCCCCGATGCGTGGTGAGGGACCGTCCGGGCCTTCCGGGTGGTTCATGTCCTGACCACGCCCCTTTTAGAGCAAGCTGTTCCCCGGGAGGGCGAACGGCATGACATACGGGCACAGGCCGGTGATGCTGGAGGAAGTCCAACGCGTCATCGATGCCGGCCCGGGAGTGCTGTACATCGACGCCACGGTGGGCGGGGGAGGCCACACCGAGCGGCTCGCCGAGATGGCCGGCCCCCGCGGAAGAGTCCTGGGGCTCGACCGGGACCCCGAGGCCCTGAAGGCGGCCGGCCTGCGGCTGGCGCGGTTCGGGGACCGGGTGAAGCTCGTCCACGCCAGGTTCTCGGAACTGGAGCGGGTGGCCCGTGCGTCCGGGTTCCTTCCGGCGCACGGCATCCTCTTCGACCTCGGCCTGTCGTCCGGACAGGTCGACATGGAGGAGCGCGGCTTCAGCTACCACGGCTCGGCTCCTCTCGACATGAGGATGGACCAGACGTCGGGGGGGCCGACGGCGGCCGACCTCGTGAACGGACTTCCCAAGGAGGAGCTGGTCCGCATCATCCGCGACTACGGTGAGGAGCGTTGGGCCTCACGGATCGCCTCCTTCATCGTCCAGGCCCGGCGCCGGTCGAGGATAGAGACGGCCGCCGACCTCGTCGAGGTCGTCAAGGCGGCCATCCCGGCCGGGGCCAGGAGACGTGGGCCACACCCGGCCAGACGGACCTTCCAGGCCCTGCGCATCGCGGTGAACGACGAGCTCGGCGAGCTCGAAAGGGCTCTCGACCAGGTGCCGGCGGTCCTGGCCGCTGGCGGCCGGATGGTGGTCATCTCGTATCACTCTCTTGAGGACCGGCTTGTGAAGCGGTTCCTGCGTGACGCCGAGAGGGGCTGCCGCTGCCCGCCGGACTTCCCGGAGTGCAGGTGTGGGCGTCGACCCACCCTGAAGGTGCTCACCCGGAGGCCGCTGAGACCCGGAGCCCGGGAGGTCGCGGACAACCCCCGGTCGCGGAGCGCGAGGCTCCGCGCGGCGCAGCGGTTATAGCTTGTCGGGGGGGTGAATAGGTTGTTGCGAACGACCGCGCCCCGCCCAGGGGCCGGCCTGAGGCGGCTCGGACGTGGTGCCGCGTCACTCGTCTGCTACCCGTGTGTCCGGACCCCGGTCCGGGGACGCGGTGGCGGGGTCGTGGGTCTCTCGCGCTCCGGCCGGAGGGCGCCGCGGGCGTGTTCCGGAAGGGCCGGCCGGAGGGAGGACGGGACCTGGATGGAGGTCCGGTCCTACCTGCTCTATGTTGCGGTGGCCTTCGCGCTGGCCGTTGCGCTTTCCTGGAGCTACTCCACGGCCGCCCGCCTGGGCTACCACATCAACGAACTGAAGACCGAGATCGCCGCGTTGGAGCGCGAAAGGGAGAACCTTTCTTACGAGCTGTCGAGCCTGACTTCGATGGCCAGGATAGAGGCCGAGGCCACGGGAAGGCTCGGGATGGTCCACCCCGACAAGGTGAGGGTCGGGTCTCCGGTGGGGAGCCTGACCGGAAGGGGCTCCGACCGGGAACACGACGTGGCGAGGGTCATAGCCCTCGCCCCGCCCGGAGACAGGCCGTTCCAAGCGGACGGGGACGGGATAGCCGCGGTGCCGCCTGAGGAAGGGCGCAGCTTCATGGGCTCGCTCTGGGAACGGTTCTACCGCTGGCTCACAGGCGCCTCCCTGGCCGAGGCCAAAGACTGGGACTAGACCCCGGAGGGCCGGGCTGGACCGGGCGGGACCTTGAAGGCGGGGATACCGAGTGACCAGACTGCCCGGGATCGGCCTCCGTCGCCGCATCCTGTTCCTTCTCACCTGCTTCTTCGTCTTCTCCGTCGTGCTGACCGGGCGTCTCGCCTATCTCCAGTTCGTTCGAGGGGCCGAACTGCGGGAGAGGGCCTTCAACATCCGCACCCACGAGGTCCCGGTCGAGGCCAAGCGTGGCGTCATCTACGACCGCAACGGACGTGAGCTCGCCATCAGCGTGAACGTGGACTCGATCTTCGCCGTGCCCGCCGAGGTGGAGGACCCTCCCGAGACCGCCCGCAAGCTCGCGGAAGTCATCGGCCTCGACTACGAGTGGGTCCTCGAGCGTCTGACCCAGAACCAGAGCTTCGTCTGGGTGAAAAGGAAGGTCTCCGACGAGGTGTCCAAGGCGGTGAAGCTCCTTCAGCTTCCCGGCATAGGGTTCACCCAGGAGAGCCGCCGCGTCTACCCCAAGGGGACGCTCGCCGCCCATGTCATCGGGTTCGCCGGCATCGACAGCCAGGGCCTGAACGGGGTGGAGTACACATATGACCGCGAGCTCAGGGGCAGTCCGGGCTGGATTGTCATCGAGTACGACGCCTTGGGCCGGGAGATACCCCAGGCCCTCCACCGCTACATCCCGCCGACCGACGGGTACGACCTGTTCCTGACCATCGACGAGGTCGTCCAGAGCATGGTCGAAAGGGAGCTCGACCGTATCGTCGCCCTGCACCAGCCCAAGAAGGCCACCATCATCGTCATGGACCCTCACACGGGCGAGATACTCGGTCTGGGCGTCCGTCCGACCTACGACCCCAACAACTACGCCGACTACCCACCGTCGACCTGGCGGAACTTCGCCGTGAGCGACACCTACCATCCCGGCTCGACCTTCAAGCCCATCACGGCCGTCGCCGCCGTCGAGGAAGGCGTGGTGGACTGGAAGAGCCGGTTCAGCTGCGGCGGCTCCCTCGTGGTCGAGGACCGGACCATATGGTGTCACAGCGCGCACGGCGGGCTCGACCTCACCGGGGTCATCGAGAAGTCCTGCAACGTCGGGTTCATGAACATCGGGCTGCGCCTCGGAAAGGAGCGGTTCTACCGCTATTACCGGGCCCTGGGTTTCGACAGCCTGACCGGTATCGACCTCCCGGGGGAGGCCGAGGGGTTCACCATCCCGCAGGAGCTCTGTCGGAAGGTGGATCTCGCCGTCATGTCCTTCGGCCAGACCCTGGCCGTGACCCCCATCGGGCTCATCCGCGCCATGGCCGTCATCGCCAACGGCGGCTACCTCGTGACCCCGCACGTGGCCAAGGAGTTCCGGGACAAGGAGGGCCGTGTGGTCACGGTCCTCGACTGGCCGGTCGGCCCGCAGGTCATCTCTGAGGACACCGCCCGCGAGGTGCGGCGGGCCATGGAGGCCGTCGTGAAGACGGGGACGGGCCGTGTGGCCTATATGCCCGGCTACCGCCTGGCGGGGAAGACGGGGACGTCGCAGAAGACCGTCGGGGGTGTCGTGTCCGCCGATGTGCATGTGGCCTCCTTCTGCGGGTTCGGACCGGCCGAAGACCCCAGGGTCATCGTCCTGGTCGTCGTCGACGAGCCCAAGGGAAGCTACTACGGCGGGGTGGTGGCCGCCCCGGCCTTCGGCCGGCTGATGAGGGACCTCTACCGCTACTACGAGATACCCCTCGTCTACACCGACGAGGAGAAGCCGCGGCCCCGGGACGGGAACCGGGACGTTCCCGATGAAGTGACGGTCCCCGACACGGTCGGCCTTCCCGTGGGGGAGGCCCTGGCTGCCCTGCGGGAGGCCGGGGTCAGGGCCGCGGTGGCGGGTGACGCCGGCGGAGACGTCGTTGTCCGTCAAACGCCCGGTCCGGGCGCCGAAGTGCCCCCCGGCACCCTGGTCATCCTGGAGGTAGGGGAAGGGGACCTGGGGGCGGAACTTGTCACCGTCCCCAGCGTGAAGGGGCGGAGTGTGGCCGACGCCGCTCTTCGTCTGGAGCAGGCCGGCCTGCACATCCTGGTGGAAGGCTCGGGCGTCGCCGTGGCCCAGACGCCGGCGGCCGGTGCGGCCGTGCCGCGGGGCACGACGGTGACGGTGAGGTTCGAGCCGCCTCCGGGTCCGTCTCCGGACCTGTCGGGCCGCACCGGGCCGTAGCGTCTGTCGCGGGGCGGCCCGAGGCGCCGTGGCATGTTTTGGCAGGACGGCGAAAAAGATACGGGATGAGCGAGAGATCCAGGCGCCGGGGGGATAAGGCACATTGCTTCTGTCGGAACTTCTTGAGGGGCTCGAGACCGAGGCCGTCACGGGAGACCTTGCCGTACCGATAAGCGGCATCACCTACGACTCGCGGGCAGTCCGGCCCGGGAACGTCTTCTTCTGCGTCCGCGGCTTCACCTATGACGGGCATGATTTCATCCCCGAGGCGGTGGGCCGGGGAGCCGCCGCTCTCGTCGTCGAGGGGAGCGAGGGGCTGGAGGCGGCCCGGCACGTCCTAGGGTCCGCCCCGGCGGCCGGGAGGGAGGCCGCCGAGCCCGCCCCGGTGGTGGTCGTGGTGCCCGACACGCGCCTGGCCATGGGCCTCGCGGCGGCGAACTTCTACGGCCATCCCTCCCGCAGGCTCCGGGTGATCGGGGTCACGGGCACTAACGGGAAGACGACAACGTCCCACCTGGTGCGCGAGCTCCTGGCCGCCTCAGGCCGCTCCTGCGGTCTCATCGGGACCGTCCACAACGTCGTCGGCGGCAAGGTCCTTCCGGCCGGACGGACCACACCGGAGGCCTTCGACCTCCAGAACCTGGCCGACCAGATGGTGAAGGCCGGCGACACCCATCTCTCCATGGAGGTGGCCTCCCACGGCCTGGCCCTTCAGCGGGTGACCGGGTTCGAGTTCGACGTGGGCGTGTTCACGAACCTCAGCCCGGACCACCTCGACTTCCACGGCGACCTCGAGGCCTACTTCCAGGCCAAGGCCAAGCTCTTCACAGGGCTCGGCTCCTCCTATCTCGGGCGCCCCAAGGACGGCCCGAAGGCGGCTGTCCTGAACGCCGACAGCCCCGTCTCACCGCGCTTGGCGGCGATGACGAAGGTCCCTGTCGTGACCTACGGGACCGGCTCGGAACCGGCCGACCTGGCGGCGACAGACATCACCCTGGAGCCGGACAGGGCCCTCTTCACGGTCACCGTCCGTGAAGGCCTGGGCGCCGGGTTCGAGCATGTCGGGGGTTTCCAGGCCGAGGTGAACCTCTCTCTCACGGGCAGGTACAATGTTTCCAACGCCCTGGCCGCGCTGGCGGTCGCCCTCATCGAGGGGGTCGAGCCCTTCACGGCCGTCTCGGCCCTGTCCGAGGTGAAGGGGGCTCCCGGCCGGTTCGAGCTCGTTGACGCCGGGCAGGACTTCGTGGCCGTGGTGGACTACGCCCACACCCCCGACGGCCTGGAGAACGTCCTCGAGGCCGCGCGGTCCCTGCAGCCGAGGCGCATCATCACCGTCTTCGGCTGCGGCGGCGATCGTGACCGGGCGAAAAGGCCGCTGATGGGCGAGGTGGCGGCGAGGCTGTCGGACTTCTGTATCGTGACCTCGGACAACCCCCGCAGCGAGGACCCCCTGGCCATCATCGAGGAGATCCGGCCGGGGCTGGAGCGGGCGGGGCGGAGGATGGGGGTCGATTTCATCGAGGAGCCCGACCGCCGCCGGGCCATCGCCGCCGCCGTGCGGGCCGCCCGCCCGGGGGACCTGGTCCTCGTGGCCGGCAAGGGACACGAGACCTACCAGATGTTCGCCGACCGGACCGTCCCCTTCGATGACCGGGAGGTCCTTCGCGAGGCCATCGCGGAGGCCGCCGGGAGAAGCGGCCCGGACGAGAGAGGGGGTGGCGCCGGTGGCCGGCGGTGAGCGCGTGCGGACAGGGCCCGTGCGGCGTCTGTTCTCGGTGGCCGAGGTCGCGCGGGTGACCGACGGTCAGGTCGAGAGGCTCGACCCGGCCCCTGATGGCGGCCGCGGCGGGGCCCCTGACCCCGCAGAGGTCTTCCTGACCGGGGTCGAGGTCGACTCCAGACTCATCCGACAGGGGGACCTCTTCTGCGCCCTGCCCGGTGAGAGGGTGGACGGGCACGATTTCGTCGGCCGGGCCTTCGCCGCCGGGGCCCTGGCGGCGCTCGTCTCCCGGGAGCCTGTGCTGGCCCGCGGGGCCGAGGGGGCGGACGCGGGACGTTCCGGCTCCTCTCCGGGGCCTTTCCTGGTCCGCGTGCGCGAGAGCCTGGAGGCCCTGGGGCGGCTGGCGGCCTGGCACAGGCGGCGTTTCGACCTGCCGGTCGTCGGGGTCACCGGGAGCGTCGGCAAGACGACGACCAAGGACCTCATCGCTTCGACCCTCCGCAGGCGGTTCCGGGTCCTCGCCACGCCGGGGAACCTCAACACGGACATCGGCCTGCCCCTCACCCTCTTCGAGCTGGGTCCGGAGCACGAGGTCGCCTGCCTGGAGATGGGCATGCGCGGGCCGGGGGAGATTCGGCGCCTGGCGGCCATCGCCCGGCCCTCGGTCGGCGTCCTGACCGTCGTGGGTCCGGTGCACATCGAGCTTCTCGGGTCGGTCGAGGCCGTCGCCAGGGCCAAGGAGGAGCTCCTCTGGAGTCTCCCACCCTCGGGGACCGCAATCCTGAACGCGGATGACGAACGGGTGGCGGCCATGGCCCGGACCCACCGGGAGCGCCTGGCCCGGGTCCTCACCTACGGGCTGGAGCGCCCGGCCGACGTGTCGGCCAGGAGCATCGACCACGAGGGCGAGAAGGGGACCCGCTTCGGGGTGGTGCTGGCCGGCCGGGCCCGGGAACTCGCCGGCGCCTCTGAGATCGGGTGGTTCAGGATTCCGCTGGCCGGCCGCCACAGCGTCTCCAACGCCCTGGCGGCCGTGGCGGTCGGACTCGTTTTCGGGATGGACCCTGAGGACATCAGGTCGGGACTCGCCCGCGCGGAAGTCTCGGCGATGCGCCAGGAGGTCCTCGACGTGGGCGGCGTCCGGGTCGTCAACGACGCCTACAACGCCAGCCCGCCCTCCATGGCCGCGGCGGTCGCCCTTCTCGTCGAACTCCGGAAGAAGAGGGGCGGCAAGGCGGTGGCCGTGTTGGGAGACATGCTGGAGCTGGGCGATTTCTCCGAGCCGGCCCACCGTGAACTGGGACGGGCGGTGGCCGCGGCGGGAATCGACCACCTGGTGGCTGTGGGACCGCAGGCGGTCGCCATCGCGGAGGAGGCGCGGAAGGGGGGACTGGGGCCGGGCCGCGTGGCGTGGTTCCCGGACGTCCCGGAGGCGGCCGAGGAGGTCCTCCGGCTGGTCCGCCCCGGTGACACCGTCCTGGTCAAAGCCTCGCGGGGACTCAGGCTCGAGAGACTTGTCGAACGGGTGCTGGCCGGCCTCCGGGAACGGGGCGGCAGTGGAGGGACCGCGGAGGAGGGGTGCCTGTGCCGGTGACGCTCGAGCTTGTCGCCTACTGGGCCTTCGCGTCGGCCTTCGTCATAACCGCCCTTCTCGGGGTGCCGGGAGTCCCTCTCCTGGCCAGACTCCGGCTCGGCCAGACCGTCAGGAGCGACGGTCCGGCGACCCACCTCGCCAAGACCGGGACCCCGACCATGGGCGGCCTCCTCTTCGTGCCGGTCATCGCCGCCGTGACCCTGGCCTTCGGCGGGTCGGGGCCCTTCGTGGCCTTCGCCCTGACCGTGACCGTCGGCCACGCCTTCCTGGGACTGGCCGACGACTTCCTGAAGGTCGCCCTGAAACGCCCGCTCGGGCTGCGGGCCCGCTACAAGCTCCCCGCTCAGATGATCCTCGCCGTGGTCCTCGGCTGGGGGGCGGCCTTCCACCTCGGCCTGGGGACGGCCGTCGAGATCCCCTTCCTGGGGACCTCCGTCGAGCTCGGGGCTTTTTACATCCCTCTTGTCATAATCCTTGTGCTGGGTACGACCAACGCCGTGAACCTGACCGACGGAGCCGACGGGCTGGCGGCCGGGGCGGTCCTGGCGTCGACGGCGGCCTACGGGCTCGTGGCCTGGACGAGGGGGCTTGAGGCCATGGGCGTCTTCGCCTTCGCCGTCGGGGGGGCGTGTCTCGGCTTCCTGGTGCACAACCACCACCCGGCCCGTGTGCTCATGGGGGACACCGGGTCCCTCGCCCTGGGCGGGGCCCTGGCCGCCCTGGCCGTGTTGACCCGGACCGAGCTGTGGCTCATCATCATCGGAGGGCTCTACGTGGTCGAGGCGCTCTCGGTCATCATCCAGGTCACCTACTTCAGGCTGACCCGCCGGCGGGTCTTCCGGATGTCCCCGCTCCACCACCACTTCGAGGTGTCGGGTTGGCCCGAGACGAGGGTCGTCTTCGCCTTCTGGGTCGTCTCGCTCCTCGCCGCCGCCGTGGGGCTCTGGGGGCTTGTCGTGCGATGAGCCGCCGCAGGCCGGATTACGCCATCATCGTCTGTGTGGCCACCCTTCTCGCCATCGGGCTGGTCATGGTCTTCAGTTCGAGTTCGGTGAGGGCCTATGTCGATTTCGGTGACAGCTACTACTTCCTCAAGCGGCAGCTCGCCTGGACCATCCTCGGGCTGGGAGCCATGTACGTCATGATGCGGGTCGACTACTGGGAGGTGCGGCGTCACGCCAGGCTCCTCTTCTTCATCTCTCTCCTGGCCTGCCTCGTCGTGCTCATCCCCGGGGTGGGGCGGGAGGCCGGCGGCGCCAGACGGTGGATAGGCTTCGGTTCGCTCCAGTTCCAGCCGTCCGAGCTCATCAAGCTCACCATCGTCGTCTACATGGCCTGGGCCCTTTCGCGCACCCCCGAGCGGATCCGGGACTTCGTCCGCGGGGTCCTGCCCTATGTGCTCCTCGCGGGTCTGGTCTTCTTCCTCATCCTCCAGCAGCCGGACCTCGGGACGGCGGTGGCGATAACCATGACCGTCATGGTCATGATCTTCCTCGCGGGGGCGCGTCTCGGGCACCTTCTCGGGCTCCTGGCGGCGGCGGTTCCCGTGGTCATGCTGGCCATCTGGAGTGAGGAGTACCGGAGGCGGCGCCTCCTGGCCTTCCTGGACCCCTTCGCCGACCCGCACGGGAGCGGCTTCCACATCATCCAGTCGATTCTCGCCATCGGTTCGGGGGGCCTCTTCGGGCTCGGCCTCGGACGGAGCCGGCAGAAGTTCTTCTATCTTCCGGCCGAGCACACGGACTTCATCTTCGCCATCCTCGGGGAGGAACTCGGGTTCATCGGGGGGCTTTTCGTCATCAGCCTCTTCTTGCTCCTCGCGTGGCGGGGGTTCCGGACGGCCATGTCCGCCCCTGACACCTTCTCCTCGCTCCTTGCGGCGGGGGTGACGACGCTGATCGTCATGCAGGCCCTCCTCAACATCGGCGTGGTCTCGGGCATCCTCCCCATCACCGGCATACCCCTGCCTTTCGTGAGCTTCGGCGGCTCGTCCCTCGTGTTCACCATGGCGGGGGTGGGGATGTTGCTCAACGTATCCCGCTACTGCTCGGAGAGCTGAGGGGGAAGGGACGATGCGGCTGCTCGTCTCCGGCGGCGGAACCGGCGGGCACGTGTACCCGGCCCTGGCCATCGCCGGCGCGGTGCGGGAGCAGGACCCCGGTGTCGAAATCCTCTACATCGGGACGGCGGACGGGCTCGAGGCCGACATCGTGCCGGAGGAGGGTCTGCCGTTCGAGGCCATCCCCTCGCGCGGCCTCGTCGGAAAAGGCCTGCTCGGGGTGCCGGCCGGGGTCGCGGTCGCGGCGAGCGGCGTTGCGGCCGCCTGGCGGATCATGAAGCGGTTCCGGCCGGACGTCAGCGTGGGTACCGGAGGCTATGTCTCCGGGCCGGTCGCCGTGGCCGCCGGGCTCAGAGGGGTCCCGCTCATCCTGCACGAGCAGAACGTGTTCCCCGGCCTCACCAACAGGTTGGCCTCGCGCTGGGCCGCGGCCGTCGCCGTTCCCTTCGAGGAGGCCCGCCGCTACTTCCCCCGGGGGGCACGGGTGGTCGTGACCGGCAATCCCGTTCGGCGCTCGGTCATCGACATGACCCGTGAGGAAGGGCTCAGCCTGCTCGGTCTGCCGCCCGACGGTCTCGTGGTCTACGCCGTCGGGGGCAGCCGTGGGGCCCAGGTCCTGAACGAGGCCGTCGTCGAGGCCCTTCCGGGGTGGCTGGAGCTTCCAGGGGTGAGGGTCATCTTCGCCACCGGCCGCCGGTACTACGACCGGACGGTGGCGGCCCTCAGAGAGAGGGGAATAAGGGTCCGGGACGGCGGCAAGATTATCCTCGTCCCCTACATGGAGAGGGCCGACGCGGCCCTCGCCGTGGCCGACGTGGTCGTGACCAGGGCCGGCGGAATCACCCTCGCGGAGATAACGTCCCGCGGGGTGCCCGCCGTCGTCGTGCCCTCGCCCAACGTCGTCCACCGCCACCAGGACTACAACGCCGAGGTCCTCCGGAGGGCCGGCGCGGCCAAGGTCATCCCGGAGGCCGGACTGACGGGTCCCGTCCTGGAGAAGACCGTGAGAGACCTCCTGCGCCACCCGGAAGTCAGGGAGAAGATGCGCCGGGCCGCCCGCGGCCTGGGCCGCCCGGGGGCGGCGGCCGCCTTGGCCCGACTGGTGCTGGAAGCCGGCCGGAGGCGCCGGGCGGGGTGACGCCAGGGAGGAGGTCGGGGAGGAGGTCGCGGCGGGCTGGCCGGCGAAGGTGGCGGTAGCGGCCGGTCGAAGGAGAGGCGGACGAGGGAGGAGGTGCCGGGCTGCTGTACCGCAAGGTGCACTTCGTGGGCATCAAGGGGACGGGGATGAGCGCCGTGGCCCAGATTCTCAAGGCCAACGGGGTCGTCGTCACGGGCTCCGACGTGGACAGGTGCTTCCCGACGGACGCGGGCCTCAAGGCCGCCGGCATCGTTCCCTACCGCGGCTTCGACCCCGCCCACGTGGGCGACGCCGACCTCGTCGTCGTCTCCGCCGCTTACGGCCCCGACCATCCCGAGGTCCTTGAGGCCCGGCGGAGGGGTATCCCGGTCAAGCAGTACCCGGAGTTCCTCGGCGAGATGATGCGCTCCAAGCGCGGCATAGCCGTGGCCGGGACCCACGGGAAGACGACCACCACGGCCATCATCGCCCATGTCCTGCAGAAGGCCGGCCTCGACCCTCAGGCCGTCATCGGGGTGGGGCAGGCCTACGCGGGTCGTGGTGACCTCCTGGTGGCCGAGGCCTGTGAGTACCGGAGACACTTCCTCGAGTTCCCGGCGGAGATAGCCGTCGTCACGAGCATCGAACTGGACCATCCCGACTACTTCAAGAGCCTCGAGGACTACGAGGCCGCCTTCCGCGAGTTCGCCGCGGGACTGCCCCCTGACGGGCTCCTCGTGTGCTGGGGCGACGACCCGCGGGTCGCCTCCCTCCCGACGCGGGCCAGGCGGGTGACCTACGGCTACGGGCCGGACAACGACTACCGGCTCGAGCTGCTCAGGCCCGGCCAGGGGAACCGCTACCGCGTCTGGCGGCGCGGCGAGAGCCTCGGTGAGTTCCGCCTGGGGGTTCCCGGCAGCCACAACGCCCTGAACTCGGTGGCCGCCATGGCCGTCACCCTCGAGCTGGGGGTCGGGGTCGAGACGGTCCGCGAGGCCCTCGCCGGCTTCCGGGGGGTCAGGCGCCGGTTCGAGTACGTGGGGGAATGCAACGGGGCCCAGGTCTTCGATGACTACGCCCACCACCCGACGGCCATCGAGACGACGATCCAGGCCGTCCGCGACGCCCTGCCGGACAAATGCCTCTGGGTCGCCTTCCAGCCCCACACCTACTCGCGGACGAAGGCCCTGCTCGACGAGTTCGCCGCGGCGCTGGCCAAGGCCGACCGCGTCATCCTGGCCGAGATCTTCGCCTCGGCCCGCGAGCAGACCGGGGCCGGGGTCAGCTCGCGGGACATCGCGGACCGGATACCTGGCGGCCCCGAGAAGACGGTCTACTTCAAGACCCTCAGGGAGATCGTCGAGCACGCGCGCTCCCGACTCGGACCGGGGGACGTTTTCGTGACCATGGGCGCCGGCGACATCTACCACGTGGCCTACGCTCTCGTCGGGAAACGGGAGCTGGCCGCCGGCTGAGGGGCGGCCGGCCCCCCTTCCGGTCTCTGGTCCCGGGCCTCCGCTCTTCTGCCGTGTCCCGTGTCGTAACGACCTCTCCGCCCCCTGCGTAAGATGGTCCGCCGAAACCGGGGCCACCCGGCCGGCAGGGGGGAGGGGAGGGACGCCACCGGCGCGCCTGATGGACTGTTTCCTCCTCCAAGGGGGGCGGCGACTCAAGGGAGAGATAAGGGTCAGCGGGGCCAAGAACGCCATCCTCCCGATAATGGCCGCCTCGCTCCTGACCCGGGGCGAGTGCGTCATCTGGGACGTCCCCGACATCAAGGATGTCGCCACGATGGCCCGAATCCTGACCAGCCTGGGAGTCAAGGTGTGGGTCGGGGTCGACGCCCAGACGGGCCTCCGCTACGTGCGCATCCTTGCCGACAGCCTGAGGTCGCACGAGGTCTCTCCGAAATTGATGGGGGAGATGCGCTCGTCCATCGTCCTCATGGGGGCCCTCCTCGGGCGCCTCGGGAAATTCAAGGTCTACCGGCCCGGAGGCTGTCCCATAGGTCTCAGGCCCATCAACTTCCATATCAACGGCCTGGCCCGTCTGGGCGTGCGCCTGTCCGTCAGGCACGGCTTCATCCATGGCGAGACCCCCCGGCTCGTCGGGCAGGAGATCCACCTGGACTTCCCGAGCGTGACGACGACGGAGAACCTGATGATGGCCGCCGTCTACGCCGAGGGGACCACCGTCATCAGGAACGCGGCGCGAGAGCCTGAAGTCGTCGACCTCGGGAATTTCCTGAACTCCATGGGGGCCAAGGTCACGGGAGCCGGTCTTGACACCATCCGGGTGACCGGTGTCCGCGAACTCGGCGGCACGCAGCATACCGTCATCCCGGACCGCATCGAGGCCGGGACCTATCTCGTGGCCGCCGCCGTGACCGGCGGCGAGCTCACGGTTACCAACGTCATCCCCGAACACCTCGAGGCCGTGACGGCCAAGTTGCGCGAGACCGGCGTCGCTCTCGAGGTCGGCCGAGGGCACATCCGGGTCCTGCCGGGGACCCGGCTTAGGCCGGTGGACTTCAAGACCCTGCCGTACCCGGGCTTCCCCACGGACATGCAGCCGCAGGTCATGGCTATGATGTGTTTCGCCAAGGGGACCAGCCTCATAACCGAGAACATCTTCGAGAACCGCTTCGGGCATGCCGAGGCCCTCGTGCGCATGGGGGCCTCCGTGGAGATCGTCAACAAGGTGGCCGTGGTCCGCGGAGAGGGGAGTCTGACGGGGGCCTGGGTCAGGGCCACTGACCTCCGGGCCGGGGCCGGGCTGGTCGTGGCCGGACTGGGTGCAGAGGGGATGACCGTCATCGAGGACGTCACCCATATCGACCGCGGGTACGAGAGGATGGACGAGAAGCTCTCCTCGGTGGGGGCTGATATCAAGAGGGTTAGGATGTAGTATCTAGGAGGACCCGGTGAGACCGCGGGCCGGGAGACTGGCGCACGTCTGAGAGAGGGACAAGCCCGGGGGGGACGGCCCGATGGTGAGACACGGTCTCAGGACGACGGGAAGACGGGGAAGCAGACGGCCCACGGCTCTGAGACGCGGGCCCCGCTCCCGGGCGGCGGCCCGACCCGCGGAACCCGCGCGGCCCGCGGGACCCGCGGGCCTCGGCCGGGCCTGGGGAGTGCTGTCGGTCGTGCTCGTCGGAGTCCTGGGCCTGTGTCTCTTTCTCACCACCCCTTTCTTCGGGGTCAGGGACATCCTCGTCATCGGCTCCGTGCACCTGACCTCCGAGGAGATCGTGGCCCTGTGTGACGTGACTCCCGGGACGAACATCTTCAAGGTCCCCACGGCCGACATCCAGGAAAGGCTCCTGGCCCTGCCGCGCGTGTCCGAGGCGACCGTCTCGCGGAGGCTCCCGGGACGTCTGGTCGTCGAGGTGGTCGAGAGGGAGGGGGTCCTCCTTCTCCCCTGCCAGGAGGAGTTCGTGGAGGTCGATGCCTCAGGTCACCCGGTCGAGCTCCACCGCTTCATCGGGGCGCTCGGTCTGCCGGTCCTGACCGGGGTCAGGGTCGAGGGTGTGACTCTCGGCTCTAGGATATCGGACGACAGGGTGAGCCTGGGGCTATGCTGTGCGGCCGCCCTGGGAGTCCGGGGCCGGCTGGCCGTCTCGGAGATCCACGTCGACGACGACGGGGAGCTCATCCTCTACACCCTTGAGGGCGTCCCCGTCTATCTGGGGCCGGCCACGGCTCTGGACGCCAAGGTCGAGGCCTTCATGAGCATCCTTCCGGACCTCCCGTCGGTCGACTTCGACGTGGCCTATATCGATGTCCGCCACCCCCGTCACCCCGTCGTCGGTTCCACCGAGACGGTGCTTCAGCCGGAGCGGTGGCCGGGCGACGACCCCGATGCCCTCCTGCTCGGCGGTCCCTAGCTGACGCGCCGCGTACGGCAGGGCGCGTCCCCGGGTGCGCCGGAGTTCTGTCAACCACCCGCGTCGGCAGGGAAACCCGATACCCCAGAGAACTTACCAGCCCAGGAAGGGGGAGGGCCTCTTGCCAGGTGCGCGTGCCAGGCAAGATGTCATCGCCGCTCTCGACGTCGGTTCGACCAAGGTCTGCGTCCTGGTGGCCGAACTCTCTGAGGAATCCGAGGTAGACATAACGGGATACGGGGTCGCGCCCTCCCACGGGATGCGCCGCGGGGTGGTCGTGGACGTCGAGGGCACGGTAAGGGCCATCTGTGAGGCGGTCGAGAAGGCCGAGCACATGGCCGATGTCCGGGTGCGGTCCGTGACCCTCGGCGTGGCCGGGACCCATGTCCAGTCCTTCAACAACCGCGGGGTCATCGCCATCGCGCGTGAGGACAAGGACATCACCGAGGAGGATGTGGCGAGGGCCCTCGAGGCGGCGCGTGTTCTCACCATACCGCCTGACCGGGACATCATCCATGTGCGTCCGCGTGAGTTCATCGTCGACGGTTTCGACGGCATCCGTGACCCGGTCGGGATGGTCGGCAACAGGCTCGAGGTCGAGGCCAACATCGTCACCGGCTCGACGACTTCGATCGAGAACATCCTCCGCTGTGTGGCCCGGGCCGACCTAGAGGTCGAGGGCACCGTTCTTTCCGGACTGGCCTCGGGCGAGGCCGTCCTCCACCCGGCTGAGCGGGAGCTGGGCGTGGTGGTGGCCGACATCGGCGGAGGGACGACGGATGTGGCCATCTTCGACCGCGGCGGACTGTGGCACGCGGCCGTCATCCCGGTCGGCGGCGACCACATCACCAACGACCTCGCCGTGGGCCTCCGCACACCGCTGGCCCAGGCCGAGAAGGTCAAGATACAGGACGGGGTGGCCCTCGTGGACCTCGCTCCGGCCGACGAGTTCGTCGAGATACCCGACGTGGGTGGGAGCCGGACCCACCGGGTGGGGAAGCGAGCCCTGGCCGAGATCATTCAGCCGAGGGTCGAGGAGATCTTCGACCTGATCGTCAAGGAGATAAAGAAGTCCGGTCGGGAGGGCATGCTCCCCGGCGGCATCGTCGTCACTGGAGGCACGGCTCTCCTCAGGGGTCTGGACGAGGTGGGCCAGTACGAGACTGGGCTCCCGGTGCGGGTCGGCTATCCCCAGGGGCAGGCCGGCCTGGCCGACCTCGTGCGCAACCCCGGGTGCTCCTGTGCGGTGGGACTCGTGCATTTCGCCGCCCAGAACCTCCTGGCGAAGGAGGAGGCGGGAGCCGCCGAGCCCCTGTCCGGTCTTTTCGCAGGCATCTTCGGGAAGGTGAAGAACTGGTTCAAGCAGTCTTATTGACCGCCCCCGGCCGGCCGGGGCCAGAGGAGGGTGGGATCAGGATTGGCTGACGGGCTCCTCGCGCTCGACCTCGAGGTCGAGCACTTCGCCCTTATCAAGGTCATCGGGGTCGGCGGCGGTGGCAACAACGCGGTCAACCGCATGGTCACCGCCGGCGTCCGCGGTGTCGAGTTCGTGGCCATGAACACCGACGTCCAGGCCCTCTACCGTTCCGAGGCCCCGGTCAAGATACAGATCGGTGAGAAGCTCACCCGCGGTCTCGGCGCGGGCGGCAGCCCGCAGATAGGGCGACAGGCGGCCGAGGAGAGCCGCGAGGCCATAGTCCGCGTGGTCAAGGGTGCCGACATGATCTTCATCACCGCCGGGATGGGCGGCGGGACGGGGACCGGTGCGGCCCCCGTTATCGCGGAGTGCGCCCGGGAGGCCGGGGCCCTGACCGTGGGCATCGTCACCAAGCCCTTCACCTTCGAGGGCCGGCACCGCATGAAGCAGGCCGAGGAGGGGGTCAACGACCTCCGGGAGAAGGTCGACACCCTCATCGTCATCCCGAACGACCGTCTCCTTCAGATCGTCGAGCGGCGGACCTCGATGATGGAGGCCTTCCGCATCGCCGACGACGTCCTTCGCCAGGGGGTGCAGAGCATCTCCGACCTTGTGGCCATCCCCGGGTTCATCAACCTCGACTTCGCGGACGTCCGGGCGGTCATGGCCAACACCGGCTCGGCCCTCATGGGCGTGGGCGTCGCCTCCGGCGAGACGAGGGCCGCCGACGCCGCACGGGCGGCCATCTCCAGCCCGCTCCTGGAGACCTCGATCGTCGGGGCCAAGGGCCTTCTCCTGAACATCACCGGAGGCGAAGACCTCACCCTCTTCGAGGTCAACGAGGCGGCCGAGATCGTCACCGAGGCGGCCGACGAGGAGGCCAACATCATCTTCGGCGCGGCCCTGGACGAGTCCATGGAGGACGAGGTCCGGGTCACGGTCATCGCCACGGCCTTCGACGACAAACCGAAGAAGAAGCGGCGCGACCAGACGGAGCTGGAGATAAAGCCCTTCTCGGCCGAAGACCTCGAAGTCCCGACCTTCCTGAGGAAGAGGGAGTAGCCGCCGCCCCCGGCGGGGAGTCGTTCTTCCCCGAGCGCTCCCGAGCCCGGTCGCAAAGCCCGTGAACGTGCCGCCGCCCTGCACCAGCCCCCGACAGAATCCCCGCCCCTGACCGGTTATAATGGCCGGGCGTCCCCAATAGGGTGTATGTCAGGACAGCGTCGGGGGGCCAAGCCTTGCGGTACGTCTACGCGGACATCCTCTTCCTCGTCAACTTCATCTTCAACTTCTCCCTGCTCTACCTCGCCGGGCGCCTGGCCGGGGCGCCCGTTGCCGGGCGCCGGCTGACCCTCGCCGCCGCGCTCGGCGGGGCCTACGGCGTGGCCTCCCTGTACCCCTCGCTCTCCTTTCTCATGAGCCTCCCGGCCAAGATGCTCGCTTCCGGCCTGATGGTCGCTGTCGCCTACCCGACGCCGCGCCTGGGTCCCTTCTTCCGCCTGCTGGGCCTCTTCTACCTGAGCGCGTTCGTCGTGGGCGGGGCGTCGATGGCTTGGAACTACCTCACCACCGGGTCGGCGACGGCCCTCACGGGTGCGGGTTCCCGCCCGCTCGGCCTGCCGGCCGTCCTTCCGGCGGCCCTGTTCGCCGGGGTCCTTCTTCACTGGGCCGTGGCCGCCGGGCGTGAGCGGCGGCGCATCCTCTCCTGCTGTGTGCCCTGCCGGGTCGTGGTGGGAGCAGTCCAGGTGGAGTTCCCCGCCCTGGTCGACACGGGGAACCGGCTTCGAGACCCCCTGTCGGACTCGCCGGTGGTCATCGTCGAGTACCCCGCCCTGGACCGGCTCCTCCCGCCGGAGTTCGGGCCGGTTTGGCAGGCTTCCGACGAGGACGAGCCCGACATCTCGGGCCTTGTCGCCGCCCTGGGGGGGACGCCGTGGTCGGCCCGGCTGAGGGTCATCCCCTTCACCTCTCTGGGTCGGGCCAGCGGGCTCCTGGTCGGGTTCCGGCCCGACGAGGTCATCGTCGGGCCGCAGGGCAGGACGGTCTCGCGGAAGGACGTCGTCGTCTGTCTCTCTCCGCGGCCCTTGTCGAGCGAGGGCAGCTACCGGGCCCTGATGCCGCCCGAGATACTGGAGGGCGACACGGCGGCCTGGGCGGGCTAGAAGGATTCTTCAGGGGGGAACTCTCGTGGACAGAGGGAAGGACTTCCGCTTCTCAACCAGGATGCGCTGGTCCCTCATCCTGACCCTTCACCGGTGGGCTCTTCTCCTCGGCTTCGAGGCGGCCAGGCCCTTCTGGTACGTCGGGACCGGTGAGGCCCTCCCGCCGCCCCTCACCGCCGACGAGGAGGCCTACCTGCTTTCGCGCCTGCGGAAAGGTGACAGGGAGGTTCGGAGCATCCTCATCGAGCGCAATCTCCGTCTCGTCGTCTACATAGCCAAGAAGTTCGACAACACCAGGGTCGGCATAGAGGACCTCGTGTCCATCGGGACGATAGGCCTCATCAAGGCTGTCAACACCTTCGACCCGAACCGTCGCATCAAGCTGGCGACGTACGCTTCCAAGTGCATCGAGAACGAGATCCTCATGTTCCTCAGGCGGAACCCGCCGCGGGCGGAGGTCTCCTTCGACGAGCCCCTCAACGTCGACTGGGACGGGAACGAACTCCTGCTTTCCGACGTGCTCGGGACGGAGCCCAACGTGACCTACAAGCAGCTCGAGGAGGAGGTCGACCGCGCCCTGCTCCGCAAGGCGATGACGAGACTCTCGGAGCGCGAGCAGATGATAATGCAGCTGAGGTTCGGCCTTCAGGACGGACGCGAGAGGACCCAGAAGGAGGTGGCCGACCGCCTGGGCATCTCGCAGTCCTACATCTCCCGCCTCGAAAAGCGCATCATAAAGCGATTGAGACAGGAAATGGCCGCGATGCAGTAGGCCGGCCCCTGCGCTCCCCCTGTCCGGCGACCCGGTTGGGAATAAATGTCCCGGGTCGAGGAAAGAATCATGGCTAGTCTATATAGCAGAAACTGGGAGCGGCAGGGGGAACTGGTCGTTGCTTGTCAACAAGGTCGAGATATGCGGTGTCAACACCTCCAAGCTTCCGGTCCTCTCCGCCTCCAAGATGCGGGAGCTCTTCGTCCGCATGAAGAAGGGCGACAGGACGGCCCGCGAGCAGCTCATCCACGGCAACCTCCGCTTGGTCTTGAGCGTCATCCAGCGCTTCAACAACAGAGGCGAGTACGTGGACGACCTCTTCCAGGTGGGGTGCATCGGGCTCATCAAGGCTATCGACAATTTCGACCTGGGCCAGAACGTCAAGTTCTCCACCTACGCCGTGCCCATGATCATCGGTGAGATCAGGCGCTACCTCAGGGACAACAACTCCATCCGCGTGAGCCGGTCCCTGCGGGACATCGCCTACAAGGCCCTCCAGATACGGGACAGCCTCGTCAGCAAGCATTCCCGCGAACCGACCATCAGCGAGATAGCCGACGAGCTGAAGATGCCCAGGGAGGAAGTCGTCTTCGCCCTCGACGCCATCCAGGAACCGATCTCCCTCTTCGACCCTGTCTATCACGACGGAGGCGACCCGATCTACGTCATGGACCAGATCGGGGACGAGAAGAACCAGGACTCAGCCTGGCTGGAAGGCATCTCCATCCGCGAGGCCATGAACAAACTCTCCGAACGGGAGAAGCTCATCCTCTCGCTGAGGTTCTACGAGGGCAAGACCCAGATGGAGGTCGCGGACGAGATAGGCATCTCTCAGGCCCAGGTGTCCAGGCTGGAGAAAGCCGCCCTCGGGCACATGAAAAAGCTGATGTGAGAGTGACCTTCTGTCCGGGTTTCCTCCGTTTCCCGGGAATGAGCGCATGCGGTCGGGGCACACTAAACGTCCACCAGCGGGACCTCGAGCTGCTTGAAGAGGCAGGCGGCGGGTCCCTCGGACGGAGGACATGGTCGTGAAGGCGCTGCTGGAGATTATCAGCCACAGGTCCGGAGGCCCCCGGCGGGAGCTCGCATACGGACAGGGCGCCATGGCCCGCCTCAGGCGGGGCCTGGGATACTGGCTTCTGGCCGCTCTGGTCCTGACCGCGGCCGCCGTGGTCTGGAGCACGTGGGAGCAGAGAGCGGAGCTGGCCTACAACCAGCACAACCTCATCCGGCTCCACGTCGTGGCCAACAGCGACCAGCCGGCCGACCAGGCCCTGAAGATGAAGGTCCGTGACGCCATCCTGGCCGCGTCCGGAGACCTCCTCGAGGAGAGCGCCTCGGCGGACGCGGAGGCGCGAATCGTCGAGAATCTCCCATTCTTCAGGAGGCTGGCCGAGGAGGAGGTGCGGGAGGCGGGCCGGGACTACGGGGTGAAGGTCGAGTACGGGACCTTCGCCTTCCCGGACAGGTCCTACGGGCCGGTCGACCTGCCGGCCGGCGAGTACCGGGCCCTGCGGGTCGTCCTCGGGAACGGGGACGGCGCGAACTGGTGGTGCATCCTCTTCCCGCCTCTGTGCTATCTCGACGTGGTGGGCGGAGGCGGGGGACAGGAGGTGGTCCCGCTGTCGACCCTCACGAAGGAGCAGCGCCGGAGGCTCGAAGAGCTCACAGAGGGCGCCGACGCCGACGGCCTCGTCCGAACGGTGGCTTCAGACTACGGCCTCGGCGTCGTGCCCGGCGGTGAAGACGGCTCCGGGACGGTCCTCCTGGTCGCCGACACCGGGACCGACGACCTTCAGGTGAGGCTCTACACCGCCGAGCGTCTGAGAGACATCGTGCGGGCTCTGGCCGAAGCCTTCCCGTGGCTCTTCGGCTCCTTCGGGCCGGCGGCCGTCGAAGAGACGGCGAACCCCGAACGATAATCCCACCTGCGACCCACGAGACGCTCCCACCCTGAGACACCCACGAGACACCCCGACGAGGCCGGGGCTGTGATAGACTCTAGCTGCGGCCGTCCGCCCTTCCTTTTATCTGGCCCTGTGGGGGACCGGTGTCCATGCCTTTCAAACATGGGGTCGACGAAGAGTGGAAGCAGCGCCTCGAAGGCGAAATCGAACGGATGAAGAGCATCTTCCCGACCATGGGTATCCAGAAGGCCCTCCTCTTCGGGTCGGCCGCCCGTGGTGACGTCACTGAGTCGAGCGACATCGACCTTATCCTGATAAAAGACACAGAGGCGCGCTTTCTCGACCGCCTGGAGGAGGCCCTGGCGGCCCTCGAGCCAAGGGTCGACCTGGACGTCCTCGTCTACACCCCTGAGGAGTTCGAGGAGCTGGTCAGGACGAGGCCCTTCTTCGAGCGGGCGCTGAAGGAGGGGAGGGTCCTCTATGAAGCCTGACCCTGTGGAGGAGGGCCGGCGCTGGTTCGAACAGTCCGAACAGGACCTCGCCGCCGCCCGGCTCCTGGGGGGCGCGCAGCACCACAACCTCGCCTGTTTCCACGCGCAACAGGCGGTCGAGAAGGCCCTGAAGGCCTACCTCTTCTCCCAGGGGGCGCGGGAGGTGCGGGGACACTCGGCATCGGTTCTCTGCGAGGACGCCGCTCACTTCGACCCCTCCTTCAGCGGGCTGAGGAAGACCGCGGCCCTCGTGGATAAGTACTACATCTCGACCCGCTACCCGAACAGCGTCATCGGAGGGCGGCCCAGGGAGGCCTATGACGAACGGGACACCGAGAGGGCCCTGGAGGTGGCCGGTCACGTCCTGGAGTTCGTGAGAGCCCGGCTGCCTGGGGAGTGAGGCCGGGACCCAGGTCCTGCGAGAGGGTCTTCCGCCGACGGCGGCGAACTCCGGGCTGGCACGGCCTGCCGCGGCTCGGGCCGACGCAGGACGGCAGAGGAGGCCTGGTCCATGAAGGCCCTGCAGTTCACCGGCTCCATCCCCCACTACGTGGTCACGGCCGCGCTGGGGCGCATCTCCAGGGGCGCCTACTGGGGGCCGCTCTCCTGCCTCGTGCTCCGGGAGGTCCCCGAGCCGGTCCTCCCCGGGCCGGACTGGGCCGTGGTCCGCACCCGCTACGCCGGCATCTGCGGCAGTGACATGCACCTCATCCTCCTCCAGCAGAGCCCCTCCGCCTCGGCTCTCGCCTCCTTCCCCTTCACCGTCGGACACGAGAACGTGGGGGTCGTGGCGGAAGCGGGGGAGGAGGTCGGCCTCGAGCCGGGACAGAGGGTCGTCGTCGAGCCGCTCCTGCCGTGCGCCACCCGCGCCATCGACCGTCCCTGCCGCGCCTGCCGCGAGGGCCACCACGCCCGGTGCGAGAAGTTCGCGTCCGGTTCCCTTTCCCCGGGCCTCATCATCGGGAGCTGCCGGGACACCGGCGGGACGTGGAGCCCGAAGTTCCTGGCCCACAGGAGCCAGCTCTTCCCCGTCCCCGACGCCGTCTCCGACGAGGCGGCCGTCCTCGTCGAGCCGCTGGCGGCGTCCCTGCACGCCGCGGCCCGGGCCCTGGCCTGGACCCGGGAGGGCGGCCGGCCCGACGAGACCGCTCTGGTCATCGGGGGCGGGGTCATAGGCCTGGGCGTCATCGCCGCCCTGAGGGCTCTCGGCTGGGGCGGACGCCTCATCGTACTGGTCCGTCATCCCCACCAGGCCGAGCTGGCGCGGACGTTCGGAGGCGACGAGGTCGTGGGCACCGGGCCGGGCTGGGAGGAGAGGCTGGCCGAGAGTCTGGGCGTGGGCCTCCTCCGGCCCCTCATCGGCCCCCCGGTCCCGACGGGAGGAGCCGCGATGGTGTTCGAGTGCGCCGGGAGCCGGTCGGCCCTCGACGCGGCCCTGCGGTACGCCGCTCCGGGCGGCCTCGTCAGCCTTGTGGGTCTGACCGGGACGCCGAAGGGCATCGACTGGAGTCACATCTGGCGGAAGGAGCTCGACGTGCGGGGGAATTTCTGCTACGACACGGAGGTCGTGGAAAGCCGCCGGGTCCGCACCTTCGAGCTCGTCCTGGACCTCCTGACCGACGGGAGGCTGGGGCCCGCGGCCGCCGTGGAGGGTCTGGTCACGCACCGCTTCCGTCTGGAGGACTACCGCGAGGCCCTGAGGACCGTGACCGACAAGGGCTCCTCACGGGCCATAAAGGCGGTCTTCACCTTCGACCGGTGAGGGTCACCGTGCCCTTGAGGCCGTCGATGGTGAGGATGTCGCCGGTCCGGAAGAGCTTCGTCGCCCCCTTGACCTGCAGGACGGCCGGAACCCCGTACTCCCGGGCCACCACGGCGCTGTGGCTCAGGAGGCCGCCTTCCTCGAGGACCAGCCCCTCGGCGAGGTGGAAGAGGGGCGTCCAGGCGGGGTTCGCGTAGGGGGCGACAAGGATCTCCCCGGCCTGGAGAGCCGCCGCCTCTTCGATGCATCCGGCCACCCGGCACCTCGCCGTCACCACGCCGGCCGAGCAACCGACACCGGTGTAGGTCGGCCCGCCGTGCTTTTCCGTGCCGGTGTCGGGACCGGACCGGGGACCGGTCCCGGGCCCGTCCGACGCAGGTGCCGCCCGACGGAGGGGCAGGCCTTCAGGTCCGTAGGTGCCCGGGGTGATGTTCTGCGGGACCTTCCAGTTCCGGTAAAGGCGCCTCAGCGCCTTGCGGCGCCGGGCCGCCTCTCTCGCGGCGGCGGGGTCCCCCCTGCCGCCGGTGAGTTCCAGGACCTCGTCCCGGGTCAGCCAGAAGATGTCGTCCGGCTCGTCGAGCAGTCCGGCTTCCGCCCACCGCCGGGCCAGCTCGACGAGGAACCTGCGGGTCTGGTAGCGGGCGCGGCTGAGGTAGACCCGGGTCTCCTCGCGGAGCCAACAGAACTCCTTGACCCTCCGGTACTGCTCCTCGAACCGCCGCCGCCAGAAGGGGCTGAGACCCAGCCGGAGCCACCGCCGCCCGAGGGCGAGGGCCTTCTTCTCCTCGGCCTCCCGCACCGCCCTCTGCCGCTCCAGCTGGACCCGCGGGTCGTCCGCCGGGCCGCCGCCTCGGGGCGGAGGTTGGCTCCTGGTCGTCCTTCCCTCCCCGGTGACATATCCCCTGAGCAGGGAAAGGGGTACCGAGGGGTCCTCCCACCAGCGGGGGACGGAGAGATCCTCGTCGATGTTGGACATGTAGCGGTAGCGCCGGACCCAGTCCAGGACGGCCCGCCAGGCCTCGCCCTCGTCGGCCTTCCCGGCCAGCTCGGCCAGTCGTCCGGCCAGTTCGGCGGGGGGCGTCCGGCGGAGGCGCTCCAGGGCCCGGGGATGCTTTTCGAAGGTCCGGGCGAGGCCCCAGAGGTCCTCGAGGGGGCGGGCCGTGGCCATCCCGGTGAGTCCGGTCAGAAGCCGGGCCTCGCTGGGAGCGTCGTCGCCCAGACCCTTCTTCTCGAGGGCGGCCAGGGTCCCGTGGAAGTCCTCCTGGGCCTGGGTGGAGAGCAGCGTGGTGATGAGCGCCCACCGGTTCGTCTTCGCGTGGAGCTCCAGTCCCTTGGCCGCCCAGGCCGAGAGGGACTCGTCGTCGAGGTCCTCCGGCCGCACGGCGTCCCACACGGGCTCTTCCCGGTCGAACCACTCGAGGAAGGACCGCACCTCCCCGGGGACCGTCCGGTACTGCCTCTCGAGCGCGAGCAGGACGGGGACGGCCCTGAGGACGTTGACCGGAGTCCAGGGGGTCACGCGGCCCTCACCCTCGTAGGTCGGGTCGATGCCGACGGTCCGGTCGAAGGACCGCTCTCTGAAGCCCGGCAGCCGGGAGGCCACGCGCTTGGTCGCCCCGACGTTCCAGTAGCCGTGGCCGAAGAAGGTCCTCGCCCAGACGGTGCCCTCGTCTTCGGGCCGCCAGAGTCGGACCCGCCGGAAGAGCTCTTCCTGGGCCCGGCTGAAGTCGTGGTGGAACGATTGAGACTGGCCGAGGATGGAGGCGAAGCCCGGCATCACCTCCCGGAAATTGGCCGTGGTCCACTGGCCCGTGCTCTCGGGGAAGGTGTAGGTGGTTATGGGCCGCGACTGGAGGACGTAGAGCCGGCCGCCGGCAAAGCCGAACTCGACGTCCTGCGGCTCGCCGAAGACCTCCTGGACCCGGCGCCCCAGGGCCGCAAGCTCCGCGAGCCGGTCGGCGTGAAGACACGGAGTCCTGCTCTTCTCCCGGTCGAGCGGCACAGGCCGAAGGCCGCCCTCCTCGGCCGGGACCAGGGCTTCGGGCTTGCGGCCGGGTTCACTCCGCAGGGCACGGCCCTCCCAGAAGTGGACGACGAACCGGTCAGGGCTGACCTCGCCCGAGGCCAGTCCGGAGGCGAGGCCCCAGGTCGCCTCGACCAGCATCTCGTTCTCGTCGGCGGTGAGCGGGTTGAGGGTGAAGAGGATGCCGCTCACCTCGCAGGGGACGAGGGCCTGGATGAGGACGGCCATGGCCCGCGTGTCGGGCGGGGCGGTCCCGTCCTCGCCGGGGGGACCGGAGGGGGCGCGGGCCGCCCCTGTGCCGGAGGAGGCCCTCACCGGACGGACGTAGGAGAAGGCCCGCTCCGTCCAGAGCGACGCCCAGCAGTCCCTCACGGCGGCGACGACCTCCTCGAGGCCTCGCACGTTGAGCCGGCTCTCGTAGACCCCGGCCGCGGAACGTCGGCGGCCGTCCTCCGCCGGGGAGGAGGACCTGACGGCCAGGGGGGTGCCCCTGAGGGGACCGGAGGAGAGCGCCTCCTCGAGTTCCTTGAGCAGTCCCGCGGGAAGAGGGGCTTTCCGCACCTCGGCCTGGAACTCTTCGAGCAGGTGGGAGAGAGGCGGTCCGGCGGGTGCCGTGAGGTGTCCGCCTTCGCCCGCGGCCGCCTCCTCGGGGCTCCGGAGAAGGGAAAGGTGCTCTTCAAGGCCGTTCTCGCGCAGGAAGGTCTCGCAGGCACGGCTCAGCACGACGACGGTCGGCGGGACCGGAAGGCCCGCGCGCCTGAGTTCGGCCAAAGCTGCGGCCTTGCCGCCGACGAGCGGCCGGTCCTCTCGGGTGATGTCCTCCAGCCATCGCAGGTGCCTGGTCAAACCTGTCCTCTCCTTCGTCCGCCTCCGCCCGGTGCGGGCGCCCCGGGAAGGGCCCCGGTCGGGAAGGGCGGTCTCACGGCACCGGGGGCGGGGTGAACCCCGCCTCCGCGAGCTTGCCCACGAGGGTCAGGGCCCTGTCCATGGCCTCGAGGACCTCCTCGACCTCGTGGTCCTTGATGATGAGAGGCGGCATGATCTGCATCGCCCTGGGACGGAAGTCGGAGAAGACCGCGATCACCCCGAACTGGGCCAGGGCGTAGGTCATCATCGGGCCGAAGTCGTCCCGGGCCATCTCGAAGGCCAGCATGAGCCCGCGGCCGCGCCAGCCGGCGGTGACGTCGGGGTGCCGGCGGCACAGGTCGGCGAACCCCTGTTCGAACCTGGCCCCCATCTCCCTCACGTGCTCGAGGAACCCCGGCTCGGTCGTCTGCTCGAGCATGGCCAGGGAGCAGACGCAGCCGAGGTCCGACCCGGCGAAGGAGCTGAGGTGCACGAACGGGTGCTCCTGGAAGAACCGGTCGAGATGCGGCCTGAAGCAGACGGCGGACATGGGGTAGACCCCTCCGCTCATACCCTTTCCCAGGACCAGGATGTCCGGCACCACGTTCCACTCTTCACAGGCCCAGAGGCGTCCGGTCCGGCCGAGGCCGGCCTGGATCTCGTCGAGGATGAGGACGGCCCCGGCCCGGTCGCAGATCTCGCGCACCCGCGGCAGGTAGTCCGGGGGCGGGACGATGACGCCGGCCGTGGCCTGGATGGTCTCGAGGACGACGGCCGCCGTCTCGGGCCCCACGGCCCTCTCGAGGGCGTCGGCGTCGCCGAAGGGGACCTTGGAGAAGCCCGGCATGAGGGGCTCGAAGTGCCTGGTGAAGCGTGGCTCGCCCGCGGAGAGGGCGAAGCCGGTGTGCCCGTGGTACCCCTTCTCCGCCGACACCACCCCCGGCCGTCCGGTGTAGCCGCGGGCGAGCTTGATGGCGAGGTCTACTGCCTCACCACCGCTCGGGACGAAGAAGCTGTAGCGGATGTCGCCTGGGGTGAGCTCGGCCAGGCGCCTGGCCAGGCGCCCACGGAGTTCGCTCATGAGCATGTGGTCGCCGACGTCGAGTTCCTCGAGGGCCTCCTTGAGGGCGGCTGTGACCCGCGGCGGGCGGTGGCCGAGGTTGAAGACCCCCCCGCTCGACCGGCAGTTCACGTAGCGCCTGCCCTCGAGGTCCCAGACGTACACGCCCTCGCGCCGGCCGGGCACGGCCTCGAACCCGAGGCTCCGGTAGACGGCGACCTTGCCCGGAGAGACGAAGGAGGCGAAATCCTCGACAGCCTCACGCTGCGACACCCGGCCCAGGACCGCTCCCTTGGCTCTCTTCTCAGCCGCGCTCGGGGGGTCACGCTCCTCGGCTCTTGTCAAGACGTGTCCTCCTCCTTCCGGCCGGGCTCAGGTGGCTTCCCCGACCGCATCCGATTCGACGCTCACGGCGGCCTTTCGGGCTTCGACCGATAGGGGGCCGCCTCCTTCTCACTGGCACGGGGCCCAGGTATTAGGAGTGACCCCCGAGGCCGGTCCGCACCCCCGGTCAGGCCTCTTCAGGCCGAGGGCCGTGGGATAGGCGGCCCGTCCCTCATATACTGTCGGAGAGGTGGTGGCCTTGGTCAGAGCTTCCGACCTGAGAATGCGCGATGTGGTGAACGTTCTCGACGGGACCCGGCTGGGCCTGATCAGCGACTTCGAGATGGACCTCGAGACGGGGAAGGTCACCGCCTTCATCGTCCCCGGTCCCGGGAGGTTCCTCGGGTTCATCGGGAGGGAGGTGGAGTACGTCATCCCGTGGGAGAGGATCAAGAAGATAGGCACCGACGTGATCCTCGTGGACATCCCCGGCTACACCGACCCGCGCCCGTCGCGTTGAGGCGGCGGGAAAAAACTAGTTACTGTCTCTAGTCTTCTAGTAGACTACAAGGTATACCCCGGCTATAATGGAGAGGCATGCTATATCTTGTGCGGAATGTATGTTCCCCGGTTCTCCCACGGAGGTGACCCGTCTTGCGCTGTCCGGCCTGCGGGCGACCCGACACCCGCGTCCTCGACACCCGGCCGGTGCAGGACCGGCGGGTCATCAAACGCCGCCGGGAGTGTGAAGCCTGCGGTGACCGCTTCACCACCTACGAGAGGCTCGAAGAGTCGCCCCTGGTGGTCCTGAAGTCCGACGGCCGCCGTGAAGCCTTCGACCGCCGCAAGATCGTGAGCGGCGTTCTTCGGGCCTGCGAGAAGCGACCCGTCTCCGTCGAGCAGATAGAGAACCTGGCCGCCGAGGTGGAGCGTGAGGTGCGGCGGCTCGGCTACGACGAGATCCCCAGCAAGGTCATAGGGGAACTCGTGGTGGAGAGGCTGAGGAAGCTGGACGAGGTGGCCTACGTCCGCTTCGCGTCGGTCTACCGGAGGTTTGCCGACCTGGAGGAGTTCAAGCGCGAGGTCGAACGACTCCGCAAGCTCTAAAGACCGCCAGACCGCCGGGCCGCAGGGTGCGGAGGGCCGCGGGCCGGCGTCCCGCCAGAGGAAGGAAGAGTTGCTGATGGTGAAAGAGCCTGTCCTGACCGAGAACGCGATGGTCGTTCTCCGTAACCGCTACCTGGCCAAGGACGAGAAGGGAAGGGTGGTCGAGACGCCGGGCCGGCTCTTCCAGAGGACGGCGCGGAACCTGGCGGTGATCGACATCCTCTACGACCCGGAGGTCTATGACCGCGAGGCCGGTCAGGACAGGGGTCCGCAGCCGGGCGACGATGACCCCGACCCGGAGGACGGCCTACCGCCCTACACCTTCTACGACATCTCCACCCTGCACAGGGCCTACAGGAGCATGAGGAAGCGTGGGCACATGAGAGTGGGCTGGCGGAGGCTTCTCGAGCTCCTCAAGGAGCGCCGTCCCTCTCTCCAGCGCTTCGAGGACGAACTCTACGACGCCATGGCCGACCTCAAGCTCCTCTTCAACTCGCCGACCCTCATGAACGCCGGCCGGGAACTCCAGCAGCTCTCGGCCTGCTTCGTTCTCCCCATCGAGGACTCGCTCGACGGCATCTTCGACACCCTGAAGCACACCGCCCTCATCCACCAGTCGGGGGGCGGGTGCGTGGCCGGAGACGCTCTGGTCCATACCACTTTCTGCGGTATCGAGGAGATCGCCACCCTTTACGAGCGCATCCGCCTGACCGGTGTTCCCGAGAGGGAAGGGCAGCGCTGGCGGGTGATGGACGTGCGGGACCTCGGAATCAGGACCATGTCGCTCGACCCCGCCAGCGGGGTGTTCGAGCCCAGGCCTGTCACCCATCTCTGGCGCTGGGAGGTGCCGGCCGAGGAGCAGGTCACCGTCTGCTCCAGCGACGGAACGGAAGTGACCACGAGCACGTGGCATCCGTTCGTGGTCTTCACGGGCAAGGGTCTGGAGGAGCGGCGGGCCGACCAGCTCCGGCCCGGGGACATCCTGCTCCAGCCCAACGCGAGCGTCCGCGACAACTGGCCGTTCAGGGACTACCAGGAGCTCGACGGACTCGAGCTCGACGAGGACCTGGCCTGGCGGGTCGGCCGTCTCCTCGGCGGCGGGTCTCGGGACGCGGCCTCCGGCGACGCCGCCACCGAGGCTGTCACCAAGTCCCCTCTCTCCGTGGTCGCGGCCTTCCTGAGCGGCCTCATCGACTCCGGCGGACGCGTCGACCTCGAACGGCGCAGGGTGGTCTTCTCGACGGTCTGCCCGGACCTCGCCCGCCGTCTCCAGGCCCTGATGAGCCTCCTGGGGTTCGGTCCTTCCCTGCGGGTGAGGAGGCCGGGGGGCCGGACCGGGACCGCCCTCCACGAGGTCGAGCTTGCTGCGGCCGCCAGGACCCCTGAACTGGCGGAGATGCTCCTCCCCTGGGCCCGGGACCCCGTGGGGCGTGTCCGGCTCGAGGCGCTCCTCGAGCCGGGCGGGCGCCCCACCCACCGGCGCCCGCCGTTCCGCCTCGAGGATGTCGAAGACCTGCTCGCAGCTCTCGGGGTGGAGACCGGCACCGCCGACATCGCCCGGCGTCCGGACCTCCTGGAGAGAGTGGCCCGCGGGTGGACGGTCGTGACCGAGGTCAGGCCGTCCGCCTCCCCCCAGGTCTTCTACGACTTCACGGTCGAGGGGCACAACAACTACCTCGCCGGCAGGGGGAACCTGACGGTCGTCCACAACACGGGCTTCTCCTTCTCGCGCCTGAGGCCCAAGGACGACATCGTCAAGTCGACGGGCGGCGTGGCCAGCGGCCCCGTCTCCTTCATGCGGGTCTTCGACGCGGCGACGAACGCCATCAAGCAGGGGGGCACGCGACGTGGGGCCAACATGGGCATCCTCCGTTGCGACCACCCCGACATCCTCGAGTTCATCGACTCCAAAGCGGACAGTGAGGCCATCACCAACTTCAACATCTCCGTCGGGCTCACCGACCGGTTCATGGAGGCGGTCCGGAAGGACGAGGAGTACGACCTCGTCAACCCGCGCACAGGCGAGGTCAGAGGCAGACTGAGGGCCCGTGAGGTCTTCGACAGGATCGCCCGGCGCGCGTGGGCCAACGGCGAGCCGGGGGTCGTCTTCCTCGACCGGCTCAACGCCGACAACCCCACCCCGCACCTGGGGGTCATCGAGAGCACCAACCCCTGCGTGACCGGTGAGGCCCTGGTCTCGACCGCCGAGGGGCTCGTCCGTATGGACCGGCTGGTCCAAGAAGCACAGGTCCGGGAGGTCGCTGTGGCCACGGACGACCGGGTGCTGGGTCTGACCCTCTACCGGAACGGCACGGACGGGGCGGCGGCCGCGGCGGCAGGCGGCGTGAGCGTCCATCCCGTCCGCAAGGCCTTCGCCAGCGGGACCAAGCCTGTGGTGCGTGTGACGACCGAGGCCGGTTACTCCGTGGAGGTCACGCCCGACCACAAGGTCATGACCACGCAGGGCTGGGTTCCGGCCGGCGATCTCAAGCCCGGGTGCCATCGGGTGCTCCTACAGTCGGGGGAGAGCGGCTTTCCGGAGACCGCCCGTCTGCCCTTCGTCCCGGAGACCCGGACGAGGGAACGGAACGGGCCGACCCGGCGGCACGACCTTCCGACGGAGTGGAGCGAGGAGTTGGGGCTGGCCCTCGGCTGGCTCGTCGGGGGCGGGCGCCTGCGTCTGGGCGACTCGGAGGCCGGGGTGGACTTCACCTTCGCCCCGGAGGACCGGGCGGCGATGGAGCGCCTGATGCCCGCTCTGAACGGCTGGTACGGTCGGGAGGTCCGCCCGGTGGAGGGCCGGGCCGGCGTCCTCCTCCTTTCCTACCGCGGTCGTCCTTTCGCGGAGTTCTTCCGGCGTCTGGGGGTGGCCGCGGGCGCGGCCGGGGAGAGGAGGGTCCCGGAGACCCTTTTCACGGCCTCCCGGGCGGCCGTGACCGGGTTCCTGCGGGCTCTGTTCACCGCCTGCGGCGCCGTGGTCGTCTCCGGGGACCGGGCCGCCTGCGCCCGGCTGACGTCGGAGTCCCTGGGCCTCGTCCAGGATGTCCAGCGGCTTCTCCTGGCCCTCGGGATGAAGAGCCGCATCTATGGCCGCGGCCGGGTCGCGCGGCGGACCCTCCGGTGCGGGACCGCCGCCGGGGAGGAGCGGGAAGACGAGGCCTCCGTCGGGGCGCTCTACGAGCTCCGGGTCAGCCGGGAAGACCTTCAGCGCTTCCTCGACGTGGTGGGCTTCCTCGGCGGCAGGCGCGCCGACCGCATCAGGCCGCCGGAGACGCGGAAGCGTGGCTTTCCCTCCCGCAGGTTCACCGATGGGGTGGCCTCTGTTACGCCTGTCGGTGAGAGGCCCGTCTTCGACCTCCAGGAGCCGGTCACACACTCGTTCATCGCCAACGGACTGGTCGTCTCCAACTGCGGGGAACAGCCGCTCCTGCCCTACGAGTCGTGCAACCTGGCCTCCATCAACCTCGCCCGCTTCGTGAGCGGGGGGGAGGTCGACTACGAGGAGATGGGGCGCATCGTGGACCTCGCTGTCCACTATCTGGACAACGTCATCGACGCCAACCGGTATCCCATGGCCGCCATCGAGGAGATGACCAAGGGGAACCGCAAGATAGGGCTCGGCGTCATGGGCTGGGCCGACATGCTCATCCGGCTCGGCATCCCCTACGACTCCGAGGAGGCCCTCGCCCTGGCCGAGGAGGTCATGGGTTTCATCGACTCGCGCTCCAAGGAAGCCTCGGCCGCCCTCGCCGCCGAAAGGGGGCCCTTCCCCAACTTCCGCGGTTCGGCCCTCGACGTGCCGGGCCGGCCTCCGCTCCGGAACGCCACGACGACCACCATCGCCCCGACGGGGTCGATCAGCATCATCGCCGGTGTTTCCGGCGGCATCGAGCCCCTGTTCTCGATAGCCTTCACCCGGCGCGGGATTCTCGGCGGCGAGGAGCTTGTGGAGATAAACCCGCAGTTCGAGCTTGTCGCCCGGCAGAAGGGGTTCCACAGCCCTTCCCTCATGGCCGAGGTCGCCCGTGTCGGGAGCGTCCAGGGCATGGACGGGGTCCCGGAGGAGGTCAAGAGGGTCTTCGTCACGGCCCTGGACATCGCCCCGGAGTGGCACGTCCGGATGCAGGCGGCCTTCCAGAAGCACACGGACAACGCCGTCTCCAAGACGGTGAACCTCCCCTTCGAGGCCACTCCTGAGGACATACGGGCCGTCTACGAGATGGCCTACGAGCTCGGCTGCAAGGGGGTCACCGTGTACCGCGACGGCAGCCGCGCCTCGCAGGTCCTCAATGTCGGGCGAGGGGAGAGGGGCGCGGAGGAGGAAGCCTCCGCGCGGCCTGCGCCCCCGACGGCCGAAGGAGGTGGAGACGTGCGGGTCCGGTCGGTGCTCGACCGGGGGCCGTGGGGGTCCATAAAGCCCGTCCCCCGGCCTCAGAAGCTGGATGGCGTCACCGTCCGGAAACTGACCCCCCTCGGGAACCTCTACATAATCCTCAACACGGCCGGCGGGGCGCCCTTCGAGCTTTTCGCCCTGATAGGCAAGGCCGGGAGCGACGTGGCCGCCTTCACCGAGGGACTGGCCAGGCTCATCTCACTCGCCCTACGGTGCGGAGTCGACCCGCGGGAGATAGCCAGCGAGCTGAGCGGCATCGGAGGAAACCGCAGCGTGGGCTTCGGCCCGAACCGGGTCAAGTCGGTGCCGGACGCCATCGCCCAGTTCTTGGACGAGTATCTCGCGGGAGAAGTCGACGTCTCGCCGTGGACGGTGCGTCAGGCCGGGCAGCTCAGCATGTTCGAAAACGGTCCGGACGCCCGAGAAGGTGAGGGTGCCGTGACCGCGCCGCCGCCGGGAGCGCATGGAGAGGGGGCGGGGGGCGGCCAGCCAGGGCGAGCTCCGAGCCTCGACCTCTGCCCCGCGTGCGGGCTGTACTGCCTCGCCCACGAGGAAGGGTGTCTCAAGTGCCGCTGCTGCGGGCACAGTGAGTGCTGAGGTGCGAGCTCGGGTCGCGCGCCGTGGTGGAAGGCGCAGAGTCGGGAAGGCGGTCGCGGGCCCCTCGCCGGTCAGGCGACGGACCCGCGGTCTGTGTGGGCCACGGTCGGCCCGGCGCACCGCCTTCACGGTGTGTCGGACCCTCCGGGGCAGGACATCTGTCACGCACCCAAAACTATTAGACTAATCTAACACGTCCTGCCTGCGGAAGGTGAGGGACCGCGGGGCCGGGACCCGGGAGCGGGGAGGGGAGACTTTGCGGACCCCTGAGGAGTACCTCGAGAAGCTCAGGAGCATGCGCAAGAACGTCCACCTGAACGGGGAGCTGGTGGACCGCGACCATCCGGAGATAATGCCGGGCGTCCGGGTGATAAGCGAGACCTTCAAGACGGACGACCCGGCCTGGAAGGGCACGGCCACGGCCGTCTCCCACCTGACGGGGAAGACGATAAACCGCTTCTGCCACATCCATCGCACGACCGACGACCTCCTGGCCAAGCAGAAGATGACGAGGCTCTTCTGCCGCCGCACGGGCGGGTGCATCCAGCGGTGTATGGGCACCGACGCCCTGAACGCGCTGTCGGTGGTGACCAAGGCCTGCGACGACGCCATGGGGACCGAGTACCACGACCGCTTCAACGCCTACCTCGAGTGGTTCCAGGAGAACGACCTCGTCGGGAACGCGGCCCAGACCGACGTCAAGGGCGACCGCTCCAAGCGTCCTCACGAGCAGGTCGACCCAGACCTCTATGTGCGCGTCGTCGAGAAGAAGAAGGACGGCATCATCGTCCGCGGGGCCAAGGCGCACAACACCATCGGCCCCTACTGCGACGAGATCATCGTCCTCCCCACACGGCTGATGACCCCGGAGGACCGGGACTGGTCGGTGGCCTTCGCCGTGCCGGCTGACGCCGAGGGGGTGCACCAGTTCGTCCGGGCGACCCACCCGCGCCCGCGCCGGTTCCTCAAGGCGCCGGTGGCCGAGTTCGGGGCCTGTGATTCCCTCACCGTCTTCGACGACGTCTTCGTGCCCTGGGAACGCGTCTTCCTCTGCGGGGAGACCATGTACGCCGGCCAGCTCGCGGCGCTGTTCGCCACCTACCACCGCCACAGCTACACGGGGTGCAAGGCGGCCGTCTCCGACATCATCGTCGGTGCGGCCGCCCTGGTCGCCGAGTACAACGGGGTGGCCAAGGCTCCGCACGTGCGCGACAAGCTGGCCGAACTGGTCGCCGTGGGTGAGCTCGTCTACGCCGCCGGCATCGCCGCGAGCGTGAACGCCCAGCCGTCTTCCTCCGGGACGATGGTTCCCGACATCGTCTTCACCAACGTCGGCCGCTACCACGCCGGGGTCAACGTGATGCACGAGTTCGAGATCCTCATCGACCTCGCCGGAGGGCTTCCCGCCACCCTCCCGCCGGAGGACGAGTGGGCCGACCCGGAGAGCGCCCGGTTCCTGGAGAAGTACATCATGCGGAACCCGGATGTGTCGGCCGAGAACCAGCACCGCTGCTTCCGCTTCCTTTCCGACATGCTCTGCTCCTCGAACTCGGGGGTCATGCAGGTGGCCGGCATCCACGGCGGCGGGTCGCCCATCATGGAGAAGATAGCCATCACCGGGCTCTACGACTTCGAGGAGAAGAAGGCCATCGTCCGCTACCTGGCGGGAATAACGACCTAGGGCGAAGGGGAGGGGACCACCCGTGGTCGGCCCGCTGGCCGGAGCTTCCGGCGCCTTTCCGGTCGTTCGACTGGAGGGCGGGGTCACGGTCGTGAGGATGGGACCCGTCGAGGCCGCTCTGCCGGGAACCCTGGCCGTCTTCTCCACCCGCCGGGGCGGGGTGAGCCGCCCGCCCTGGGACGAGATGAACGCCAGCTACAGCGTTGGTGACGACCCAGAGGCCGTGGCTGAGAACCGGCGGCGGCTCTTCGGCGGCCTGGGTGTCGACCCGGACGGGGTGGCTTCGTGCGGGCA
>ENA-OSAF01000061-OSAF01000061.1-marine-sediment-metagenome-genome-assembly--contig:-NODE-61-length-50572-cov-233.082487_pt1 | contig 50572 bp, 75 predicted proteins | sample MGYA00237872_ERZ529318 | MGnify/ENA primary metagenome ERZ529318 (study PRJEB26369, sample SAMN03142813) | marine sediment metagenome | biome: marine; feature: borehole; material: sediment... | reverse complement strand
GAGGTGTTGGGGGAATGAGTAGGGTTTATAAGGTCAAAAATTTCAGGACTATACACCGGCTGAAGTGTAGATGATTTCAACACCCGTATCGAGGGCAACCTCAAGATTCCTGTCGGATTCAGACTGATAAATTGGTATGTTGACAGCAAATGGTTTCCCAACGGACTTGACCTTCTCGATCTCCTCTCTTAACTTCTGAGGTGTCAATCCCGCGGAAGCGATAACTCCGAGAGCGCCAGATTTTGAAACCTCAGCAGCAAAATCGCCGAGGGTGATGGACATCATCGGGCCTTGGATTACCGGATATTTTGTTCCAAGTAACCTCTTAACTCTGTTCATGGCAGGAACATTGTAGGTAATATTTATAAACATTTTTGCGTAAAAAATGAAGATGAGAGCTAAGTTTATCCTCTGCATTTTGCTTGGAATAGTCATTGGCGCATCCTCTGCATATCTTACAGTTAATCAGGTTGCAGAGATGTTCAGCGTGAGCAACGGGCCATGGAAGGCCAACTTACTCGCTGGTTCGGAGAGGGCGGACATCTACACGAGGGCTGCGATCGCTCTTAACGCCCTCTTTGCTCTCAACAAATCTGAAGCTGTTTACTTTATCGCCAAAACGGACAGCAACTTTCGCCCATTAAGGCTCGAATGCGATTACAGAATCGAAGGAAATTACCTCCCGGCGAGATGGTGGAGCATAACAGTCTATGGCTCAGACCTCTTCCTTATCCCGAATGAACTCGACCGATATTCCTTCACCAGCACCAATATCAGAAAAGATGGTGGAAGATGGACGATACTTCTTTCAAAGGAGCCGAAGGAGGGGAACTGGATACCACTGAATGGTAAAGGTCAGTTTTATCTCGTTCTAAGGCTCTACAATCCGGAGAAGGTTGTATATCAGTATCCAGAATCCATTGATCTGCCTAAAATCGTGCTGGAGGGGTGCTCATGAAAAGGTGTGTTGCTATTGTGATACTCTCCGCAATTGTGGCTCACGTTGTAGTTGTTGCCTTCATCCCACAACTCGTAATGTTCGCCTACTTTACGAAGATGAAGTCGGCAGATATTGAGGTTAACAGGGTTTATCATGTCCCTCCGATAAACGCGAGCTTTAGAGAAGTTGTTCTTCCGAGTCCCAACTTACTCTACTCCTACTGCATCTACGACGTGTCCAAGGGGGCGGTGTTTGTGAGAGCTGAGGTTCCTGAGGGCACATACTGGTCTGTATCCTTCTACGATTCAGCGACGAACAACTTTTTCACCCTTAACGACAGAGATGTTGGGAAGGAGGCAAGAATTCTGTTGGTGAAGGACTTGAGTCAATTGAAGGAGATGAATGCAACGCTCGTGAAAGCAAAGAGCGAGAAGGGACTTATACTCTTCCGTATTTTTATTCCCGACGAGAGCACCATACCCTACCTCGATAAAGTCAGGCGGAATTCATCCTGTCAGGCAATTTAACCAAAACATATTTATTTGATTAGAGGTCAAATTAATTTTATGATTACTGGAGTTTGGGTGGCGAGCATTGAAGTTCTGAAAAAAGTTTCGCCAGAAGAGGTTGAGGAGTTTGAAGGGCTTGGAAGTGATTGAAGAGCTATTGGAAATCTACGATAGTACAAAATTTGATTCTGAGACTTCAGAGTTGCTGGAGAAGCTACTCTCCAGAGCAGTCCTGAAGTATATGTTCCTTCAGGAGGAAATGGATGAAGAGGTAAAGATAGCCTTACAGGTCGTTAAAAAATTCATTTCTTAAATTTTTTAGTCTGAAATAGAAATTTTAATTAATCTATGCTGTTAGGTATCAATATGAATGAAAAGGTTGTTATTGTAGCAATAGTCACAATCGCCATTGTTTCTGTTTCTATCGCCGTTATCGCATCCCAGATCGAGAGTTATGCAAGACTTGGGAACATTGACATGAAGCTTGAAAGTGTTAACGAAAGCCATGCAGTGATTTCCTTTATCGTGGAAGTAAAGAAAGAAAACGTTAATTCCTTCACTCTGCAGGCAAAAATTTACGAAGATCGGACGGGTTTGCTTTTGGATGAGGTTGAGAAGGATTTTGAAAGTCAAGACTCAAACTACGAAGCTGTAATGACCATCCCCTTTGAGAAAACCAAGGATTACAGAATTGAGTTGATGTTGATGCAGGAGGATAGAGTCCTCAGCTCACGGCAGCTTCACCTAAAAAATCTCAGGAGTCTTGTAGCAGAAAATATGCAACTTGATGCGTCAATGGTGGGTGCGGATTTCCTGCTTACGGGTGTGAAAGACGAGAATGTTGAGTTTAAGGCGAGGTTTTATGTTGAGAGTGTAAGGGATTACGATGTTGTGGCAAGGATAAAGGTTGTTCAGGCTGAGTCGAATGTTTTAGTTGACGAGGAATGGATGAACACAACACTGAAGAAGGGAAAGACGAACATCATTGAAGCGAACTTTGAGGTGCCTGACGACTACAATTATATCGTCAAGCTTGAAGTATGGAGGGGTGGGAAGCTGGTTAAAACTTGGAAGGATGTGATCAAGCTGGCACCAACCAAGATAGTTCCAAAGGACGTGGAAGAGGAAAAGGTTGAATTTGAGGTTGAGAAGTTCGTCAGGGAAGAAGTTCCGGGTTATGTGGAGAGAGGAGCAGGAGTCCCCGGATTTGAGGTCGGACTGGCATTAGCGGCAATTGTGGGTGTTGCGGCATGGAGAAGAATGAGGATGTGAAATTTCAGGAGACTGTCAGAAGGGTAATCACAATTTTGCTGCTCTTACTCCTCATTATTTCTATCGTCGGGCTTTACATCTCGGCAAATACCCTGATAGATGTTTGGGCAGGTTACAAGTATGCGCCAATTTACAAAGTGCTAATGAACGCTGCCCTGCTGATAATAGCGGCTCACTTTCTCATGAAGTCCAAAGGTTAATAATCCGGCTGAAAAATTCTAAATCCATGAGATTATTTGTGGCTGTTGACGTGGATGAGATGGTTAGGGAGAGGGTCAAACCAGCACTGGAAAAATTTATGGAATTAAGTGGGATTAAAGCAGTGGAACCTGAGAACCTCCATATCACGCTTCTTTTTCTTGGAGAAGTAAATGAGAGCAGAGTTGGAGAGATAGAGAACAGTCTCTCTTCAATCGAATTTGAGCCCTTTAAGATTGTGTTTCATGGTATGGGAGCATTTCCAAATCCTAAGTCTCCGAGAGTTGTGTGGATAGGGGTAAAAGAGAATGGAGAGCTGACCAAGCTGGCAAACGCAGTTTACGGAAAGCTGAGGAGGCTCGGGTTCAAAAGGGATAAGGACTTCTCAGCTCATTTAACAATTGCGAGGGTCAAGAGAAAAAACCCTCAGGTGGTTGAGCTGATAAAGGAACACTCCTCAGATAGTTTTGGAAAGATGGAAGTAACGAATTTTAAGCTGAAACAGAGCATTTTAAAGCCTCAGGGCCCTGTTTATAAAGATTTAAGGGTTTTTGGTTATGAGGATTGAAGAAGTTGTTGAAAAGGCTCTAACCCTTGTAACTCCGGAAGAGGAGGAGATCAAAAGGGCTGAAGAGGCTGAAAAAGAGTTGAAAAGGAGACTCGACAGCCTTGGCATTGAATATCTTTTTGTGGGAAGTTATGCCAGAAACACATGGTTGAAGGGGAGTCTTGAGATTGACGTGTTCATTCCTTTCCCTGAAGAGGTGCCTAAGGAGGAGCTCAGAGAGAGGGGGCTTGAGATTGGAAAGGCTGTTCTCGACAGCTGTGAGATTAGATACGCTGAGCACCCTTACGTTCATGGCACTGTGAAGGGTGTGGAAGTTGATGTGGTGCCATGCTACAGATTGAAGGATGCCAGCAGGATTAAGTCAGCAGTTGACAGAACTCCCTTTCACCATGAATGGTTGAAGGACAGAATTAGGGGGAAGGAGAACGATGTAAGATTGCTAAAAGGATTTTTAAAGGCAAACGGGCTTTATGGGGCAGAGTATAAGGTGAGGGGTTTCTCCGGGTATCTCTGCGAACTTCTCATCATCTTTTACGGCTCTTTCATTGAGACTGTAAAGAATGCACGTCGCTGGACGAGAAAAACAGTTATAGACGTAGCAAGTGGGGAGGTTAAGAAGGGAAAGGAATTTTTCGTCGTTGATCCGGTTGATGAGAAGAGGAATGTTGCCGCAAACCTAAGCTTGGATAACCTCGCGAGATTCGTCCACATTTCCCGTGAATTTTTCGAAAACCCATCACTTGATTTCTTCCTACCCCCGCACAGACCAGACGCTGACGTTGAAATGCTGAAAAAGGTTATAAAGGAGAGGGGTTCGGCTGTTTTCGCTGTAAAATTCAAAAGACCGGATATAGTGGAAGATAACCTATATCCGCAGCTTGAAAGGGCTTCAAGAAAGATTTTCGAGTTTCTTGAGAGGGAAAACTTCATGCCCCTCCGCTACACCTTTAAGGCTGCTGAGAACTGCTATCTGATTTTTGAGTGTCAGATCAGGGAATTGTCGAGAGTTTTCAAACGTCTCGGGCCTCAGTTCGAGGATGAGAAAAATGTGAGAAAGTTTATCTCAAGGAAAAGACCGTTCAAACCATTTATAGAAGGTGGGAGGTGGTGGGCTTTCGAATACCGCAAGTTCACGACACCTGAAGAGGCTGTGAAGGATTACGTGTCAAGTCACTGGCACACACTTGGTAAGAACGTTGGCAAGTCAATCTCGGAGGGTTTTGAGGTAGTATCCGGTGAAAGCTTGCTTTCCGAGCCTGTGCTTTTTGAACTCTCCGAGTTCATGGGGGTGAGGTTGTGAAAGTCACCTTTCTCGGAACGGGTGTGGCTGTACCTTATGAAAACAGGGCTCAAAGCTCAATTCTCATCGAGCTTGACGATTTTAAGATTTTGATTGACTGTGGTATAGGCAGCTATCACCGTCTTGAGCAGATCGGTGTTGGACTTGCAGAGATTGATGCCGTCTGCATCACCCATCACCACCTCGATCACAACGGAGACCTGCTCAACATTCTCAAGGCAAGGTGGCTGCTTAACTGTGATACGCTGAAGATTTTTGGACCAACCGGGACGAAATCCTTTCTTGAATCTTTCCTCGAAGCCTATCCCTATCTCAGGGGCAAGCTGAAGTTTGAGATTGAGGAAAGAAAAGAGTTCACCTTGGGAGGGGCGAAATTCAAAGCTTTACCCACAATCCACTCCATCGAAAGTCAGGGCTATGTTATTGACAATGCACTTGCCATAAGCGGAGACACAAGGGCATTCAAAGACTTCATCTCGCAGGAGTGCGATATAATGGTTCATGAGCTTTCTCTGCCCTTCGGATACGATGCCGACTACCACACAACCCCTGAAAATCTCAAAAGCCAGCTGGAGCATTGCAGGGCTGAGAAAATTTACCTGACTCACCTTTATCCTATGGCTCATGTTGTTAAGGACGAAATCCTGGAGTTTCTGGAATACGATGCTGTTGTTGCGGAGGACATGATGAGTTTTGAATTATGAGCAAAATTTAAAATAGTGGCGGGCAAAGCAGATAAGGTGATACTCATGGATGAAGAGGTTAACAGGATCATTACGTTATGCGGTAAAGATTGGGCAAAGATCGGAACGGAGTTCATTTTTCTCGGAGGAAAGGCTGAATGTGAGAACTGTAAGATCAAAAAAGCCTGTCTCAGACTGAGAGAGGGTGCGAAATACAAGATCGTCGGTTTGAGAGATGGTGCGGTTCAGGACTGTCCACTTCATGACGAGGGAGTTGTTGCAGTTGAAGTTGTTGAACTGCCAATAATAGCCCTTGTAGATTCAAAAATTGGTGTTGAAGGAACAAAGTTCCATTATGAGGAAAAGAAGTGTGATATATTCAACTGCAGCATGTTTTCCCTCTGCCATCCAGTAGAGCTGAACAGCGGGGAGATGGTTTTGGTTGAGAAGATTATTGGCGATGCACCGGAAAAGTGCCAGAAGGGTTACAGTGTGGTCGTTGCAGAACTGAGGAGGGTTGAAGAAAGCTGAACTTTAACTGTAGTATCCCGAAATAACTTTACACTTCAACAAGATTACCACGTGAGGAAGCTAACAAAGACGGAGAATAGTCAAACAGTGGCTTAAAGGAAAGCCAATAACAAAGATAGCGGAATTCTTCCAAATGACGAGGCAGAGACTCCATCAGATAAAAAGTTCAGAGAAACAGGAGAAATTCTCTTCCTGAAGAAACCGGGAAGAAAACCCAAACAGATAGACGAGGAAACAGAATAAATCATCTTGAAAGCCTACAAAAAGTTCAATCTTGGTCCAGTTTACCTGGAAAAGAAGATAGAAGAAGTCTACGGCATCCACATCCTGCACAACACCATACAAGTTTTACTTAAACACGATCTGGTGGAGGAGGACATGAACGAGAAGAAGAGGAGACAGAGGAAGTGGGTTCGATATGAAAGAAAACACTTCTTTGAAGTCGAAAGTGATTACTGTGATTGGGAACTGGCTGTAGATGGTATAAAAACGGTTAAAGAGAAAATAGAAAAACTTGAAAGGCTGTTATGAGCTTAAACGAATTCGTCGAGGAAGTTAAAAAAGTTGCAGACGTGTACTCTCTTAAAGTTGAAATACTCGCAAGAATCAAGAACGCCGTCAAGATTAGGGTCCGGTAACTGAAACATATACATTCAGCTGTATTACAGCCAAAAAACGGAACCAAAAATTACGTTTTAATAAGCTGGAGCAGGAGGTTGTTCGGAAGAGACTGCGTTGGTGGCGAGTGGCACAAGCATCCATTCGAAAATCCTGACGATCACGATTTTGGAGAGGACAGCAGCAAGGAGGTTTCAGTTTCAGAGTTCTTCGAAGAGGTCTTTAGGTTGTTGGTAGAAAAAGGACTTGTTTAATCCTCACACTTCTCCGTTTTTAATTCATGCTTAGGCTCGTATCAGTGTTCAAGATAGCTCCTCAGTCGTAACTCGGTAAAACTCAACAACAGCAACAAGCGATCCAAAGCCCATTACTGCGCGAATTACACTTTCATCTCAAAAAACAAGCCTGATAAACCAACTAAAATTACAATGAAGTATTTAGCAGCCAAATATTTTGCTCAAAAGTTTTTTCTCAGAGATTGTGGCAATTCCTGCATATATCCACAATATACCTAATACCTAATCCAGTTTCCCCTTCGAGCAGGATAAAAATATCATTAAAATAAATAAAATGGGGAATATTGCTGGCAAGGTTCTGTTTGTCTGCGTCATAATGCATCACAATAGGGTTGGTAACCTGCGCAGCAACAACAAACAACGCAAGATGCAACGATTCCAGTTCCACTTGCTATTGCTCCTACTATCGCCGATGACACTACCAAAACTTCTGTCTGGGCACATATGAGAGTGCATATTCCGATGTTAGCCATGAATTTTTCACAAACTGCGACTCCAAATTTGCTGCATACTGGCGTCACGAAGAATAGCTCGCAGGCACCAGCACATGTCAAATCCTGCCAGCTGACTGGTTCATTGCAAACTTTGCCGCAAATATCCAGAACAACCGATGTTTGAAAGAATACCACATACCGCTCCAACCCAAGGACCTCCTGCAACCGCCCCTGCTAAACATAATATGGCGAATCCTGAACCGCATGTAACATTACACAAATAAGAGCAGCCACTGCTGTCAATAACGATAGCGGACCCCTCTCCCTCGACATTGTACTCAGCCAAGTCCCTTTCAACCTTCTCAGCCAGATCGTTCAATTAAATTCCTCCCTTGACCGTCATCTGTTATTCATTTTTCTCTTATTTTTTGTCTTTTTTGTCTCGAGTAAACACCGACCCAGCTTGAGATAACAAGGAAAGGTTCAAAAATTACTGTAAATATATATCCAAGCCTGTACATCTCATGTAACCATTCTGCAAAGTAAGCGGTTCCATAAATTCTGTTCACAGCCATTACCCCAACCACCATTCCGTAAATAAGTCCCAAGGGTCGAAAGACAGCTCCAGCTCTTCTTTCCATCGCCTTTCTCTCATTTTCATCCATGAGCCTCGTCAACTTCTCAGCGCCTCTCCTATCGACTTCTACCATCAGCGTAAAAATGAGAGCGACTATGAGGCTTAGTTCAACGCCTGTTTTTACGAGGTACATCCATCCGATCATCATTGCGACAAATACCAGAGAAAGTCTTAACACTACAAAGATTTTCGTGAAAGTGTATTTGTGCGAGAGCATGTGGTAGTACCATTGCGTCAGAATAAAGATAAAGAGTCCCACTGCTACACTCTTCGGTAAATTCAATCCCGATAAATACGCTAAAAATCCGAGAGCGACAGCTACAGCCGCTTCAAGGATAAAACGTCTGGTAGAGTATGCAACACTACCGTCCCAATCCACTTTACTCTTTTTCACATACTTTACGTAGCCAAGAACGGCGAGAATTGTTGCAATTGAGGCTATGGCGAAACTTTCTAACAAAGTTATAACGGCTATGTGGTGAATCCCAAGCGCAAGGATTATGCCGGAGAGGATTATGAAGAAAATGGTGATTTTGTCTCCACGAGAAAGCTTTTCTTTCCTCTCTTCTTTATTTTTTCTTGCAGCAATGCGCTTCTCCAACACATAGGCGGTATCAAAAAGAAGAGAGAAGCCTACTCCTCCTATCAAAGCTTTTTTAATTGGGAGCGAGAGCAAGAAGTAGAATGCTGCGGTTAAGATGATTGTTCCTATAATAAAATTTATAAAAACAATAAAAAATAAATTATTTCTATTCAACATACCACCTCACAAGCCCCTGTACAGGCTGGAACACACGCATATTTCTCACATAAATACGCTAATTCAGGTCCGACCAACCTTATACAGATTGCTGAGCAAGTTCCAGCACAAAATCCACCGCTGCATGGGTCTACGTTCCCCGTACACCAGTAATTGCATGCTACACCAACGAGACTGCCCATTCCTGCTGTAACTCCACTCCTCAAAACCACCAACAACAGCAGGCTCAACTTTCCAGCCGCATGCTATCGCTAATCGTTATTGCAAAAAAATGTATTTATGAATATCGGAAAGGGCATTTAGCCTTAAAAATCCCCAATAACGCAATCAACAGTAAAAAGTGAAGAAGAAAACAGGCTGAATAACACTAAAAACTAGTTGTTGGTAACTAGGAACGAGGCTGAGAGAATAAGCAAAACGGAAAAAAGTTCTACTTGCTCTTTCTTCAAGCAGTAATCCGATGACGTAAGCAAACGAGTACATTATGAAAATTATGAATAATACACATTTAAATAATAACTGCAAAAAGAAAGAGTATGGAAACAAACGGAATCGGGATATATTTCAAAAAATTAGAATTGTTCATAGCTCAGCCCCCCATACACTGTGCGGCCATTGCACATGTATATATCCCCCAGAACTAAGCCGCGTGATTGTTAGCAGAGCGACAGCGACAAAGAGGGCGGTGAGATTACGATCAATTTGACTTTTTTTCTTCTATCAGCGTGTAAATCTCGATGAAATCGATAGCCACTTTTGCTAATGCAGCTATAATAAACACCAAGAAAGCAAGTATAAATGCAGCTCTCGTTTTGGCAGACATTGCAAACACCACGTGCTTTATTTCAAAAACAATTCTACCATCAGAAGCAAATTGACGAAAGAAATCAGGGTATGAAGGAATAGATAGGCTCTTCCTTTCGAAATCATCCTTCCTGTCAAGCCGAAGAGAACATTCATAACCGTTATCTCGAGCATGGATTCGAATAAATCATCACTTTTAAGCATTTCAAAAAGAACCTTCTGAAAGTGAAGCTCTTCTGGCTGAGAGATAGTTCTTACGAAAATTATCAGCAAAAGAATAAGCAAATTAGCCCAAATCCAGAATGAGAAGAAGCTATCCTCCAGCACAACTTTTCCTTTAATACTTCCGTAAATCTGGAGCGGAACAACAAAGAGGGAGAACGTGAAGAACAACAGAGGCGAGAAAGAGAATATCATGGTAAAAAAGGAGAGAACTCAACGATTACAGCCGGAAGATCACCGTAGTAGAAGATCAGAGTCCCAGTAAATGCTACAGGCACGAGGTGGAGGAAAGCGAGCCTCTTAAACTCGTATATGAAATTTTTATCGTTTTCAGCCATCTGCTCTAAAGCAATGTGAATTTGCCCTAACTCGTAGCCGTGCTGCCTGAGAAACCTTGGGAGGTTGAAAATGAGAGCGAGAATGAAGGGAATCGAAATCAGCAGAACCATAGCAATTCTCTCCGGAGTTATGTTCTCGGCTGGAATAGCCAAGAGTCAGAATGCTATCACAACTCCGATGGCCGCTGCAAACGTGTAAATCAGGGCTAATTTGCCCTTCACCGCTCACCTCCGAATTCTCAGCAGCAGCAGAAGGACTGCCAGTATTAAAAATATGCTCAGCAACATTTCCTGACTCAATTGAACGATCAAAACTCCAAGCCCTGCAATAGCAGCGTTCGTCCAGAGGAGCCAGAAAATCGGACTCTTCATCGTGTTGGAACTTTTAACCGCACTTTCGAGCTGATCAAGAGAGTAACCGAAAGCCCTGAGGACGATTTCAGAGGCTACGAGCATCGCCGTAATGATAGTGGCGCCGGCGAGAATCCCTGTCAAGAGGTTTTCCGTAACGGAAAGTCTTCCCAGCATCTCCAAAAGAATAGCGTAACAGATAACGGGAGCGGAAAATTGTATTAGAGTGAGTAAAATCAGCAATTTCGACCTCGCAATCACCATCAAACGCCAGATTAGCCCGACGGAAAAGTTGATCACTGTTGAAAGGTAGAAAGCTCTTTGATGAGTCAGTAGGGTGTTCAGATGTGGCAGAGTGTCTTTTTCAGTTTCGCCGGCAGTCCAAACGGACACCAGTATTAGAACTAATCCCAAAACCGATAGTTGCATCCAGAATTCCGAGGAGCTGGCAGAGGTGCTGAGATCCTTCTTTATAAACCTGTTGTAGAGGTAGAGAATCGTGACGAGAGGGAGTATGCAAATCTGGGAAAAAGGAATCAGGACGGCAAAAAAGACGATGAAAAACTTTAAAGCTAGCATTACATCTCCCCACTCCAGAACGGCTCCGCAAAGCAGTATGATGGCTGTAGGAAACCCGATAATTATGTAACCGATATTGAATGCCAAGTCTCTGTCTTCTTTGTTTAGTTTTGCAATTTCTCCTTCCTTGAGCTCCAGAATCCACATCATTCCTTCTTTAAACTTCAAACCTCTACGCTTGAAGAGCAGGTAGATGGACAGGATTTCGAAAAATAAAAGGGTAGCCAGAACGATTAAAGCGAGAACAAGTCTTTCGGAGGATGGCTTGGAAACGGAAATGAAAGGAATAAGAGATGCTCCGATATGAAGGGCGATTAGAAGAATCAAATTTCTTTTCCACATGGGTTTGTCACCTCTCAAAAATAAATTAAAAAATTTATGGTAGTGCGTCGAGCGCGGCGCAAAGTTGTGGACAGAAAATGGGCTCTATGGCCTTCTGACACAATTCTGTTCCAACTGGGACGTATTTTTTGCATATTCCGTAAACTACTAGATTGCAACCTCCTGAGCAACCTGCATTAGGCCAGTCTGGATCTTCGCCACATGCGTAATTGCAACCCACACCGCAGACAGCTGTCGAACCAATTGCACATATTACTGCTCCTATCAAACCACCACCTATTACCGCGCAAACAGAGGTCATTGCCAATGAGCACGGTAACGAACAGAGGTGAGAGCAAGCTGAATAGTCATCTACTACTACAGCAATTCCCGTCCCTTCAACGTTGTACTCTCTCAAATCCCTCTCAACAACCCTGCTCAGATAGTTTAGCTCGTTCTTTGCTTTATTCCACACCCAAGAGGTATCTTCATGCTTCCTTATCTCGTTTAACACCTTAGCAAGAATCCTGTAGTGCTCGGCAAGCGTAGTCTTGGATTTGATCTCTATGATGTCGGCAAAGGGAGCAAACTTCTTCTTCTCATCCTTAGGAGCAACGCTTATAGTCGTGACGAAGTGGTTCTCGCTGCCGATTTCCATTATCCTCGTCACAAGGCTGAGGTTGTAAGTTGCGGTTTCTGCAAAGTAGCTGAGGAGGTGGAACTTATAGCTCGCGGTCTCGTTGTAAATTCCTCACCTCCAGAAACTTCAGCTCTTTCCAGTTATTTGAGCTGTTAAAAAGCTCATTTATTTCTATCTGGTAATCAAAAGTCAAGCAACTCCCATCTGTACAGCTGAAACTTCCATTGAAGTTCTTAGCGAACCACTCGCTCAGGCTTTGGTTGACCTCAGCTACGTTTAGAATCGGTTTTCCGTTCTTAGCCAATTCCACTTCGACAACTCTCTTTAGTGTTATCTCGCATGCCCCGCAACTGCACTCGGTCGCTTTGCTTGCAGCCATCGCTGGACTCACTACGTTGCTTAACACCACCAAAACCAACAACAGGCAAACAAACTTTTGCCCAACCTTCATCGAATCACATCCTTGCCTTGTCATCACGTAACTTAAGACTTTTGCTATCATAGTGATATATATCCAAAATGTTAATATTGAAATGTGCTAATACGAATCTTTCCCCAATTTCCGGCAACGCACGTAAAATCAGGTGAAGATGTGAGAGGGCAGAGTTCGAGAGGCTACTACACAAAACGTCATATAATTTACAGCCATCAAGCAAGCTTTCTCAGAATTTCAAATCTCTTTGGAGAGTAGGGAATATAGTTCAGCTCTGGTTCCACAACCCCAAATCACTCCCAACCTCTGCGTAAAATGTAACTACTCAAATATTTTATGTGCAAAAGAGGTATAGGCGAGTTAGAGGACTGAGAAGACGTATCATGTCAATAAAAGACGTATAATGACCAAAAACTAATATAGTATAAAGCTTAAGAAACAAACATGTCAATAGAAGTCCTGTTTGAGAATGGCGTATTCAAACCTTTAAAAAAGGAGAATTTGCCGAAGAGGAGAGGAAAGTACAGGATTGTAATTCTGTCGGAGTTAGAGAAAGATGTAGAGGAGGTATTTGGAATTTTGAAGGAACCCATTGATTTTGAGGAACTAAGAAAAGAATGGGATAGAGATGTATCTGGTTGACACAGACATAATAATCGATGTTTTAAGAGGATTTGAGGGCTCAAAAGAATTTTTACTGAAAATTGCCCAAGAGGGAATAGCAATTTCAACAATCACTGTTGCCGAAATCATCTCTGGAAAGGAAAGTAGAGACGCTGTAACGAGAGAGAAAATACTTAGATTTCTAAGGAATTTTGAGATTGTCCCCTTAACCATGGAAATCTCCGTTGTTGCGGGAGAAATTAGAAGAGACTACAGAATAGGTATTGCCGATGCAGTCATAGCGGCAACCGCTTTAAATTATGGAATGACTGTTGTTACCGGAAATGTTAAACACTTTGAGAGAGTGAAGGGTTTAAAATTGCTCAAGCCCGATTATAGGTGATTTGCAAATCGTATCGAACCATTTTGTGTTTCACTTTATAGGATGGAGTTATTGGTTTTAGCACATTAACCAAAAATAGAAAAATTTTATTTTCAAAATATAATATCGAGATACAATATCAAAACATAGATTCTGCAATCTTCAAAATTTCTTCCTTGTTAAGCTTTCCTGCTATCGTAATCTCCAAGTTGTTTATCGGGAATTTCAGCATTCTGCTGCCAAAGATTTCCGCTAGCTCCCCATCAACATTCTTTATTTTCACCTTCTTTGCATTTGGCAAAGGTTTGCTTTCACCACTCTCACCAATTCGTTCTGATATAACCATAACATTATCACCCTTCTTGTAGTAGAGTTGAGCCATACCCATGAAAACCATAGCATAATTAAATTCAAAGCCTGCTGTGTATGATGGGACAAGGATTGTGAAGTTAACTCGCTTTTGGACTTCTTCAATCGTAAGCTTCTCCGGCAGTTTAAATTCCTTCTCAACAATCTTCGCTCCTTCAGGAGGCTTGAACTCGAATTCTTCATCGCTTATTCCAGCGTTGAACTCTACGTTTTTGTATTCTACTGTTGAGCTGAAGTTTCCATAGTTTATTTCTATTTTTAAAGGATACCAGTATTCCTTGTCAACCCAGAGCTTTTGATTAATGAAGTAATCTTTACCTTTCGGTTTTAACTCGATAACATAACAATTCCTGTTTGAGATTTTATCTTCTCCCACAAGCTCTATATCGTATTTTTCGAGCATGTCTTTTACAATTTTACCGTAATCAAATTCTGGCTGTTTGACTTCTGGAAGGTTGAACTTTGCCACCTCATTCTTTTGCTTATCGTAGATCCACATGGTTTTGCCGTTGGAGATTGTTAGTATGTTTTCATCTTCAGTTTTCCACTTGTTAGGCTTTTTCATTGCAAATTTTGTGGTTTGAGTTTGTTGTTTTCCTAAATTTGTGGTTACAATCATCACTCCTTTCATGTCTTTGGTGGAGTTGTACTTCTCCTTCATCTTCTCTACTATCTGCTCGGCAGAGAGTTGGATGCAGGCGAGAAAGATCGTAGTTATAGTTAAAACTATTAGCACTTTTCTCATCTAATCACCTCTTCCAATTTTGATAATTTATCGTTTACAAGAGAGAGAAGAGCGAAGAAGAGCAAACCAATCCAGAAGGAAGTCATGTAAGCTTGTATAAGGTTTTCTGAAAATAGGGATGGGAATGATGGATTGAAAGTCATGAACCATACAGTAATAACATATAAAACTAAAATTACAGATTTCAGAGAAATCAATTTAATATTTATATGTATAAATTTTCTGCTATAGATTTTTCCACTCTGAGATGCAAATGACAATATAACTGCAAACATCAATCCAAGGTGTGGTGATAAGACACTAAATACCGATGCAAAAATGAAAAGAGTCGCCAACTCCGCCAACGTCCTACAAATATGATTCATTAAGTCCACCCCATTACTGTGTAAAAAATTAAAAAATTTAACAATATCCCTCACATCCCGAGTGTATGATACATGCAATCCAGTTCCCAAGTCTGCACCGGGCATCCATAGCAATACAGAAGGGGTCGCCCCACTCTTGCTCTCCACATTTACCTACACAGCACATGCCTTTACCTATGCAAAGTGCGCAACCGATGCAGGCGGCTATGCCCAGGGGATTCGGCCCACATGCTGCACACGTAATAGCACATGCCGGTACTTCCCATCCTATGCAAGCCCATAAACACGTCGAAAACCCTGAAGTAGTGGTTGTGACTCGTAAATTTCCGTCGGAGTCTACATAGTAGATTTTCTTTAAAACAACATCACTTTTCTTCTGTAATTCTATTGCATAACTCTCAATGTGGCCATCTGAAATAAATGCAATAACTCCTGCTAATTTATTGTGCTCCACTTTAAAAGGAATTACTACAAGGAGTCCAGTTCCATAACTCGTGAATATCTTAGAGATCCTAGTTTTAGTGAGATCCTGTTTGTACCCTTTCTTTGCTAACACACCTATCAGTTTCTTCACGTCTTCATTCGTCAAGGCCTTCGCCAACACCTTGTTCTTCTCCAACCCCTTAAGCTCGAAAACAGCCACATTCTTGTTCTCCAGGTTTGAACAGCTGTTGCAACTCCTACATTCGGTTTGTTTATTACTCACAGCCATCGCTGGCATTATTATGTTCCCTAACACCACCAAAACCACCAGCAGAGCAACAAACTTTCTTGCCACCCCCATCTTAATCCCCATCCTTGCCTTGCCATCACGCAACTTAAGTATTTTGCTATCTTAGCTATATATATCCAAAATGTTAATATTGTAACGTGCTAATCCAATTCCAGCTTAGGATTGACACGAATAAACCAGCATACTCTAAATTTTTCTATCTTCTTCTACACTTTCAGCAACATTCCTAATCATTTCATCCACATATCGTCCCCAACTCAAAGCACTCGATACATCCCTCCAAAGTTATACAGACCGGACAAATAACAAAAACACACAGGGCACAGGATTTGAGGCCGCTCATGCAAGCAGGAAGACAGGTGTAACCACAGCACTCTACGATGCAACCCATATCAACATTGCCCTCACAGCAGGTCAGAACACACTCCTCCATGGGGTACTAGAGACAATCACTATCTTTTGTAACACTCATGCGGGCACGAATAGTCGTCTTTTAGGTAATAACAATATTATAGTAGTCGTAACATAAGACCCAAGACAAACAGAATTTGTACGGAATTTATAAAAGTGTTAAGACACATTTAAGTTTTCGAATACAAGATGCGGAGGAATTAAGAGAACTGCAACAATTTCGATTACTTTACTAAGCAATCCTCTAATTTAGCGCAATCTAATTCTACTTCGAGGTATTTTGTTTCCATGTACGGTTTAACATTCACCACTTGCAATTTATTATCACTATAAATCCACGCAAAACTGTCATTTAATTGTAATATCTCTTCGCCAAATTTTAAGGGATAACTTTTGTTCGCGTGAAACAGTAATATCCTTTCTCCATTCCAAGCGAATGAGAGATTGAGTGAATAGTTTTCAGCAAGTAAGAACTTCGAGACTCCATAGCTTATTCCGTATAAACTTTCAACTCCGAGGGAGAAGTTGCACCATCTTTTGGTTTCGTTAAGACAACACAACGATCCAAGTGTACCAATAAGCGCTTCGCATCCATTAACGTTCGAGTAAACGATAAGTTTATTATTAACAAGGTCAAACTTCCTCATAAAAGGGAAAATATCTTTCTGACCATACTGGTAGCTTTCGATCGGTTTTCCTTCGACGAGATGATAGACTCTGAAGTAAAGAAACTGAATTTTGTTTGATTTTAGTGCTTGATTGGGTGTTTTATTAGCCTGGCTACCGTCTAGGCCGTGTTGTGTCTGATTTTCACTCCCTTTTTTCCAGAAGAACGTGTGAGATGCTGTAAGCATAGTAAGTAAAACTAATAAAATAATTAAAATCTTTTTCATAGTCTTAAATTCCTGTTCTCTATCATGATATCTAAATTGTCTCTATCTGGTAGTAGTGCCAGCAATCCTGGTCGCACTTCACCAGTTTCTCCGTTTGAGAACAAATCAACTACTCCAGATGGGATTGGATAACCCGAATTGCACGGGTCAGTGTGACAGTAGCATATTGACCCTAAATACATCCCTACCTGAGTTGCGTAGTATATCTGTCCTTCACAATGCAATCCTTGAAAGTTGTGCGCCAACTCGTGTTGAAGTATCTCCTGTCTCGTTCTAAGAGGGTACCAACTTCCATCATCAAAGGTTGTTCTTATAACACATTCATCGGGAGCTGAAGCAATCGTTGCACCACCGAATGGTAAAATCTTGCCACTAAATAGTTGTTCCATACGTGTATCCATGTCTTGGTCACCATATACCTCTCTCAACTTTAAAAGCAATTTTGCACCATCATTGATATTGTCAAAAGTTGAGAAGTCTATCGTGTAAGATGGAATGTTAAAAGTAATTTGAAGCTGATCCTCAAATACTCCCTCAACGAGGTTCATGACGTCTCTCATCTGTATATACCATTCTGAGCCATAAGCGTTGTAGTATTCTTCATCACCTACAGGGTGCATTTCAAAGATGTACATTTTTCACCTCCCTAAAGAGGTAAATTAATTCTCTCCACATCCCATTGCCAGTAAGAGACAAGAATAAGTTTATTATCTAGTCTACCAATTGTTTCAAAGTATTTTTTGAATCCGTTTATCTCCACATACCCTGAGATCGTGTTATGGATGTTTAATCTACATTTGCCTCCTTTGTGCTTGCCTTTATACTGCCATGTCTTGTTCAGAACATCTCTTTTTGTTTTACCTTCCGTCTTATACTCCATTATCCACTCTTTGTTGCCAAAATAATTAGGTTCTAATCTAAGTTTTATCGGTTCAGCGCTCCGACTTACGGGTAAGAAAACCTTGCCATACTTTAAATTTTCTTGTAGTTCTCTATAGTCCAGTATTATAATCTCAAAGTTTTTCAAACCCCTCGGCATCGTGATAGTAAAATCACTAGCACTCACTTTCCCAACTATACTTCCAAATACTGGAATTGCTGCCACGCTTGAGGCCAATTTAATGAATTCCCGTCTAGTTAAGTGAAGTATTTCATCTTTATCTCTACTCAGCTTTAATTTACGCACTTTATCACCCATTTTTCTTCCTCGCTGCCCACGTTTCAATCACATCCTTGCCTTGCCATCACGCAACTTAAGTCTTTTGCTATCTTAGCTGTATATATCTAAAATGTTAATATTGAAGCGTGCTAATACAATTCCAGCTTAGGATTGACACGAATAAACCAGCATACTCTAATTTTTCTACCCTCTTCTACACTTTCAGCAACATTTCTAATCATTTCATTTAACAGTCTCTGTATACTTAAAAACCACACGAAATCGTTCAAAAAATCCGAACAATCCTTAGGAGAGGTTAAAATTTGGGATTACTGCTGAATATACTAAGGCTAATATTTTAGATGCTAATAACATTAAAAAGTGTGCATACCCAACCAATAAAAGTAACTATATGTATACACCAAAATCGCTTCATTTACTTATCTCTTTTTTCAAAAGGACTCGCAGACTAATAACGAGAATAATAAACCAGCTCGTAAGCACTATTAGAGAGTAAATAGCTCTAACTATCACAGTAAATATGAACCACACGAAGACGAATACAATAGATACGCCTACTAACTTTGCCACTGTTTTGTAGTTTACTTTTTCTTTCGAAAACCTATAGAACGCTAAGCTTATCAGAAATATCACTGAAAACACGGTAATGCCAGCTAAATCAGGTTGATGCAGTATTGAGTATGAAATCTTCTCAACTAAAAGCGTCAAAGAAACAATAGAAAGAAATGAGGCAAAATTCTTTAAATTTGGTTTGTACTCGATCTTATGTATGACCCTAACACGAACGATGGCATTATTACCAACGCAATTGTCTGTCCACGAAAAATCCTACTGATAAACTAAGTAAACCGTTGAAGTCCCAGTTACATTCTCCCACCCTTTATATTTTATCACGAATTCGTCATACCTGTGCCCCGAGTACACCTCACCATTGTGCTTTGGTGCTACTGGTATCAGGCCAAGAAAGCAGTCCTGCCCAGAGTCCGCATAAAAGGTTACCTTAACCTCCGTAGCGTTCCCCTCGTAGTAAACATACACGGGTATTGTTAAGTTAGCGACTTTTTCGTAGTATCTGCCCATCCGCTCATCTTTTATGACTGATTCATTTAAGACGGGCTTTAATTTTATGTCAAGGATATCTAAGGGTACATTATACGGATGATCAAACACAACTCCGCCACTTCTGTTAATTCTCTTGATTTTGATCTCCCACATTTTTCCGTATTTTGTCTCGACAGTTGATATGCTATAGTTCTTAACTGATCCAGGTCGCAGATCAAAGTGTTTTGCTTCAAACGATTTGTTTTGGTAAACATACACGGGAAAGAGTAGTGTAAAGTTATCCAAACAACCCTTTGAATCTATGTCCAACCTGACAAGCGCAGGAAGGTCGGTAAACTGCTCCACGAACGGGACAAAAACAAGCAGGAATACTGTTGCTGCAGCGATAGTCGTAAAAATCAAAAATAATAAAAATTTCTTGATCTTCTGCATCGGCACCCCTCATATGTTATCTTCAAGGTACTCTATCAAGCCTTTCGTGTACCCAGCCACTTTCTTGACGAGGAATTGAGTCGTTTGCTTCAGCTTCGCTTCATCTTTTATGTAAGGCACTGGAACGTTGTTTACCCAGTACACTCCTATAGCTGAATCCAGATCATCCTTGTACCAGTAGGACATAAACGCCAGATCTTTAACGGCCTTCTGTGGATCTGTTACAGTTATTTTCGGTGCATTGTAAGCAATATCATCAAGATTCCAGTCGTCCCACTTGCTGTACACGACTTGCTCGTAAAAATCGTGTCTGACCTTATTTTCTGCAGGATTTCCCGTAAAGAGATTTGAGTGGTATGGGTTACCGACATCCATTAAGTAATGGGAGGCTCTTCCCAAATCCAAATATGCTTCCGTGTATTTGCCATTCTGGGCGTAGTTAATCGCACTTTCCACTTTTTCGTTACATGCTTGTGGAGCACTTCCGAATCTGAATACTGGGTCATAGACATGCTTGCAAAGTCTTTCGGGACACCAAGGTGGCCACCAAGCCGAATCCTCCTCATCTGGAAGCTTTGACCCAAGTTTAAAGTTCGATAAGTTGCTTCCGCTTATACCCATGTAGTTGCCAGTTTTCTCTGCAATGAGCATGTGTGTGGACTGTGCCCACTTTACTTCAACTCCATCATCCGTGTGTGGCCAATATTCTAATAACTTCTTTATCAGCTCTGGAGATATTTTTGGAGATTTTTCAGAGATTTTGCTGGTATCTTTTGCAGCCATTGCTGGACTTACTGCACTTCCTATTGTCGCTAACACTAACATCACAGCGCTTTTCATCTCACCCCCTCACGTAAATTTATGATCCACGCACTAACAAAAAACAATCCAAAAATTGTAGCTATTAATTGAAACAGTCCATAAAATAAAAGCAAACTTTCTCTGATTAAATGGTGCTCTGTGAAAAGCACGTCATAAGCTGAAGGTATCAATATCAAAGCAGAGTAGAGCAGTACAAATACTGAAAATCCTGCAACAGCCAGTTTTCCTACATCGATATTGCTGTAGAGAAAAATCGAAGCGCATATCATTAAACCAGACAGTAGAGAGTATTCGATCACAGCAAAACTGTCGTGAGTTGGGAAAAAGTTTGGGAATAATCCGTAGGTTGATATCAAGAGTGCATAAGCCAGAAGAGAAACTGCAAAGGGTATAGCAGATTTCTTATTCTCCACCTCCATGCTTAGAAAAATCAAACCAATCAGTGAGATTACTGCAAGCAAACCTCCGAATTCATAGGAAGACATTTTTGGAGACACTATGTAAATCGGAACGTTCATAAACACTATTGAAGTTAAAAACGATGAAATAAGAATTTTAAAAAATTTGAGAGTTAATTTTGGCATGGTGTCACCCTATCAGCACGTAGAAGTCTGTTATTTTGCCCTGATCTCCGCTCCAAGCATCGTAAACTCTTAACCTCCAGTCATAATTCGATGGAGTTAACCAGAAATAGTGCTGTATTGTTATATGGTTATTATTGCCCCAATCATGATCCCAGACCTTTGTCTCTATATATGAGTTCTGGTAAGTTCTCTTGTAGCCTATCCAAACCTCTAAATCTGCTGGATAAGTGTGGTCTATCTCTACAATTGCCAAAACCTGATCGCTACAGGCAACATCATTTATGTTGACATAGGAAGTCTGATGATCGTAGATTGGGACATAATTGGAACCTGCAGTATCTGGCGATTCAAACTTGGTAGCGTAAACGATCATACCCATTGTATATTTTATAGTTTCACTTATTAGCGTTCTCGTAATGCTCTTCAATTGTTCATTTAATTGCTGGTTGTTTTTCCATCCTAGTGTATTCATTATATCGCAGATCTGCTGCAAGTATTGATGTGAGAAGGCTGCAAGGTTTTTTGCATCTTCGCTTGGATCTGTGATGATGTAATATTCATCAACATACATTGCTGATTTTAACTCGCTCCAGTGGCTGCTGACCCAGCTCTCATACTCTGTATGGTGAGCTTGACCATAAACCGACGAGGTGTGGAAAGGATTTCCTAAATCCTCAATGTAGTGTAGAGCTTTTCCAATGTATATATACGCTTCCTCAACATTTCCCTGCTCAAATTGTGCTCTGGCTTTGTTTAAGTATAGCTCTAAAGAGTCTGGACCGTAATTATCGTATCCTGGTACAGGAACATCTCCAATCACCCAACTGTGCCTATTCAAACCCCACCAAGGAACAAGCTCAGTTGGTTCCTTTCTATGATCGTCAGCCCAAGTAGCATAGCTTTTTAATGTATCCATATGGGCACCCGTCACATAATTCAAGTTGTCTCCGGCAGTATAGGACATATCCTCATGAGTACCGTAGCCCCATAGAATTCCAACATCTCCTGGAGATTCCGTTGCTATAGTTATGTAGTACGCTATACTCTGCAAAATTTTGGTTTGTTCTTCTTTAGATAACTTTGAATTTCCTCTGTATATCTTTTTTGCTTCGTTGATTATTCTGTTCTTTTCTTCTTCAGTTAGATCGTACATTGCATATTTTACAAATTTCCAGTCTTCTTCACTCGGTATAAGCTTTTTAGCCGGTTTTGTTATCTTCGGCGGTTTAACTGGTTTTAAATTTGCAAATGTGGTTTTAATTGGTTGTTTTTGATCTACCATTCTTGGTTTATCCGCAATCACTGGCACCACTACACTCCCTAACACTACCAAAACTAGCAGTAGTGCAGCTAACTTCCTCAACATTTTATCACCCCACTGACAATTCACACACTTCTAAATATTTAAATTTTATTTAATTATCAACTAAAAATTTTAGTCAGTAACTAAACAATTTAGACGGTAACTAAAAAGTTTAGATGAGAACTAAACCTCTAATTGACACTCAAATAAATAGATTAACTTTCATGAATTTGAAAATGAATTTAAAGCATGGAATGGACAGTAAAGTACAAAAAGATTTCAATCCTGCCATTTTCTTTCCGTCCAATGCACAGCTCTGTATAGCAATAAATATATAAGCGAGATAACCACCAAAACAGCACTCCAGAACACTCCACAGCTTTTCCTGTCCGATATAGAGTGGAAATACGGCAGTGTATGTGATTATCGCTATCACGGAGATGGAGGCAATTGCTGAGAATACCTCAAGGTTCTCTTCGGTGTGTATTGCCATGCTTACGCTGATTAGTGTAAAAAAGAGTGTTAGAAAGATACTTCTCTCCAAGAACTCAACACTAATCCACTTCATCGCATACTTGCCCAACTCCAAGCACTCTGATGTCGGTATGTATCGTTTTCACTCTCGCAGTTATTCACCTCAAGCGTTTTTTAATTTTCAGGTATGCAAGGTGCAGTGCAAATCCAACAGCCCATAAAAGCAAAATGTAAGAAGTCCTCTCGTCGTAATATATTGAGAGAAAGTAACCGGTTACAAATGCAGCAATTACCGACAGATCTCTTCTCTCGTCCTCCTGCAAATGCGTGTATCTCTCAACTAGAAAATACACTAAGGTGAATGCTGAGAGCATCACCGCACCAAACAGCTCCATTTCGAGGGCATCCTGAGGGTAACCTGCCATGTACACGAGTAAACTTACTAGAGACCAAGCTAAGAAAATTAAAATCGTCCTGAGGTAAATATTTGGCATTCTTGTTAACTTCATAAATTTTCCTCCCCGAGTTTTTAACCTCCATCCGCTCTACAAACCGATGCCCTTTTGCACTTCATGTAAAAAAGGTGTGCCACCAAAACAGCACTCCAGAACACTCCACTCCACAATCTGAAATCTTCCTGCTTGATGTAAGGTGGAACGATGGTTGTGTAAGTTATTATCGCCAGAATTGCGGAAATCAACCTTCTATCATTTTCTGGGATTTTGAATGCGTTGAGAATTGTGTAGCTTACAACGAGCACAGATGTAGATGTGAGAGACGAGAATTCCCATTTTAGGAATTCATCGCTGTCAAAGTGCCCTTTTGGGCAATATACAACTAAGAAATTCATGATGGTGAAAAATAGAAGTAAGCAGAGTACCCAGATCCAAAATCTCATATCAATCCCAGCTTGCTTCCTCGCATGTTGTTCCCCACTCAAAGCACTCGATACATCCCTCCAAAGTTATACAGACCGGACAAATAACAAAAACACACAGGGCACAGGATTTAGGTCCACCCATGCAAGCAAGAACACAGCTGTAACCACAGCACGTCCGTATGCAACTCATATCAACATTGCCATCACAGCAGGTCAGAACACACTCCTCCATGGGGTAATAGGGACAATCACTATCTTTTGAACACTCATGCGGGCACGAATCCAATGTTGTTACATGCCCGTTAATACTTACAGCTTCTGTTTTTATTCTGCTTCCGTTCACACTGAGCAGGTAGGCTAAACTCCTAACACCTTCCACAGACTCTGAAAACTCGTAGTACGCCAGAACCTTATCGTTTTTCAGAGGAATACCGATCGCAACCATGTCTATTTTCTCACCCCTATACTCAACCTCGTGCTTAACAACCTTAACTCCTCGGTATTCTATCTCCCATGGCTTCGCCAGACTTCTGATGTCTCTACTCGCAATCGCTTTTACAAGCACTTCCACCACAGATATCTCCTTTGGAGTTTTACTCAGTGGCTTAACTTCTCTAAATACACTTACACATCCGGTAACATCTGGCTCTTTTTGAAACTGGGCATAAGCTGTAAGTGTGCCAGCCATCACCAAAACCAACAGCAGTGCGACCATCTTTTTTACCATGCTATCACCCTACCGACAGTTATTTGTTAGCACTTTCTATTTAAATTTTATTTAATTATCAACTAAAAATTTTAGTCGGTAACTAAACGGTTTAGACGGTAACTAAAAAGTTTAGATTGGAATTAAAAAGTTTAGATGGAGGCTAAAAAGTTTAGTTGGGAATTAAGCTTCCAGTCCGAAATTTAAATAAATATATTAGTTTTATGAATTCGAAATTGAATTTGAACCATGGAATGGACATTAAAATACAAAATCATTCAAACCTTGACATGAACGAACAGACTGATTTCAGTTCAATTCCCATCTAATTTTCAAAAACTTCCACAACTCTAACCTTGCTTACCTCAGCAACGTAAGATGATAGATAATTAATGATTTCAATCCCGCCACTCTCTCGCGATCCCCGTCCGATGCACAGTTCTGTACGGCAATAAAATGGCAGCACTCAGGAACACTCACAGCTTCAGTCTTTATCCTGCTCAGAGGCATACCGATTGCAATCATGTCAACCTCATGCTCTCACCGTGCACACCTGTGTTCGCTATATATACTTTTCGAAAATAAAAATTTTAGTCGACAACTAAACAGTTTAGACGTCAACTAAACCTTTAACCAAGTTGGAAAAACTGGCAAGGTTCAGACGGGCTCATTACGAGGTAAAAAATCACCTCCGAAGAAGCTCATTCAGTTTTGACCTGTCAATTAGCTCGGAATTTCCTCTGACGAACTCAAACAGATCGTTTCCCCAGCGAACCGCATTCCCTCTGCAAACAAAGTCGCGCATGTAATCAAAAACACCGGTTTTCAGATAGAATGAAATCAGAAGATGTGAGTCCGTGACAATGAACGCAAATCTGTACCTCTCTCTCGATACGTATAACCTAACGTTGTCAAAACTCAAACCACTTTCCAGCTCTCTCGGGAAATCAGAAAGTATACGGCTGAAAACTTCTCCAGTCATGATCAGGTCAATCTTAACTCCTCTTTCAGCCAGTTCCAGAAAGAAATCAACGTACTCATTGAAAAAAACAGGCGTATAACCCATTATAGCACTCGTGCTGGAAGTTATGGAAAAGAACTTTCGGTGCGGCTCCACAAAATTCTCGTTGTTGTGAATTACTTCAATTGAGTCGAGTTCGTAGAACCTCGAGATCAACCAGTCCGGGATGTCTGCCAGTTCGAACTCGTTAGAAAGATCTCCGAACTTCTCAAAGAACCTGCTGAACTTCAGCAAAACCCTGTGAACTTCGAGTGCAATCTTTCCCTTAGGCAAAACCTTTATAGTATCTCTTTTCCTCTCAACAAGCCCCAACCTCTCAAGATCTCTGATAATCTGGGTTAAATGCGATGGAGTAAGTTTCAGCTCGCCCTCAACGTAACTCCTCGTTGCGTCCGGTTTCAGAATCTTCAGCACATCCATTTTCCGTGGAGAATTGAGTAGGTTCATTAGCTCCATACTCACACACTGATTAGCTAACTTAGATATAAATTTTACCGTGGAAAGTTAAATCAAAACAGAAATAGATCCGGACTGAGGCAGACTACCATCTCATCGAGAAATACTCGTACTCCTCGTCCAAGCATCTGTAACTGCCAGAACTGCAATTATTCCCCAGAGAATTTCGTCGATTCTGTCCCCCTTCATAACACCTAAACGCAGATACGGTTGTAAACTGCAGAAGTGCGGGATTAAGGAGATTGCAAAGATGACCATCGAGATCGAGTTAGCTGCCACCAAGATGTGATCAGACACTTCCTGTTGACGCTGGTGAGGGTATAAGATGAAACGTAGCCGAGGATTGCTCCTGACGGAATTGCATCGATCAGGGGATAGTACGGTATGCCAAAATTAAAAAACATAAAAACACTAAATATAAAAGTTACAGTCACCCACTTCAACTTCGAGGTTGCAGTTCCATGCTGGAATTGACCAACTGCCTGCTCGACGATTGTCAAAGGCAATGATGTGGTAAGGATAGCCATATGGAGAGATCTGCCATCACGATTTCAATTGAATCAGGATTCTCCACAGTGATTCTCTACTTCATAGCTCCACGCATCGTGGTGAAATGAGACTTATCGGTTTTGCTGGAAGCTCTGGTAGCAATTGCTGAGTAAATTAACTGTGGAGTTGTGAGAGAGGTTGCAAAGAACATCTTTGAGGAATGGAAACAGCGATACGGCTTTGAAAGCCTTGCAGATCAGAATGTGTTGCCCAACGAAGTTTCAGTTTAGTTCTCAGGAACAGATGAGGAGAGAAGATGAAAAACTGGAAGAGCACGATATTGGTAAAATAGCAAATAGGAAGATCGATTAGATAATAAAATCCGATAAAACAATTGAACAAACAACGAACTTGCCAAGCAATCGTTGAAGGCTTAGAAGCTACAGGATAGACTTGCAACAACCTGAAGGAATGAAAGCAGAAGCATTACAAAAACACCAAAGAACGTCAGAACGTAATAAATCTGGCTTCTGTATTCCTGCTTGATTGCGTAGGCAAAGAATGAGGAGAAGAGGATGAAGAACAGAGTTGATGAAGAAAACAAAACGAGATCCTTAACATCAGTCAGAATCCAAGAGGCCAAGAATACAACATAGGATGATGCTATGACTGCAAGCTGAACAATAAGGGATTTCACCGATATTTCCTTTTCCTTAATCTTTCTTACCTTTGCTCTCAGCTCAACACCATCATAATACTTTGCAATACACCAAGAAACTTTATTGCATTCTGGACACTTGAGAAGCTTGTAGTATGTTTGGTGTGGGCTGAAAAAGAATGCGGTTGCTGAAGTTTTGAAGATTTTTCCGCATTCCGGACATAAAAATTCGATTTTCTCTGCCATCTGTCTCAGGAGTACGTACAATCCTGCTGCAAGAATAAAGAAGGATAAGTAGGTGAACTCAGGGGCAAATTGTACTGTTAGTATTAAAGCGATTAAAAATGGGATTATTAGGAGTAGTACTTTTCTTACAACAATTCCCAGTAGATCCATGAGTGGCACTTTGAGTCTAAAAACTTAATTTTTTTGCTATTCTTGCTCAGCTACAAAAAGCCGCAGTCTCAGCGAGGACGATTGAAGAACAGCTGAGCAGGTGTTTGATGGGCTTCGTAGCGTTTCTGCATCTCCTTCGCTATCTCCTCTGCAGTCAGTTGCGTGCATCCGAGGAGGAGCAGGACTAAAATCAGCAACGCAAATTTCCTCACTCAACCACCTCCTGCAGTCTCTGATTCAGGTAGAGATGTACCCAGAAGATGATGACCAGAGCTCCTACAAGATCGCGGAGGCTGAGTTGGGGAAGAGCTACCCACCCATACGCTTGGGCAAACACTGCAGAAAGTGACATCAAAACAGGGATTTTGAATATGACGAAGAGCTTTGATTTCACCTTTTCTTTACCCATTAGTAACTCAGATGTAGGTATGGCAATTGAAATGGCAAAGGCTACATAAAAGTTCAAAAAAGAGAAAAACAAGATTGGAGCCTCTTCGGAGATTATTTTTCTAAGTAGACCCACTTAGCCACCTCCTTAAAAGATACAGTTGTCCTGGCATCCCATGTTCACCACACAAGCTCCAAGCTGACCCAAAACCAAAAATTTAAAAAAGGGGTTTTAGAATAACCGCCCCTCTAACATTTCTTTTGAACTCTTCAGGGTCTGCCTGGGTTTGTGGAATTGCCCCAAAGTGCATGGGTATGTAGTGCTTGGCCTTTATGTCCTTCGCAGCCTCTGTCGCCTCCCTCAAATCCATCGTATACGTTCCACCAACTGGTAGAAGAGCAACATCCACTTCGATCTCCTTCATCTCAGGAATCCTGTCCGTATCGCCTGCATGGTAAATCCTGACCCCATCAATTTCGACAACGTACCCAACACAGTTCTCCTTATGGAATGGTTTGTCAACGTTGTAGGCGGGAACGGGCTTTACCTTAACACCCTTTATCTCCGTTTCCTCCCCAACCTTTACCTCGCAACTTTCAAACCCCTCTATTATGCAGCCTGATGGATGAACCACAACCGTGTCATCCTTTGAGAGTTTCTTTATACTCTTCATATCCATGTGGTCAAAGTGGTCGTGGGTAACGAGGATCAAATCCGCCTTTTCAAGCTCCTTTGGAATCTCGTAGGGGTCAATGTAAACAACCTTGGACCCCTTGATTCTGAAACCAGCATGCTTCAGCCAGGTTATCTCCACGCCATTGTAAACAAAACTGCTTTCAGCCATAAAACAAGTGGTTTTAATTGTTATAAAATTTTACCGCACTGCTAAACTTTTTAAGGCGGAAGAGTTTTATTCTGTATCAGGAGTGATGCAGTATGATCTGGCAGGGGAGAAGCAGAAGGAAACCGACTGGGGGATTCTACAAACGTGCGAGGAAAAAGAGAAAGTACGAGCTTGGTAGGGAACAGGTTGAAACGCTCGTAGGGGAGAGGAAGATAAAGAAAGTTAGAGTTAGGGGTGGAAATTACAAGATAAAGCTTTTCTCAGATAAATATGCTAATGTTTACGATCCTAAGCAGAAAAAGGTTGTAAGGGTTGAGATACAGGGTGTTGTTGAGAATCCCGCCCATGTCCACTATTCAAGGAGGAATGTTGTGACAAAGGGAGCGATAATTGCCACAGAGATTGGGAAGGCAAAAGTCACCAACAGACCAAGCCAAGAGGGCGTGATAAACGCGGTGCTAGTAGAATAAGGGGTGCCGATAAAAACAATATACAGCGGTGACGGCGGGATAGCTGAGACCGATGCACCGGCACCCCATTTAGAATTGGCGTAGAAAGTTAATAAATTTTTCGGAAGTAAATTTGCTTTATATAAATTATAGCTTTAGTATTGTAGCATTGCTGTGAACTCTGTCGAAGTCACAATCTTTGCCTGAAACACGTTTTCCATATGCTTTATACCGTATTCGTATTCATAGTCGCTTAGAGCCTTCGTGCAGTCCTTTAGCACTACCACATCATAGCCTCTCAAGACCGCATCACCTGCAGTGTGCAGAACACAGATGTTTGTTGCAACACCGCAGACGTAGAGCTTTTTAATCCCAAGCTCTCTGAGCAGCAAATCCAGATCGGTGCCGAAGAAGGCTGAATACCTCCTCTTTCTGATATAATAGTCACTCTCCTGCGGTTCAAGCTCGTCTATAACCTCAGCTCCGGTTGTGTTCATCACACAGTGCTTCGGCCAGATTTTGAACTCCACGTCATCCTCCCTGTGCCAGTCCTGAGTGAATATCACAGGCATTCTCTCTCTTGCGGCTTTCACAACCTTTGCTGTGGCATTGAAAATGCTCTCAGCATTTGGGACGTAAAGGGCACCATCCTTGTAGCAGAAGTCCTTCTGCATGTCCACAACAACGAGAGCCTCCATGTAGTTAGTCGAATCAGGGAAGATATATTTTTACCTAAGAAGATACTGATTATGGAGTTCACTCACATCGAAGACGGCAAGGTTAGAATGGTTGATGTGTCTGAGAAGGAGGATGTAACACGTGTCTCAGTTGCTGAGGGATTTATTAAACTCAGAAGCTCTACTATTAATGCCATTTTAAACAAAGAGGTAGCAAAGGGGAACGTTATAGCAGCCGCTAATATTGCTGGTGTTCTCGCCGTTAAGAAAACACCTGAACTTATTCCGATGTGTCACCCTATTCCAATAACTTCCGTTAAATTCGACTTTGACATTGAGAGTGTGGGTATCAGAGTAAGGTGCACTGTAAAGTCAAAAGGAAAGACCGGAGTTGAAATGGAGGCTTTAACGGGTGTTAGCGTCGCCCTTCTGACAATATGGGATATGGTTAAAAGCTTGGAGAAGGACGAGTACGGGAATTATCCCAAAACCTTGATAGAGGTTATAAAAGTGGTCGAGAAGGTTAAGGGTGGAGAGCTATGATTGACAGAATCAAAAAATTCGTCTTAGGTGGTGAAAAGGAAAGAGAAGTCGTGAACATGATGAGAGATCAGATAGGGCTGATCATTGATACATGCGAACTTATGAAAATGATAGTAGAGCAGAACGACGAGGCTGTAGTTGGGGATGTTTGTGAGGCTGAGAAGATGGGCGATGCGATAAGAAGGGACATAATGGTAAAAATACATTCAGGAGCATTCATCCCTGCGCTCAGATCGGATTTCTGCAGCCTTGCAGAGGAGCTTGACGAAATCCTCGACGAGCTTGAGGACATCGCGATGCTCTTCCTTTCTATAAAATATATCCCCGATGAGTTGAGGAGCGATTTCGTGAGGGTGGCTGAAATAAACTCCCGAATGAGTTATGATCTTTTAAAGGCCTTCAATGCTCTTGAGGAAGGTGATTTGAGTGACATTCTCCTGAAAATTAAAATTTCAGAGGAGGAGGTTGACAGCATAAAAGGTAGAATATATCAAAAGCTCCCACAGACGAAATTTGAGAGTTACGCGGAGTGGTATTTTTTCATAAAGTTCGTAGAGAAGCTTTTAAACGTCAGTGATCTGATAGAAGACGCTGCAGACACAATACAGATTCTCAGCGTCAGCATAAGGTGAAGCTCACCACACCATCAACTACTTCCCTCCGGATTTTCCCCTGTTCTTCGAGATAGTGTAGGAAGGCAAGAGTCTCACAAATTGCCATGAAGCGGTTGAAATCATCAAATTCCCAGTAGTTTCCGATACTCCAATTAATTTTAGCCGCTATATCTTCAAGCATTGTAGGTTTGTCCCTAATAGCATCGTAAACCTCCTTTGCCCTGCTGGTGCAGTGTTCTATCAGCTCATACACTCTCTTCTGTGGATTTCTTATAACTCTCTCATGGGCGGGATATACCGTGTCAATCTCGAGTTCCAGTACCTTGTGGAGTGATTGCAGATAATCAGCCACGCCACTCGTGTAGTCAGGATAGAAGCCTATATTTGGAGTTGTGTTGCTGAGCATAAAGTCTCCCGAGAACAGACAGTTGTCTGCAAGCACACTTACATGCCCTGATGTGTGACCGGGGGTCTCAATAACTCTGAACTCCTTTACTTCTCTCAATTCAGAGATTTTTGCTCTTGGCTTCAGATTCAGTGCAGTGAGAATCTTAAGGGTTTCAACATACCTCTCATTTACCCCAAAGGATTGGAAGAGCTTTGAGTAAACTTCAATGAACTTCTCTGGATTCGAGTAGACCTCAAGATACCTGACCTCCAACGGATGGAGTATCACATTTCTATCAGAGAAGAAAATCAGGCCAACATGGTCTATGTGGTGATGGGTGATAATTCTATATTTTACATCATGTTCTTCAAGCTTAGCTGCATGCTCAGCACTGCAGAAACCCCCGTCAATCATCAGTTCAGAGTTGACGACGTAAACATAAACGTAGTCGGGATTTTCAAAGGGGGTTCTCAACTTTATCCTCTCAATCTCCATGCTACAGCAAGTGAAATCGGGAATAAAAAAGTAATTACTCATCTGTATTTACTTTGAAGAAATTTTATTTTCATGCGAAAATCTTATTTTTATTTACCCAAACTCTGGTTATGGATGTGATAACGAACATGTTCAATTCAGCAGATGATGGCGACCGAATCCTGATTTGTTTCCCCGATATTTACAGCTTTCACGGTATAACCAGATGGCTTTCAGAACAGTTTGGTGATCCCCTCTGGATACTCTGGACTGACGCTGCAGTAGAGAGGGTTAACTACATTGGAAAAAAATATGGTTTTCCGACACACGGGGAGGCAATAGTAATTGGAGCTAAGAAGAAATGTAGTTTTCTCGATGTGGTTGGGAGATATGAGATTTTTGAGGATTTGAGTGAGATTCTAAAGTCTTTACCCCTCACAAACAGGATAATAATTTCCTTTGGCGTGAATTTTCTCGAACTTTTTGGTTATGAAATCTCTAAGGCCGTTGAGGTTATTATAGAACACGATAGAGGTATAATGTGTACTTGCACTGTTGGGGAGATGCCAGAGAAGCTTTTGCCCTTTCATGATGTTGTCATAGAAATAACGAAGAGCGAAGATTCCTTTCTATCCTATCACTCCTACGTAGCGAAGCTCAAGTTTTCAATGGAGGGTGGAGTGGCTGAGGTGAGTGATGTTTTTTTCCTGAAAGAATAAAGACTTTTATTCAGAATTCCCTGTCATGAAACTAAGATGGGTATAGAGCAGCAAATAAAGGAGCTTGAGGAGGAAATAAAGAGGACACCCTACAATAAAGCCACTGAGCATCACATAGGCAAGTTAAAGGCAAAGCTCGCAAGATTGAGGGAGGAGGTGGAGAAGCAGAAAGCAAAAACTGCAAGACAGGCTTTTTCGCTCAAAAAGGAGGGAGATGCAACCGCAGTTCTTATTGGTTATCCATCAGTGGGTAAATCAACGATACTCAACAGGCTTACTGGAGCCAAGAGCGAGGTTGCGGATTACGATTTCACAACTCTCAAACCCGTTCCAGGCATTCTGAATTACAAAGGAGCGGCTATACAGATAATAGATGCTCCGGGAATAGTTGAGGGCGCCTCGAGGGGAAGAGGAAGGGGCAAGGAGGTTATATCTGCTGTAAGAGTAGCAGACCTCATAATCATTGTTGCTGATGTGTTTAACCTTCACACAATTGACATTGTGAAGAGGGAACTCTACGAGGGCGGGATTAGGCTTGATCAGAAACCACCCAACATCGCGATAAGGAAAAAGGAAAGGGGAGGAGTCAGAATAAGTTCAACTGTCAACCAAAAAATTGACGAGAGGACAATTGTTGAAATTTTAAAGGAATACAAAATTCACAGCGCGGACGTTATCATACGTGAGGAGTTAAGCATCGAAAGACTTATTGATGCACTCGCAGGTAACCGGGTTTACATTCCATCCCTGACAGTTGTGAACAAGATTGATCTGATGGATGTTGAGGTTGACGGCGCAATAAAAATTTCTGCCGAGAAAGGAATTAATCTCGACCTTCTGAAAGAGCAGATTTACAGAAAGCTCGATTTTATAAGGGTTTACCTCAAACCTCCCGGTGGGAAGGCAGATATGGAGAATCCGATGATTTTGAGGAGAGGTGCAAAGGTTGAGGACATTTGCAGAAAACTGCATCGAGATTTCGTTGAGAACTTCAGATACGCGAAGGTTTGGGGAAACTCTGTTAAGTTCGATGGTCAGAGAGTTGGTTTAGACCATGTGGTTGAAGATGGAGATATTTTAACGATTTATGCATAGTTTTTACCGATTTTGTCAAAACCGGTAAAATCATTTATATAGTGCCGTTAATTACCAATTGAGGTGATGGAAAATGGTGGTAATGAAGTTGTTCACATCTCCAACATGTCCCTACTGTCCGAAAGCTGAAAAGGTGGTGAGTAAGGTTGCGAAGGAGGGGGGTGTCTTGGCTCTTCAGCTGCATGTCAACACAGATGAGGGCATGAGGGAAGCTCTTAAGTATGGTATAAGGGGAGTTCCTGCGTTAGTGGTAAACGAGAAATATCTCATCCTCGGAGTGCCGGATGAGGATGAGCTCAGGAGGTTAGTAAGGGAGCTGAAGGGGGGTGATGTGAATGAGGCATCTTAACAGTAAGGAGTTTAAAAAAGCAATAGAGAGCGAAAAGCTCGTGGTAGTGGACTTCTACGCGGACTGGTGCATGCCCTGCCGCTACATATCTCCAGTGCTCGAGAAACTTGAGAAGGAGTATGATGGGCAGGCAGAGTTCTACAAGTTGAATGTGGATGAGAATCAGGATGTAGCAATTGAGTTTGGAATTGCAAGCATCCCAACGGTGTTGTTCTTCAGAAACGGGAAGGTAGTTGGCGGTTTCATAGGAGCAATGCCTGAAAGTGCTGTGAGATCGGAGATAGACAAAGCATTGCGAGCATGAAATCCATAAAAGAAATGGTTTCAACGCTCAACTGTGGAAACATGCTTGAATGCGTATTCGGATTGGCTCCGGTAGATGTCAGAGTTTACGAGGCTTTGCTGCGGGGGATGGAGAGGATTGAGGAAATCAGCAAGGCAGTGGGAAAGGGTGAAAGTGCAGTTTACAAATCGCTCCAGAGGCTGTTAATTGCTGGTATGGCCTACAGGATAAAAATGCCGCTTGAGGGGGGCGGCTACTACTTCATTTACAAACCCACTCCAAAGGAGAAGGTTGCTGAAGAGGTGGATAAGGTTATACAGGAGCTTTGTGTAAGGGTGAAGAAGACGCTGGAGGAGTTCTTGAATGATAGCAGTCCTTGGATGCCAGGGATGCGGAACATGTAGCAGAGTCTGTCCTACGGATGCGATAATCAGAGAAGGGGGAAAGGTTGTCAGAATTGATCAATCCAAATGCGAGGAATGTTACGAATGTGTGAAAGCATGCCCTTACGGGGCGCTTATAGTTATGGACTGAAGGATATTTTGGAACTTCTGGGTAAAGACAGTGATACTAAGAAGGCTTTGGAGATTATTCTAAGATACTTTAAGAAAGGGGGTTATTCCAGCAGAGGAGCTTGATGAGGAGGTGGCGCTAATCCTCGACTACTACAGGCTTGCTGTACCGATGAATTCCGTCTATGGGCCACTCTCATGGAGAATGCGTCTGTTTTCGGTAGCGGACATGGAGATTCCCTACGTAATTAGATACTTTTTCGAGGAATTGCAAAAGGGGTCAGGGTGGAGAAGGGCTGTGGTGAGGTATTTCAGTGATATTGGTGAGTCCCGGCCAGAAGAGTTTGTGGAGATTTTTGAAGAAATGGTAAAGAGGAGTAAAAACTTGATAATATGTGGGGAAGACATCGTGGACGTTTCGATGAAATATGGCAGGGATGGCGGAGTCGTGATTGCAGAAATGAAGGGGGCTGGTTTGATAAGTCCAACAGTTGGTTGTGGAGGTTTTGGGCGAGCCAAAGCTCCTCTGTACGAAATCAACAGATTTTTTGCCCTTCTCCTCAAATTATCCTGAAGTTGAACATTCCGATCTCAACTCACTTCTATCCGTTGGAGACAGGAAAACTATTGCCCTTTTGTCATAAATGTAGATCCTAACATCTTTGAGCCTTTTTCCCAATCTTCTCCGTACAACTCTAACAACGCCAAGATCTACCAACCTGTCGACATGGTACTTCACAGTTGAGACAGGAATTCCAAGTTCTTTCGAAAGTTCTGTAATGCTTTGTGGTTTTTTGCACAATTCTTTCAGGATTTTACGAGCGGTTTCATTACCGATCTCAGATGCGAGTGTCTTCGCTTCCTCAGAGAACATGTCCACCACGTGAAAATCCACATGTCGAATGTATCAAATCACTCTTAAACTTTTCTATTACTTCAACTTAGATTGAAGTGATCATATAACTTATAAATCAATTCGTGCACATTGCCATCATGTGGAACAAGAAAAAACTCGGAGTGTTGCTGGCATTTCTAATAGGAACCGCAGCTGTTGTTGCGGGAGTAATAAAGTTCGTACCTGACGACCGGCTCGTTGTAAATATAAACGCTCAAATTGTAGATGAGAAAGGAGAAGCGATATCGGGTAAGGTTGTGGTTTTCGAGCTGACTGAGAACGGACCAAAGAAAATATACGAAGGCTACGCACATGGCACTGCTACGTTCTCGGTAGCGGTAAAGAGGGAACTCGTTACCATGTACGTTGAAAACGGAAAGGAAATGAGAATATACAAGCCCGTAAACCTGCAAATTGCCGTTGCCAACAAGGAGCTGAAGAAGCTTGGAGTTGTAAACCTTGCCGTCGATCCAACGAACGAGCCACATCCGGTGGCATTAAAGAGTGTGAAGATTGTCATGAGAAGCGTTTCCGAACTCAAATCGGAGCCGGTTGAGGGCAGCTGGAGCACTTACAAACTCACACCCGTTCTCAGCTTCGCCGTTTGGGATGACATTCAGGCCAGATACTTGTATCCGGTTGGGTCGAAGCTGAAAATTGAAAGCAAGTTCAGACCGTGGGGGTCTACAACTTGGGTTTCAAACGGATACACTGAAGTTGAACTTGACAGTGGGATTAGCAGCCCGTATCTTGGCGGAAAGAAGAGTTACACCGTGCACTTCAACCTCAAATACAAGTACGCGATCACCGAAATAGAAATGGACGACTACAGCTTTTTCTACGAGAACATCTACGCTGTCGACACGAACTACGACCCGCAGCACTACACCAGAACGTCAGCAGGCTGGGATGGACATTTGCCTTCAGGAGAGTACTACATCACTCCCGCTGGAGACACTCGAACAATACCGATAACCGGTGGCTCTAACTACGCTTTTACCGTATCAGTGGGATTCTCGTATCCGTATGGTGTCTCAGCATCCCTCGGAGTGACGAAGGTGCCGGCTCCTCAAGCCACACTCGTTGTAACCTCGACCGGATCGTCGGGATACGTGAAAACCGTCGGCTCAGACGGATTCCTCAAGAGTTATTCCAACTGGCTATGATGTGTTTTCATGTGTTTTTAAAAGGACATATCCCCATTACTATAAACCTAAATAAATCTAAAACATAGCACAACAAAAATATACAGTCTGTGAAGGAAATTGTAAAAGCTTAAAGTGTTTGAAAGGAACAAAATTTTGAAATCAAGGTTCTCGGTATAGCAACCTACATCCAGACATCTTCTGTAAGAAGGACAGTCAAAATCCTATCAGAGATGCATCCTATCTCGAAGTCATCATCGCTGGATAAGTTTGAAGAAAAACTGCCAATTTCAGCGGAGAAAAAGCCGAGAAATCTAATTGCAATTGATGAAACAGTTGTTAAAGCTAACAAGAAGAAGTATTACGTATATGCAGCAATAGACGTTGATAGAAACGAGCCAATTCTAATGAGAGTTTATACAACAAGGAATTACTTGACTACGAAGTCATTCATCAAAGAAGTTCTTAAGTACTGCGAGAACAAGCCTAAATTCGTTGTTGATAAGGCTCTCTGGTTAATTGATGCTTTAGAAAGTTTAAATCTGGAATTTGAGCATCAAACCTTTCGGTGATCGCAGTTTAGTTAAATCCGTGTTTAGTTCGATGAAGAGAGGGTAAAGATATTCTTTTGCTATGCTCAAGCAGTTCAACAAAATGATAACAGGTGAAAGAATGTCCCGAAGTGATTCACAGCCTTTAAATTTGGGGAGGTGTTACTTCTTTTTGTGAAGTTGATTGCAATTTCAGTCTACGGTGAGGACAAGCCGGGAATAGTTCACGAGATATCGAAGGCTTTGGCTGACTGCAACGCCAACATAGTGGACATTGAGCAGTCGGTTCTGCAAGGAATGTTCGCAATGTTCATCGTTGCAGAGGTTGAGGATGAGGAATGTGTGAAGGTTAGTGTGGAAGAAGCTGCGAGGAGGAAGCAGGTTCATGTCAGCCTGACACCCTTTCTTAGAAGGGGTGAAGGAGATAAGAACCTACAGGTTGTAACGATTCTCGGAAAGGATAGAGTTGGAATTGTGAGAGATGTCACGCGAGTTTTTCTCGATTTTGGGATAAATATTGAGAGAACAAGTCTTACGGCGAGAGAAGAGCTGATATCAATAGAGTTCCTTGTTGATATCGGAGACAGAGATGCAGGTGCAATAAAGAGGAGATTGAGGGAGGAAGCGGAGAGAATGGGTTTGGACATAGTTATGCAGCCCTACTCGACCTTCAGAAGGGAAAAAAGGCTCATAGTATTTGATATGGATTCAACTCTTGTTGATGCCGAGATAATAGATGAGCTTGCGAAAGAGGCTGGGGTTGACAAAGAGATTGCTCAGCTTACTGAGAGGGCAATGAGGGGCGAGATAAGCTTCAAGGAGGCTCTTGAGGAGAGGGTAAGGCTGCTGAAAGGGCTTCCGGTTGAAGTTCTTGAGAACATCTACGCAAGGATTAAGCTTACTGAGGGAGCTAAGGAGCTCGTTAGGAGTTTGAAGGAGTCCGGATATAAGGTAGCAGTTGTGAGTGGGGGATTCAGCTACTTCACTGACAGGCTCAAAAAGGAGCTCGACCTCGATTATGCCTTTGGCAACGAACTTGAGATCGAGAATGGGAGACTCACGGGAAGAATCAAAGGAAAAATAATAGATGCTGAAGAGAAGGCGAGAATTGTGGAGGAAATAGCGAGAAAGGAAGGAATAAATCCTGAAAACGTTGTTGCCGTTGGAGATGGTGCAAATGACAGGCTTATGATTGAAAAGGCCGGGCTGGGTATAGCCTTCAACGCAAAGGAAATTCTCAAGGATGTTGCAGACGGCAGCATATCGAAGGAGAACCTCGTTGGACTGGCAAGCGTGCTGAAACTGCCAGCTGAGTTTGTTAAGAGGATATGATAGACATTCTTGCAATCTACATCCTTTCTTTTGGAATTAAGCTGGTTGCCTATTACTTGTCGGGCTTTACGGCAATTCTTGCAGACGCAACGCATTCTGTTGTTGATATAACAATGATTCTGATTCTTCTCGCGTCGGAGAGGGTTGCGAGAAAATCACCCGACTCATCTCACCCTCTGGGTCATGAGATGGCGAAGAACGTCGCATCTCTGATCGTCGGTGTGGGTTTTATCACCTTCCTCTCTTTTGAGCTTGCAAAGGAGGGAGTGAGCAAGGTTCTTAACCCAACACCTCTCTACCAGAACATTGCTATTGCGATATCTGCCGAAATCATCGTTCTCCTCTTGCTTTTTCTTGCAGCCTATCTTTCAGCAAAGAGGACAGGCATACTGAACAGAACGCTTTTGATCGAGAGCGTCAACGATGCTCTGTCCACATTCACCGCTATTTTAGGCGTAGGTCTCGTTTGGATTGGGCATCTAATTTTTGATGGTGTTGCCACTTTGGTAATAGCTTCTATAATCTTCTACAACTCCTTCAAGCTTGTGAGAGACAATGCAAAGATTCTTCTTGGACTGTCACCCTCCGACGAGTTCTACGACAGTGTAGAAAAGGTGTGTGCCGATATTGATGGAGTTGAAGGTGTGCACGACATGGTCGGAGTTTATACCGGAGAGAACTCGATACATCTCGACCTGCATGTTACGGTTGATGAGGGGATGACTGTAAAGGATGCCGACAGACTATCTGTGGAGATAGCAGAAGCAATAATGGCAAAACATCCGGAGGTAAAGCACATCTCTGTCCATTTCTGCCCGCATGATGGAGAGAGGAGAAAGATATACGAAGCTTAATTGCCAATTCTTATTATTATAACTATTATTCAGGATAAAATTTAAAAATTTTTGAATAATGCCATCTACATGAGAGGGAGGATTGTTTTGGTAATAATGCTCCTTGTGGTTTGTGCCACTCAGGCGACAGCCCTGTCATTCAGCAAGAAGGTGGTGGTGCAGGAATACTACGCAGACCCATACTCGGTTGATGTTTCTTCAATGCCATCTCTTGACAGTATGCCAGTGGACAAGCCCTATGACGGAATAGATTGGGTTAAGGTTGACCTTCCAGAGCCGTGTGTCAGTGGTGATGGAAGTGAAACGTTCATAATGGTGAGTAGGGGGAGTTCAAACAATCTGCTGGTCTACTTTGAGGGTGGAGGAGCGTGCACCGACTACATCACCTGTAAGTTCATGGTTATAACCCTTCATCCTGAGTTCAGCCAGTCTGTTCTAATGTCTAAGCTTGGAATCTTCAACAGGGCAAACCCGCTCAATCCGTTCAAGGACTGGACGATAGTTTACATCCCTTACGGAACTGGAGATGTGCACATTGGAAACAGGGTTATGAAATACTACTTCTTCAAATATAGCAAGACGGTATATCACGTGGGTTATGTCAATGCTGTGGTGGCTATGAGGTGGATTGCCAGTCAGGGCAATTTTGAAAAGATAGTGATTGCAGGTTCGAGTGCTGGAGGCTATGCAACCGTTCTTCATACTCTAACAGCCAGAGAGATATTCGGAAAGAGCATTGTGGTGATAAACGATGCCGGTCCGGGGCTTGTGTCGGAGAGAGACCCCAAGTTTACCTTCGAAGCTTCGGTCGAAAGCTGGGGCTGGACTCAGAATTTGCCACCTGATGCCCTAAGTTATCTTGGGGATGAACCTGTTTACGCCCTCGCATACACCTTTGAGAAATACAGCGATATTATCTACGGTTTCTTTGAAGACGAAAGAGATTTTGTTATAGGTGTTGCCTTCCTCAAATACAGTCAGAGCGAGTTCAAGAAGAAACTGCTTGAGGTGACGTCTGATCTGAGAAATCAGTTTCCTGACAACTACTACAGATTTTTGGTTGACAAGTCAATGCATACTGCTCTTGAACTACCAAGGGTTTACTGGCTGAATGTTGACGGCATATATCTCTTCCAGTGGATTGAAAAGCTGATAGGGGGGCAGCCTGTAGATTTAGTTGAGACCTAATTTTTTATGGTCTTAGCATATTTATACTAAAAAACAACGTGGGTAGAAAGTTTACGAAGTTGTAAAACATCTGCCAGTAGAAGAACTGGATAAAATGATCAAATCGAAAAAGATACGCGAATCCTAAGAAGGCTTTACTTCATAAGATATCTCCACAGAGGAATGAGCATTGGGGAAGCAGCAGAACTTGCAGGAATTACCAAACCTACAGGCTATACATGGATTAAAAGATGGAACTCCAAAGGCTATGAAGACTTAATTCCAGAATTCGGAGGAAGAGACCTTCCAAACTCAGCAAAGAGCACAGAAGGAAAAACCAAGGGAAGTGATCAAGAACAACGATCGGATATAATGGAGGGGTTTATTGACGAGATGGAGTTCGGCGGTCAAATACTGCAAGGAAGACTTGTAGTTGTTCTCTGGAAGATAAGGGAAGCAAATCCCGGAAAAAGTGGCTGGACGATTTTAGGATGCACTATGCTAAGAAGGTAAGAGAAGAAGCAAATAAACTGGATATCCTGCTGGTTTACCTTTTCCCCCCTCACTCTCCCGACTTGAATCTAATTGAAAACGTTTGGAAGGGTGTTAAAAGAATTTGTCTCTGAGATATCTCTGCTGGATGTAGAAGAGCTTAAAGAAACAATTGGTAAAACCTCAAAAAGTCAATTGCGAAGGGATTGAGAAATTTTTGGTAAGTTAAAAAATGTTAAGCACTTAACGAATTTACGAGAAAAGTTAATATACTATTTTTTCAAGAGTAGTAATAAGTGAATGAACTATGTTGGTAACCAAAGTAACTCGAAACTACCAGATAACTCTTCCTGCTAAAATAAGAAAAATGTTGGGGATAAAGGAGGGAGACCTCCTCGAAGTTCGAGTGGAAGGTGATAAAATAATAGTTGAGCGTCTCAAAAAGGAGCGAAAAACTCTGAAGCTTGGCAGAGATATCTCTCCAGAAGAGATTGAAAAATCCATAGAGGAGGGTATGATAGAGTGCATGCGGTTGTAGACACCAATGTTCTAATATACGACACGTTTGAGGACACACAGTTTCATAAAGAATCCCGCAAGCTGCTCGACTCACTGGGCAAGTGGCTGGTTCCCACAGTAGTTCTTATGGAGTATGCCTGGTTCTTTAGAAAAAACATGCTAACCTCGATGAATGCAAGAGATATGCTTGAAGACTATCTTAGTGACCCGAGGTTTAGGTGTCTTGAAGACACGCATAAGACAATAAAGCAGGCTCTTGAGTTTATATGCAACAACAATCTGTCTCTTTCGCATTTTAACGATGTTATAATTCTCAGTCATGCTATCAGCAGAAAGCGCCCTCTGGCAACTTTTGATCGAAGTCTACGCAAGATTGCTGTTAAACAGGGAATAGAGGTGCTCCCGGAAGAATCTGAAGAAAATTTATGGATATGAAGCTTTTGATACAAGAGCACTGCCGAATTATATTGTCCAAGTTGTACACTGAGAATTCGCAGTGAAGTATGAAGATGAGGTTACAAAGCAGAAGCATCCCGAAGTTGAGCATATCTCCGTTCAAAGGGGAATTTGGGATGTGGTGTATGAGCATCATGTTGAGGTTTGCGTTGCGGCATACCTGATCAGGTAGTTAGAGAGATGATAAAGGCTTATATTGCCTCAAATCGGAGTATAAAGGCAAGGTAGCGGGATCAGGAGCTGGTAGAGTGGAGCCAAGAAGAGGACGACCACTTACAAGTATCCGAGAAATGTTGAGTTCAGAGATGAGTTGCTGAAGTCTGCTGCTGGGGAATATCTGGGAAGAATATTGAAGAGAGGAGGGAGATGAAAAAACTTGAGAGTGAGATTATAAGAATGCAGTACAACAGGATAAAGAGACTGATAAATTAAATAAAGTCACTTCAAAAGCCTCTCCAGCCTATTTAAAAACTCTGCTATCCTTTCCCTCGAAGTTGCGTAGCTCAGCCTTACCCAGCTTTTGTATGCAACTCCGAAGGCAGAACCCGGAGTTAAGGCGACATACTCCTTCTTCAGAAACTCCTCGCAGAACTCTGCACTGTCCCTGTTTACATTCATGAAAATGTAAAATGCTCCCTTGGGGGGAGCGTATTCAATGCCCAGCTCTCCCAATTTCTCCATTATCATGTCTCTCCTCACTCTGAATTCCTCCACGACTTTCCTGATGAAGTCCTGATCTCCCTTAAGAGCGGCAACACCGGCATACTGCACGAAGGATGTCGGATGACTGACTGAATGGCTCTGCATGCGATTCATCAGCTTTATTATCCATTCCGGAGCAGCAGCATAGCCTAATCGCCAGCCTGTCATTGAGTAGGTCTTGGAGAAGCCGTTGATTGTTATTGTTCTCTCAAGCATCCCGTCCATCGCTGCAAGGCTGTAATGCTCACCTTCAAAGATGATTTTCTCGTAAATCTCGTCTGACATAACAAGCAAATCCTTCTCGACGGCAATGTCCCTTACCTTCTTCAAAAAATCCTTGGGATAAACCACTCCGAGAGGGTTGCTGGGGGAGTTAATTACAATCATCTTCGTGTTTCCAGTAATGTAATCTTCAATCGGAGCATCTTCAAAACCCTCTTCGTGAGGTACCCAAACTGGCTTGGCTCCAGCCATCAGAATGCATGCCTCGTAGCTGACCCAAGATGGATCGAGCAGAATAACCTCATCGCCCTCCTGCAGCAGGCACATCATTGCCTCGTAAATGGCATACTTCGCCCCTGGCGTTACGATGATATTCTCTGCACCAACCTCTATACCGTTCTCCTTTCTCAACTTCTCGACAATTGCTTCAATGAGTTCTGGAATTCCCTTCGTGGGGGTGTAGAAGACTTTCCCCTCCTTCATCGCCTTGTATGCTGCTTCTATAATAAATTTGGGTGTCGTGAAGTCTGGTTCTCCAACACTCATATCCACTACGTCTTTGCCCTCCCTTGCCAGCTCTTTTGCCATCGTTGAGACTCTGAGCGTGGCTGACGGCTGGACTACCTCAATCCTGTTAGCTCCCCTCTGAATCATACTCCTTCAACCTCTTTACGAGCTTAACCGCAGCCTCAACAGCCCTTTTAGCGTAATCAACCCTCTCGGTTGCTGCAATCCTGCCCATTCCCGGACCGCTTATGCCGAGGGTTACCGGTTTACCATACTCAAGGCTTAGGTCAAGTATTTTCCTGGCAGCATGCTGGGCAACTATCTCATCATGCTCCGTCTCGCCCTCAATAACACAGCCTATGGCAACAACAGCATCAACATTGCCTTTTTCAAGCATTTTCTTCACGGCAATCGGAATATCAAAGGTTCCGGGGACCCTGATAACTTCGGAAACTTCAGCCCCTAAAAATTCAGCATGCTCCCTTCCGAGAATCTCCATCATATAGGTGATATCTCTGTTGAATTCGGCAACAACCATCCCGAGCTTGACTTTATCCATCACAACCACCCTTCAAAAATCTCCGGTAGTATTTAATAGTTTACCAAATCACTGAACAAATATGCAAAAATTTTAAAAACCAATTGCTAAATTTTCGAACCATGGTCAGACTGGACTTTATGCGAACCTTCATAGAGGTTGTTGAGTCGGGAAGTCTGAAGAAGGCAGCGAAAAATCTTGGAATGTCTGTTAGCTCCGTTAGCTTTCAAATCAACTCAATAGAATCCTTTTACGGTGCGAAACTTCTTGAGAGGAGTACAAATGGTGTAAGGCTGACAGATGAAGGGAATATAGCCATCAAAAATATGAAATCGGTTTTGAGTAGTGTAGATGAAACAAGAAGGCTCATCTCAAACCTGAGGGGAGATAAAATAACGATAGCGTCCGGAATGGTCGGTCTGAACATCGTTCATGCGATTCAGACACTCCTGAAATCTCAGTATCCACAGCTTGAGGTGAGTATAGCTTTGAGAGGTGCTCATGAGTGTGTGAGGGGGGTTTTGAGTGGCAAATACGACTTTGCAATTGCTGGGGATTTGCTTGAAGAACATCTTGAGTTTGAGAGGTTGAACTACGATATTTTGGGTGACGATCTTCTTGTTCTGATCACCCCTCCCAACCACGAACTCGCAAGGAAGGATGAGGTAACACTGGATGACGTTACGAAATATCCGATAGTCATGCTTACCGACGATTACGGGATAACCACGAGCACAAAAAAGAATTTGATCGAGAGTGGAGTCAGGCCAGATGACCTGAACATTGCCTACACAGTCGGAGATTTCTATTCAAAAATAAATGCTGTGAGCAGTGGGATAGGAATTGCCATTACATCCTACATAGCTGCATGCAAGGCTTGTGAGGTTGGTTTGATTAAAATGAGGAAGATAAAGGGGTTTAAAGCAGAGAGAAAGATATTTCTCGTATCCTCAAAGTTATCCTTAGAGAGCAAGAAGATGAAGGAGTATCTGAACTTCATACTGGCTAAAGGCAGACAACTCTTTGAAGATTTTGCCATGCAGTGCCGTTGTTTCGAATAGGTTTAGATTTTCAAATTTTTTAAATACTTTTAAATCTCTTTTAACGAATTTTTTAAAAGTTGAAAAAAGTTTATCTAAATATTTTAGAAGTATTAAATTTTATTTCAAAACTAAGATTAGGTAAGCAAAAACTCCGTAATTTCAAAATTTTTCGAAACATATTTGGAAAATTTCGAAAAACATAAGTATTCTGGAGTGCAGCGAGACCTATGGAGCGGATTGAGGTGAGGGTGGATAGTGAGACTCTTCTCGACGACAGAAAGTTTGCAGAGGCAATGCTTTTGAAAAGGGACATGCAAGGCTTGAGCAAAGCGGACATGGTCTTCATTTTGAGGAATCTGTTGAAACTAAAATACTACCCAGTAGCAGTAAGATTCTTTTTCGACGAAGAAGAATTGCAGAAATTCAAGGACGAACACGAGTACCTTGTAGCCTGTAATCCCTTTACCTTTTGCCATTTCTCTGCCGAATCAAGGCAGAAGGGGGATGTGCTGCTTGGGGACAGGAGAACTTTGGGATGTAGTAACGCGAGGTATATCTTTGGCTGGAAGGATTTGGATGAACAGGAGATTAAGAGTCACTTGAAATACGTTAGAGACAGAGAACAGGCTGAGAATTTTGTTAAAACCAAACCGAGGCTTCCTGAAGGTTTGCTTGCCTTCGCAACCGCACCTTTACACAAGGCAAAATTTGAGCCGGACTTGGTTCATATAATATGCGACGTTCTTCAGAGCTACCACCTCTACAACGACTACGCTTCTGCGATGAACATGCATCCTGTACAGCCGAACCTGATGATGAACTCAGCCGTCTGCGGGGGTGCAGTGTGGACTTACAACAGCAGGAAGATTAACGTGGTGCCAATGTGCAGCAGCAGCTACACTTCAGGAAAGACTGAGCAGGGCGAGATCAACGTATACATCCCTTGGGAGCATTTTGAGGCGATGGTGGTGAGATTGCTTGATAGAACTGCCAAATACGGTGGAGCGAGTTATCCGAGGACTGGTGAGACGTATCCGGGCTTCAATGTATGCAAACTCTGTAACTTCCTGCTCTTCAGGAAGCCTAAGGAGGATGAGTAAGGAGGTGAAAGTTTGTTGGATGTGGTATGGGCGGAAATTGACGGGAATGTCATAACCGTAAATGCACTGTTGGTTTTCCTGTGGTTTATCTGGGTTGGTTGGATTTTTTCCACGGTAGGAGCTTTTGGGGGTATAATGGCAGGATTCGGACACATTACGATCTTTGGAATTGGTGACTGGGCGAGCAAACTTAAAGGCACTAAGATTTCAATTGGCTCTTATACGGATGCGGGCAAGTATCTCACAGACACGATAAGGCTCGGAAACTCCGTTCAGACGTGGTTCAATGCTGTATCATCTACTTACAACTGGTATACTCAGAAAAGACTTGTTTGGCCAGCTGGAGTAGCACTTGGCTTGGGTGCAGTCATAGGTGCGCAGGTTGGTGTATGGGGCACAGGTGGACAGGTGGCTCCCGGCGTTTACAAGGGCATCTTCGGTCTGGCAACTTATCTCATCGCTGGTTACATGTTCTATCAGCTAACTCCAAGGGCTAAAGCGGGGAAGAAGGCGGGTAGAGAAGCTGCCCAGAGATTCCAGGAGAGGGTCAAGGAGCTCAGGGAGAGTGGAAGACTGCACGAGCTTGAGGGCATAAAGAATCTGAAGGTCGGTGTTAGTGAAACACAGTTCGAGTTCTTTGGAGAAAGCTTCAGGGTAAAGAACTTTGCCCCCTTCATCGTTGGTTTCCTCATAGGTCTCTTCTCTGCAGTTATTGGTATCGGCGGTGGTTTCCTATTCGTCCCCTTCCTGACGAGCCTTGGACTACCATTCTACGTCGTTCCCGGAGCTTCGACGCTTGCGGTGTTCTTCACGCAAACTTCAACAGTCCTCGGATGGCTCGCAAGAGGCGTCATGTATCCCATCGCGCTCATAGTGGCTGGATGGGCAGGAATCTTCATCGGAAGCTATATAGGGCCAAGAACTCAGAAATACATACCTCAAGACGCGCTATTTACTCTCTTCGGCATCCTCGCTCTCTACGTCGGTACGAGGTATGTGCTCAGCGCTTTTCTTGGAATCAAGCTCCCACCATGAACCCCTATTTTTTTATTTTTGTTACACTTGGAACTCTTGTTTTGACGGAAAAAATTGAATCAGCCGTACTCAGAAGATTTTTTGGTGGGTATCTTGATGAAATTGCCAGAGCAGAAGCAGAGATTGCCGAATATCATGAGCTATCCATGCTTGCTGCTGCCTCTGGAGATAAGGAAGCCTTTAAAGGTTTTCAGGATATGATGAGTGAAATCTACACAAAGGTCTTTTTCAGGAAGATTGCTTTCTTCACTTCCCTTTACTTCCTCCTGCTGAGCCCATACATAGCAGTCTGCGAGTTTATCGGTATTGAGAATTCAACGGCGACGATTCTAATTCTGGCTTTGAGCTACTTCTCGGTCAAACTTCTTTGTGGGATGGTCTATGACTTTTACCGCTCGTGGAAGGATGCTAAGGAGGCGAGGAAGATTGTTGGGGGCAAATTTTAATTTTTAGCTTATTAGATTCTTTCTCGCTTTTTGCGTTTTTTGTTATGTTTTAATCGCTCACACACAGCAAATCTTGATTCCAATTTTGTGACGGAGAATATAAATCTTAATAAACGTCAAGAAAGCAGAAAAGAATTTGAAAAGCCTGAAAACGATACTCATTATTAGGCTTAGTTCAAACACATCGAAAAGTTTTTTATTCGGTAATGATAATTTAGTGTTGAATGGCTAGTGTAACCCCTGCTGAGTTCGGTAATGTAATATTTCAGTTAATTCTGGCAAATCTTGAGTTAATGAGCAATACTTTCAGGCTGCTTATGAACAACTCAATTTCCGCTGTAGAGGTATGGAATGTTATATATCACGCTGCAAGTTTTGGGTATTGGGTTGCCAACTCCTTTGTGGGTGATGGTGGTGCTTTGGATGTTATGAGAGAAAACGTTTCAGCTATGAAGAATTTTACTAATATGGTTAGTTATTTGGGTGGAAATGCGGAGGTGATATTTGGTAACGAGAGTGGTGGGGAAGGAATTTCGGCTGTAATGAAGAATGTCGCGGCACTGATAGACGAGAACTTTACAATCAAGTTCTGGAGCACATTAAAGCTTGGCATAATTGCTGTGATAAAATTGATGGGACAGATTTCTGCAGCTTTCGGGTGAGGAAGATGCCAATAGCGACGATAAGCGAGTTTGTCAGGATGGGGATTCTAACACCGATATCAGACATATTCGTTCTGATCTATGGGCTGACCGAACCAATCGTCTCACACCTAACACAAGACCATCCTAACTGGATATATTCTCATTTTGCAGTGCTCTTATGGGTTACAAAGTTGCTGAGTGCTGTTGTTGGACTTACGGTAAGCAACGGAACCTTAACTGCAGCATTCAACGACACTCTTCACACTCTTTCCACAAACTCAAACGATTTCTTTGGAAACTTCACTGGTAAAAGCGGTATGAGTTATATAGCGAAGCATGCTTACCTTGAACTGGTAAACAACAAAACTCTGGCTAATGATCTGGCTGTGAAATTTGCCAGAGCCATAAATAGCACGGTGATTTTTATAATGAAAGCATTCGAATTTTTGTGATACTATGCCGACCGCTGCTGAGCTTGGGGATGTGGTACTTCAAGGCCTCTCAGCGTTGCTGAGGGCACTTGGAAGATACTTTATTTACCTCAAATACACTGGACATAATGAAAGTATTGTGAATGCCTCAAGAGGGTATTACCAGAGCTTCTGGGAAATCTGGTATCACATCAATGCCATGATCTCATGGTTCAGAAAACTTCTCTTCGATAGTCATGGGTTTATCTGGCAGATCAACCACAATGCCACCCTTGAGAACGAATTTGCCCAAGTTGTGGCTATAGCTGCAAACAATTCAACAAGAATGCTTGGAGAAGTATCGGGAAATTACGGCATAACTTTCATCCTGAGGGTTATGACAGAGAGAGTTTCAGACAACCCTGATTTCGTTCTGTATCTCTGGTATGCAGCGAAACATGCTGTAATCCTTGTAGCTGATGCTTTAAGAGTGTTTCCGTCTTACTTCCCGTAGGGTGAGGAAAATGCCAATAAATGTTTCCATATCAACCTCATACATCCTCGAATTCGTTCAGGCACTTTTCATGCTTAACGCTGAATTATTCAGAGCGATAGCAATAAATGGAACACTTGTCAACAGAGCTGCAGAGGATATATACTACATTTTCGGATTTATCAAATATTTCTCAGACGGTTTCAGAGACGTGGTTAATGTTGTGATTAATAACTCTACGATGATGCAATACAGTGTAGGGATTTGGCAGAAAGTTGCAACGAACGCAACTTACGTTTTTGGGGATGATAGTGCTACTTGGGGGTTGGCTTACTTGTGGAGAAAGGGATACGAATGCATACAACCGGGGGCTTACTGTGAAAGTTATGGTCCGAGTGTTACATACTGGGGGCTGCAGTTTTTTAAGTGGCTGTTCATTGCCATGTCGAAGATCGGGCAAAACCTTTCTGTATTATATTCTTAACTTAACCTCTTTCGGGTGGCATTCTCAATGAAAAAATCGAGAAGAGAGATATATAAAAGTTTCAAAATCAAGGGATGTTATGCTCACAGGTGGTAAGTTATTAGCATCTCTTGTTCTTGTTCTGGTACTGTTACCTTCGGCAAGTGCAGGTTACTGGGCAAAATTTTACGGTGGAAGTGGATGGGAGTATTTTCACAGTGTGACAGAGTTATCAAACGGGGACATAATCATTGCTGGCAAAACGAACAGCTTTGGCGCTGGTAAATATGATATCTTGATTCTCAGGCTTGATGCCGAAGGAAACATCAAGTGGCAGAAAACATATGGTGGTAGAAACGATGATGAGGTTTTTTCAATTGCAGAAGCCGCTAACGGAGACATTATTGTTGCAGCCGGAACCGAGAGTTTTGGAGCTGGCGATTACGATTTCTGGATATTAAGGCTTGATGCTGATGGAAACATCAAATGGCAGAAGACTTATGGTGGTGCTAAGCGTGACGAGGCTATGTCGTTGGTTGAGGCAGCTAATGGAGATATTATTGTTGTTGGTGCTGCATACAGTTTCGGTTCAGGTTTGGAGGACGAAGCATGGATATTAAGGCTTGATGCTGATGGAAACATCAAATGGCAGAAGACTTATGGTGGTGCTAAGCGTGACGCATTTTGTGCAGTTAGGGAAGCTTCAAATGGGGATATTATTGTTGCGGGCGTAACATGGAGCTTTGGTGCTGGGAAAGGCGATTTCTGGGTTTTAAGATTAGATGCCGAAGGAAAGATCAAGTGGCAGAAAACATATGGTGGAGC
>ENA-OSAF01000055-OSAF01000055.1-marine-sediment-metagenome-genome-assembly--contig:-NODE-55-length-55242-cov-29.546397_pt1 | contig 55242 bp, 46 predicted proteins | sample MGYA00237872_ERZ529318 | MGnify/ENA primary metagenome ERZ529318 (study PRJEB26369, sample SAMN03142813) | marine sediment metagenome | biome: marine; feature: borehole; material: sediment... | reverse complement strand
GGTAGCCCCTCAGAAACCCGACCCCGGCCCAAGGTGTATACTGAGAAAGGAGGTGATGGTCGGATGAAGCGCGCGCTTTTGTTGGGAGCGGCAGCAGTGGCGGTCCTGGGCGCACTTGGTTGGGCCCAGTGTTGTCCCCAGCCGGCCCCTCCCCAGCCGGATTGCTACACCGCCTTCTGGCTGGGGGAACCGGTGCAGATAGAGATCAAACAGTCCTGGAGCCTGTTCTGCTGCTGTTGCTGCTGTGACGAGCTTCAGGTGTTGGGGTGGCGGATCGAGGCCTGGCCCACCGGCACGGTGGTGTACTCGGTCAGCCTGCCGGCCCCGGTGGCCGCGGCCAGCTTCCTGGCCACCTGGGATCAGCTGGACCAGCTGGGGAACCAGGTGGCGGCCGGGTTTTACAAGGTAGTGGTGGTCACCGACCAGGGCGAGTACTTCACCTACCTCAAGCTGGTGGAGAGGCCGGGGTGTTGTTTCTGGCCCTGCCTCAGTTCCCTGCCTTGCGGCTGGAAGTGGTGTGAGCCGCGGGTGGTCCTGTCACGGGCCTGCGTGTCCCCTTGCTGGTCCCCCTGCGGGTTCAGGATCGTCCTCCCCTGTTGTCCATAGGGGATGCCGGAGCTTCCGGACCTGGAGGTAATCAAGGAGAACCTGACCCCCCGGACCGTGGGGCGGACGGTCCGGGGGGTCAAGGTGTTTTTTCCGGCCTTCCTCAAGACCTGGGACCCGCCAGTAGAGGAGCTGGTGGGGCGGCAGGTGACGGAGGTGGGGCGGCGGGGCAAATTCCTGCTGTTTCACCTGGAAGGCGAACTTCGGCTCCTGGTGCACCTCATGCGCTGGGGATGGGTGTGGCACGGGAGGTCCAGCTATGCCCCCACCCGCGCCACCGCCTTTTTGCTGTCCTTGGACGATGGCATGGACATCCGGGTCATCGAGCCGGGGCGGAGGAAGCTGGCCCGGGCGTGGGTGCTGCCGCCCGGGGAAGCCGGCCCGGTGGCGGAATTGGGCCTGGAGCCGTTGGCACCCTCCTTCACCCCCGAGGCCTTAAGGGGAGTGCTGGCGGGCCGGCGGCGACAGCTCAAACGGCTCCTCACCGATCAACACCTGATCGCCGGAATCGGGAACGCCTACGCCGACGAAATCCTGTTCCGGGCCCAGCTCTCCCCCTTCCGATACGCCCACACCCTAAGCGAGCCGGAGCTGGACCGGCTGTGGCGGGCCATCCCGGAAACCCTGCGCTGGGCCATCGGGGAGATCAAGCGCCGAATTGGGGACCAACTCACTGACCGGGAAGTGAGGGATTTTCTGTGGGTACACGGGCGGGCGGGAAAGCCCTGTCGAGTTTGCGGCACCCCGATCGAGGAAGTGCTGGTGGGGGGAGGGAGGACCGATTTCTGCCCCGCCTGCCAAAACGTGAACCGGCCCCCGGCTGGCTGAAATGGCCCTCACGCTGCTGTTGGTATTCCTGTACGCCGCCGGCACCGCCATTGCCCTGCCCACACCGCTCGAGGCCGCCCTGGCCGGGCTCAAGCTCGCCCCGGGGTGGGCGGTGATCTCCGCGGCCGTGCTGGGCAAGTTCCTGGGGGCGTATTCAGTTTTCTATCTGGCCCTGCGGCTGAAGCGGCTGCCCCGGGTGGAGGAATGGGGGCAGAGGAGCCGCTGGGGCCGGTGGCTGTTTGGGGTGGGGCGGCGGTGGGTGGACCGCTACGGCGCCCCGGCCTTGTTCTTCCTCCTGTTGATCCCCGGCTTTCCCGACACCGGGGCGGTGTACCTGGCGGCGGTGGCGGGAGCCCGGCCCCTGGCCTTCTCCCTGGCCACTGCCGGGGCGGGGGCCGTGCGCCTCACCCTGGCCTACCTGGGGATCTGGGGGGTCAGCCAGAGCTTGGCCCCTTGACGCCGCCGGGCTGAGTTAAAATTGCCGATAAAGGAGGTGGTATATGGCCTACGTTACCAAGAAGGAACTGCTGGACAAGGTGAAGCCCTTGGTCACCGATCTCACCCGGCTGCGGGAGGAACTGGAGAGCTTGCTGGACGAGCTGAGCGCCACCCTGGACAAGATCGAGGATGCCATCGCGGAGGCAGAAGAGGACTGATTCAATTGAGGTTGAATTCCGCTTCCGGGGCGCCGGCTAGGCGCCCCCATCTTATTTGGTCCGCCCCGGAACCGCCTAATACAAGCACCAGCGCCACAGGCGACCACAGGGTCCGATCAGGGCCGAGAGGAGCCAGCTAGCCGACCTCACCAGCCCCATCCCCCACAGCCAGTGGGGGAACCCCAAGGTCTTCCGCATCCCCCAGCCCAGCAGTCGCCCCACGCCCCGCCGGAAGATCCGTTCCAGGGCCACCAACCAGGCTGGAAAGCCGCCCCAGCCCGGCTCGGCTTCCTCTTCTTCCCACTCCGGGAGGAAGGGCCCCGCGTTCGCCCAGGCAAGCGCCGCCCAGCACCAGAGGAGGAACAACAGCGGGCGCCACATCTCAGCTCACCTCCCCAGGGCGCCCAGGGGTCGCGGCTGAAAGGGGAGTTTGTCGTGGAAGTCCAGCCAGTGAGACAAGGGTCCTTAGCGCGCAACTGCCCTGCCCCCTATTATAGGCTGCCTCCGCGGGAGCGGGGGGAACTTCCGCTTGCGGGGCGTTCTCTTGGAAGGAGGGGAGTGACGTGGGGATGAGAATTGTGGTGGGGATGCTGGCGGGGTTAGTGGTGGCCGGGGGGTGCTTGGGCCAGGTGGAGGTCCCGGCGGGGGGAGAGGAACTGGGAAAGCAGGCCCTGGCCTTCATCCAGTCGGCCGCGGAGCTGCTGGGCCGGGGGCTGCTCAGCCTGATCAACCTGGTGTTGCCCCAAGCCCACGAGGTCTCCCAAGACCTGGTGATGCCCCTGGGCTACCTGGGGCTGCTGACCGTGATCCTGTTTCTGTTCGGCCTGCTTGAGGTAGCGCGGAAGGTGATCTGGCTGGTGGTGGGGGTGGGCTGGGTGTTGATGGTGGTGCGGATCGTCTTGGACGCTTTGGGGACCTGAGCGAGTTTTCCGGCCTGCCGGGCGCGGGGCGTGCCCTCCTGGTTCAAGTGCTTTCCTCCCGCGCTCCTGTCCAGGGCGGCCTACCTTGCACCGGGAAGGCAAAAGTTCCGGAACCGGCGTGCACTTTCTGTCTGTTGCTACCATGTTAAAACAAAAGTAGAATATCTTTGGCTTGCCTAGAAAATAGCTTGGGGAAAGTGCACGTACAATGATCAACCGGCCCACGGTACCTCCGGCATTGGTCGTCTTCCGGCCTGGAGCGGGAATCGAGGCCTGGAGCGAAGGAGCCGAGTTGTTGCTGGGATACAGCGAGTCGGAAGTACTGCGAAAGCCTGTGGAGGAACTTATTTTCCCTGAGAACATGCGGCCCCGGCTGAGAGCTGTATTGAGTCGGCTTCCCCGCTCAAAGACAGAGGTGATCGCCCTCCTCACCCACACCGCCTCCGGGGAGACAGTGAAGTTCGACTGGCAATTCACGTGGCTGGAGGAGGAAGGGCAATTGGTGGCCGCCCTAGGGTGGCCAGTAGAGAGGGAGATCGTCCCCTTGGAGTTCCAGCATCAACTGCTGGAGTGCATTCACCCTGAGGCCGCGGTGCTAGTTGACCGAGGATGGAGGATCTTGGACTGTAACTCCACAGCTCGAGCAGTGTACGGCAGCTGTGTGGGGCGCTTTTGCCGGGAGTTCTTCCCCTCTCGGAGGGAATGGCAGCGGGCCCTGCACAAGGCAGAGCGGCAGCTGGCGGAAGAGGGGCGGTTCGTACTGCGCGCTGCGCTCCGTTCCAGCACCGGGAAGGTAATCCCGATGGAGATACGGGGAGCTTCCCTGAACCTCACCGGGTGCCTCCTTCTCACCACCCGAGACCTTTCTCCCCAAGAGCAACTTCGCCACACCATCAGCCATCTGGAAGAACGCCTGCGCGTGATGGGACATCGGTTGCTAGAGCTACAGACCAGGGAGCGAGTCAGCATTGCTACTGAAATACATGATAAGCTAGCCCAGGAGCTAACCATCTTGCGGTGGCAAGCGCTCGAAGTGCAGGCGGCTGGATCCAGAGAAAAAATAGAACGCTGTTGCCAGGATATGCTCCGCCGGATCGACGCACTATTAGGAAAAACAAAGGAACTGATTCTCAAATTGCGCTCTGCTCCATACAAGGAACTCCCCTTCCCACAAGCCTTGAAGAAGACCATCGCCTCTCTGCAGGAGGCATTTCGGATTTCCTGCCGACTGACCATGGGGGAGGAAATCCCGGACCTGCGGGGAAGCCAGCGCGACGCCGTGCTGTGCATACTCCAAGAGGCAGTTTTGAACACGGTGCGGCATGCTCAAACCGACGAGGTGTACGTGGCCGTAAACACAACTGACCAGGGCCTAGTGGTGGAGATACGGGATGAGGGGGTGGGGATGGGGGAGGCGGAGCTGAGGGCAGCCCTGTCTTCCCCCGGTATCCAGGGAATGCTGACTCGGGCCGCCCAAGTGGGGGGCACGCTCCGGCTGGAGAGCGCCCAGGGCAGGGGGACAAGGGTGACCCTCACCCTCCCCTTGGATGAAATGGGAGAGAGCAAGGGCGGATGATCCGGGTGCTGCTGGTAGACGACCACGCGGTGGTGCGAGCTGGGCTGCGTCGCATTCTGACATCGGCAGCCGGGATCGAGGTGGTGGGGGAAACCGGAACGGGGGAAGAGGCGGTGGCCCTGGCCAGGGAGCTCAAGCCGCATGTGGTGGTCATGGACCTGGCCATGCCCGGGATGGGGGGAATCGAAGCCACCAAGCGCATTGTGCGCCAGTCCCCCCGACCGGCAGTGCTTATCTTGACCGTGTTTCCGGGGAAGCGCTATGGGCTGCGCCTGCTGCGGGCTGGGGCGCTGGGGTACCTGGAAAAGCGGGTGGCCCCGGAAAAGTTGGTGGAAGGAGTATACAAGGTGGCCCGGGGGGAGTACTACCTGCCGCCGGAGTTGGAGCAGGAGATCCTGCGGCGGGAGCTCGCGGGGGAGACGGAGTCCCCCGCCGACCTGCTGACGGACCGGGAACTAGAGGTGCTTTGCCTCATGGCTCAGGGCAAGACCGCCAGCGAGGTGGCCCGAGAGCTCAAATTGTCCCGGAAGACGGTTGACACCTACCGCTTTCGCATCCGCAAGAAGCTGGGACTGCGTACCTCCGCTGATTACTTGCGATTTTGCCTGGACGAAGGGTTGCTTTGATCATAGCAAATTTGCTGTAATCCTTAGCCTTACGAAACCCTGAGACTTTCTCGCGCGGGAAGGCAAGAAAAACCCTTAACAAGAAGTAGTTCTTCCCTCCACAAAAACCTAAAGCCGAACCCTATTGATTTCAACGCATTCTCCTTTTTAATGATCAATGCGCCCGCACTGAATCCAAAGTCGCGGAGGCCCGCGAATTGGACCGGAAGAGAGGAGGTGGTAGCAGTCAACAACTTCCGGGAAAGGGAAGGACAGCTTGACCTGGTCACACAAGGAGGTGTTCTGTGAGGAAGTTGGCGGTTGTGGGGTTAGGGCTGCTTTTGGGGATGGCGGCTTACGCGTTCGATTTTGAGTTTTCCGGCTACGAAGGGTTGACCGTCTCCATTACCTTCGACATCGCGGAGGGAGAGTTCAACGCCCAGGGCTGGGACGACCGCGCAGAGTTCGGGTTCCACGCCGAATCCTGGTGGGGCGGGCAGTTCTCGGGCCACCTGTGGGCGGGGGATGCCGGCCACGGCATGATCGACTCTGGCGTCCAGGCCGTCTCAGCGGGACCAGCCTGGTTCTCCTTCTGGGGGACCCAGGACCTGTTCGGCTACACGGACAACCGGGTGTGGGCCATGGCCTACTCCGGCGCCTCAGAAGAGGCTTACATGAACCTCCTTTTCAACAACTCCATGTACGTGGTGGGACTGGGCCAGGCTGACCATCACGGACCCTTCCTGGCTGCCGCCGGCGACGAGTACGGAATTGGGTACGCCATGCAAATCCAGGATCCCACCGGAGACGCCTCGGCGGGGGTGACCGCAAACATATACGGCAGTGGGATGGGCCTCCTGGACACCAGCCACTGGTTCCCGGCAACGGTGGGCTCCTACGGCTGGGGCGATCCAGACAGCATCTCCAGCCCCACCTGGTCCAGCTACTACATGCCATACAACATCGCCTACGCCGAGGGCTGGGGCGAATTTAGGGTAGAGATCTTCGGCGACCACTACCTAAGGTTCAATGGGATCGAGTTCCCCGGTGGCGGTGCTCTCTGGATGGAGAGCGAATTCTACGACGGCCTGGAGGCCGAGTGGCGGGCCGGGGCAGAGTGAGGCGGTGGCCAGCCGGGCCCGGCCCTTAAGGGCCGGGCCCGGCTCCCACTGGGGAGGTAAAAAGGTGACAACCAAGCAGGTAGGATTGATCTTCTCACTGCTCGTAGCCCTCGGGTTGACCGCCGGCCTCCCCGCCTCAGCAGCCAAGGTGGTGTTCGACCTCTCCAAGGGGCCGGTGCGCTTCGGCTACATCTGCCCCGGGGTCTACAATCCAATAGAGATCATCATCCTCGGGGAGAACGCTACCGCCCAGATCGAACTCTCCACCGACCACTACACCAGCTATACCGAACTTTCGGCCCGAGAAGAGCTGCGCCTCCACGAACGGGGGGCAGTGACCTGGCTCGACCTGGTGGTGGAATCCCTCATCGGACGGTTGTCCTTCTCCGCTGCGCTCTCCGCGGGGCCTAGGTTCCAGGTGGAGCTAACGGGAACCGGCCGGAGCCTCTTGGTGGAGTTGTCAACTGGGGAGGAGAAGACCCCTGACCAGACGGTGAGGGCCCTGGTACAAGTGGCGGCCGAGAGCGGGAAGCTGATCGTGCTGGACGGCACGCCCCCCCCGGACTCACTGGACTTGATCGCTCAACGTTATGGCATTCCAGCGGAGGAGCTGGCACAGCTGCGGGAGCAGTTCGGGGCGTTCCAGGTGGCCAAAGCCTTCCAGACAGCGGAGGGCCACCACGGCTCCCCCCTCGCGGTGGCCGGTGGCGCGGCGGGGCTGGGAGAAAACGGCTGTGTGAGCATCCGAGACCTACCCCCGGCAGAGCTGTTTCGGATCTCCCTCGCTGGGCTCAGGTACCAAGGGTACCTCCAGGACTCCACACTGTACATGCGCCTTTTCCACCCAGCAAACGGTCTGAGCCTCTGCGACGCCCGGGTGACCATCACGGTGGTGGAACTGGATCCGCCAGCACCTCTGGGAGGGAATCATGTGGTTTTATGGGATGTTTTCCCCTACGACGATCTGGCTCAGTGTTACCGATACCAGTTTGACGCCAGCGGTTGGCGGCCAGGGGCGTACCGGGTCTACATAGACGTGGGCCGCTTGCTGAGCTTTTCCCTCCCCCTCACCGTTACGGACTGGCATCAGGTGGTGGCCCGGCGGGATTGAGGCACCGGAAGCTTGCCGGTGCTGATCAGCGGAGAAAGAGGAGGTGAGAAGAATGGGTAAGGGGTTCGTTTTACTCATGGCCGCTTTGCTGTGGGTGGCCATGATGGGAGTGGCCGACGTGGTGGAAGTGGACGTGTTCACTTCCTCGGGCTACTTGGAGATAAACGCTTACCATATCCACGAGGGGAACGTAGCTTCCCATCACTGGTTCGAGGCCATCGGGCCGTTCACGGTGGAGTACTCCAGCAGGAGGAACGACGGCGCCAGCTCTTGGTACGATGAACTGGTCACTCACATCCAGGCGTCCGGGCCCGGACCGACCTCGTTCGAGGCCATTTGGTTCCAGGACTTCAACCAGACCTATCACTGGGGCAGCGACTACACCGGCGAGGTGGGGGCATATGTGTTCGGGACCGACGGGGCGGAGATGAACGTGGGGAGTGGCAACTTCGCCACCTACGTGAGCATGGATTCCTACCCGGCCTGGAGCACTCCCGCGCTGATGGCCTCCGGGAACCACTACGAGCTGCGAAGCTACGCCCAGGTATTGGAAGGCCCTGGAGATCTGGAAGCCTATTCCGAGATCTACGTGTTCGGCTCCGGAGGCACCGCCTGGCAGTCCTTCGGCTACAACATGCAGGCCAGCAAAGGAGCGGTCAGGCATTCTGGCTCCTGCCTGGGCGTGATCCCACCGTTGGGCTCGGTATGGGGGACTACCATTTATGTAGACGGCGGCAGCGGTTGGTATTACCGCAATGTCTACGGCGACGACTTCGTGGACTGTGAGCTTGGCACTTTGCCCGGTGGTGGCTTCTTCTCCCTGGGAGGGAACTTCTTCGACGGGATGCTGGCCAAACCCTGGACTGACGCCCACTGAGGCGACAACCCGTCTGGAGAAAGGCGGCCCGGCTCGCCGGGCCGCTTCGTTTAGGGAACACTTAAAACCACGTAAGAGACGAACCGACTTAAGTGGTTGGAATCCCTGTTTTGAGTCCCGACTGTCGCGGGGAGGGCCTGCGCCCTTGAGACAGACCAGGGAGGCCCAGGATCCCGCCCCGGGAGGATCGCATTGGAGCACAAACTGTGGTGGCGGGTGGAGAACTTCTGCCGCTCGGTGTTAGGTTGTGAGAGGATGGCCAAGACACAGAAGATTTTTGTGTCCCTGGCCCTAATCTGCCCACAAGAGCTTTTGACTCCTAGAAGGCGAAGGAGAGCTCTAGCTGTAATTCTATCATGGAACCCGGGGCCACCGCCAACCCCCCCCGCCAAGAGAATGGCTCACACCACCGCAACTGCAGCTCAGCAGTAACCAACCCCAAGGAGAACATCCCCCCCGTTCCCCGGGAGAAGTAAAGATCGACCGAAAATAGGTAATACTCATTCCGCGTCTGCATAGTCCACACTTCCCAATAAGGGGTGGGCAGGTAGTAAACGAGCTGATCCGGTTCCGGCTCCACCACGTAGTCCCAGGCCCGCAGCTCGATATCAGTGCCCGCGCCTCGCCGGCGGTAAAGCTGTCCCCCCAAGGCGGTCTTTGCTGCCAGGGTCAGAGTGCCATCCCCACAATCAGAGCGAATGCCAAACCCCTGAACAACCAACCCGGTGATTGCATTGGCCCCAGAGAGGAGCTGCCAGGGAAGCACCCGCACGTAAACTTCCAGACATCCCAGCTCAGGGATCTGAAAACTGGGGCGGAGGGAGAGAGATTTCGTCTGCACTTCAAGCGCCAAGCGGAACTCCAAATCCAGCGAGCAAAGCTCCAGCGGATACGACCACTCCAATTCCAACCCCTGGAATCCCCCAGGTTTCGTGAACCGGGCCTTGAGATACAGGTCAGAACTACACAGGGATAACCCCTGAAGCTCCACCTCGGTGGCAGTCAGGCTCAGGTTGGCCAGCTTCCCGCGGGGGATGATGTCGTAACCGCTGCCGAACTGCCACCCCAACTGTTCCACAACGTTCTCCTCCAGCCCAAACCAGCTGGTAACCGCGATAGTGATCCCATTCGCGATCTTTCCTTCCGCTGCTAGCTCTGCTCCCACCCCGTAAGCGGAGTTTATACTCTCGTACTCCAAAAGGAAGGCGGCCCTCAAGTAAACGCCCGCCAGCATCGTCTCCACGTCGAGCAGCAGGTAGTCCATCCGGGGATCGCCTGCTAGGAACCCCACCCTCGCCCCGAAGTCAAACACCCACGCCGACCAATCGGCCGACCCGGCGAAGGTGTCGATCCCGTCCTGGGTAAATTTGAGGGTGGAGCGCCAATCTATCCCCGGGAAAACGCCGTACACAGTGAGCCGGGAATCGAAGGGGATATCCAAGCTAGGCGTCCAGACCAGCCTGAGGGTGGAAGTCCACCGCCCACCAACTACGGCCGCCCCGCCCGCGGCGGAGGCCAAAACCACCCCCACGCCAATCGCCAACCAAATCGCTTTGCGCCCCAGCGTGCCGGCCCAAACCCGCTTCCGATCGCGTCCCACAGCGCACCTTCGCCTTGCCAGACACAACCAAAAACCAGCTCAGGAATAAACATTATAACATCCAAGTGCGGTGTCGTCAAGTTAAATCGGTAGATCGAGGCTGAGGGCTCGGCCCGGAGGGAGCCCTCATTCCTTCACCGCCCCCCCGGTGAGCCCGGAGATGATCTGAGACTGGAGGGCATAGAAGACGACCAAAATCAGCAGCGCCCCCAGCACCGCCCCGGCGGCGAACACCCCCCAGCGGTCGGTGTAGTGCTCGTCGATCATGTAATAGAGCCCCACCGCCAGGGTGTAGATCTTGCTCTCCCCCTTGAGGACGAAGCTGGCGATCAGGTACTCCGAGTAGAAGGCCACGAACTGGATGACGAACACCACCGCCAGGATGGGCCGGGCCAGGGGGAGGATGATCCTGAGGAAGGCCTGGAACGGCGTGGCCCCGTCCACCAGGGCCGACTCCTCCAAGGAACGGGGGATGGTGTCGAAATACCCCTTCATGAACCAGGTGTTGAACCCGATGGCCCCCCCCAAATACACCAGGATCAGTCCGGGGTGGGTGCCCAACCCCAGCCAGGGAAGGTGCTCCTTGATGGCGAGCAGGATCATGTAGATGGCCACCATGGCCAGGGTCTGGGGGAACATCTGTACCAGAAGCAAGGTCAGCAACCCCGCCCGCCGCCCCCGGAAGCGAAACCGGGAGAAGGCATAAGCCCCCAGGGCACACAGGGAAACGCTCAGGGTGGCGCTCACCCCAGCTACCTTGACCGAGTTCCACAGCCAGCTGGGGAACTCGTACTCGGAGAATAACGTCCGGTACTGACCCAAGGTAGGCCGGGCGGGGACGATGCGGGTGGTGGACACGCTGTTGGCCGGATTGAACGAGGTGCCGAGCACGAATAACACCGGGAACAGGGCGAAGGCGATGGCCAGCCAAGCCAGCCCGTGCCGCAGCAGCCTCTTCCACATTGCCTTGACCCTTCTCCTTGCCATCACATCCCCCGGGAGATCTCCTCCAAGGCCTTGGTCCTGAGGAAGCTGAGCCCGGAGATCAAGGTGACGATGAGGAAGATGATCACCCCCAGGGCGGCGGCCATGGCGTACTCGTTCCCCCGCGCCCCTTGGAAGGCCAGCTTGTAGGCATATGAGAGCAGGATGTCGGTGCCGCCGGCCCGGGAGCCGATCTCCACCACCGGCCCCCCCTCGGTGAGGAGCCAAATCAACGTGAAGTTGTTGAACGTGAAAGCAAAGGAACCTATGAGCAGCGGCGCAATCGAAATCATGAGCAGGGGAAAAGTGATGCGGGTGAACCTCTTCCAAGGCCCGGCCCCGTCGATCTTGGCCGCCTCATACAGCTCCCCGGGGATGGACTGCAGCGCCCCCAGCGAGACCAACATCATGTAGGGGTAGGTGAGCCACAGGTTGGTGACGATCAAGGAAAACCGAGCCCAAAACACCTCGCTCAGCCAGGGAACCTCTATCCCCACCCAGTTGCGCAGAAGCTGGTTGAACAGGCCCACATGGGTGTTGAAAAACCCCCGCCACACCAGCACCGAGATGAAGGCCGGCAGGGCGTAAGGCACGATCAGGAGCGATCGGTAAAACTTGCGCAGCTTGAGCCCTCGATCGTTGAGCAGGATGGCCAGCGCCAACCCCAGGGCGAAGCTCAACACCACGGTCAGCACCGCCCACTCCACGTTCCACAAAAACACCCGGCCGAAAGCCCGGTGGTAAGCGGGGTCGAAGAAGAAACGGAGGTAATTTTTCACCCCCACCCAGGTATACCAGCCGGGCTCAAGCAGCTCCCCCTCTGGGGAGTAAAACCCACCCGTCCCGGCCCGGTATTCCACCCCGGTGCGTTGGTCCACCAGCACGTCCCGGGCCGGATCGTAGCGGAACTGGGGCAAAAAGTAGCCGAATTCCCTTAAGGTAGCCAGTCTGAGCCACCCCCCTTCCCAGGGGACCCGCAGGGCCTGCAGGGTGCTGTAGTGAGCCAGGAGCTGGCGGCCGACCAGCCGGGGATGGCCGTCCAGCGTCTCCGGGACCCCATCGCCGTCCTCGTCCTCGAGCCGGTGCCCTTCCAACGGGGCCAGGCGGCCGTCCGGCCACAGGAGCCGCGGCCCCTCCTCCGGCAGGAGGACCAGCCCATACAGCTCATCCGGGGTGCCGAAGGCGTGGAAGGGGAACCGCATCGGCGGGGTGGGGGCGTACTCCCGGGAGGTGAGGAGCCTGATCACCTCTTGTTTTGTGAGGATGTGGCCGGTGGAGTAGTTGGTGAACGAAAGGTAGATGTTGTACCCCACCGGGACCACCACCATCAGCAGGAGGAAGAACAGCCCCGGGGCCAGGTACCTCAGGGGGTAACTTCGCCGGGACAGGGTGAGGAAATTGATCCCCCCCACCCCCAACAGGAGGAAGGCCAAAAAGCCCCAGCTCCCCTGCCAAGAGAGCAGCACCGCGAAGTACACCGCCCCGGCGTCCAAAGGCCCCAGCAACAGGACCTTGAGCAGGGTGCGTCCGGTTGCCCCCAGCGGCAGGCGCATGGTGGAAAAAGGGGGCGGGGCTACGCCCCGCCCCCGGACGGGCTCACGGGCAGCCCAGGGTCTGGCGGATGTTGTCCGCGGCCTGCTTCAGGGCCTCGGCCGGCTCCAGGTCCTGGTTGCCGATGGCGGCCATGGCATCCGCCCAAGCCCCCCACACCGCGGACATCTGGGGGATGTTGGGCATGGGCACCCCGTTGGCGATGGACTCGGCAAAGCCCCGCAGGATCGGATCGTCGGCCACTTCCTCATAGGCGGGCAGGAAGGCCGGGATGCGCGGGTCCCGCTGGTACAGGGCGAGCATGGTGTCCTTGGTGGCGAAGTAGTTGAACAGGAAATCCTCCACCAGCGGCAGGTTGGGGGAGAAGGCGGACACCATCACCCCCTGGACCCCCACGAACGGCTTGGGGGGCTGCCCTTGGATGGGCGGGATGGGCATCACGCCCACCTCGATTCCGGCGCCTTCGGCGATGCCGATGGCCCAGGGACCGGTGATGACCATGGCAATTCGACCCTCGGCGAACAGGCCGGTCCAGGTGTCCCAGCCCATCCCGGCTGCCAGGAGGCCCTCCTCGAACAGGGAGTCCAGGATCTCCGCCCCGGCGATGGCCCCCTCGGAGTCCAGGCCAACGTCACAGGGGTTGAGCTTACCCTCCTCGTCGTAGCCGAAGATGTAGCCCCCCAGGGCGGACAGGAAGGGGAACTCGTGGTATGGATCCGGGTTCTGGACGGCGAAACCGTACATGGGGGCGGTGGGGTCGGTCAGGGCCCGGGCCAGCTCCACCAGCTCCTCCCAGGTGGCCGGTGGCTCGGGCACCAACGCCTTGTTGTACACCAGGGCCACGCCCTCCCGGGCATAGGGGAGTCCATACAGCACCCCGTAGGTGAACGCCTCCAGGGTCACTGGGTCGAACTGGGCCGCCAGCTCCTCGGGGAGCACGATCTCCGCCAGCAGGCCGTTGGCGGCCAGCTCCCCCACCCAGTCGTGGGCCCCGATGATGATGTCCGGGCCTTCTCCGGCCGGGGCGGCGGTGGTAAACTGCCCTCGGATGTCCCCGAAGCCAACCTCCACCACCTCCACCGGGATGCCGGTGGCCTCGGTGTAGGCCTGTCCGATGGCCTCGAACACCGGAGCACGGGTGTCATCCGCCCAGATGATGATCTTTCCCGGCTCGGCCCCCAGGCCCCAAGCTCCCAATGCCGACACCACTACCGCTACGGCTAGAAACTTCCGCATACTTCCACCTCCCAAGCTAGATTTTACTTCCCACAAACCACGCTCGAATGAGCACTCGCCCCATCACATCACCTCCTCTTTCAGTCGCTCTCCTGCAGGAGCACCCAAGCGTAAAGGGGCGGCACCACCGTGCTGCCGCTGAGGGTGGCCCCGGATTCCAGCACCCGCCACCGCCCGGGGGGCAGGGAGAACACCTCCGGCCGGGGGGAGTTGTTGGCCACCACCAACACCTCCCTCCCTTGCCCCCGGAAGTAGGCCAGCACCCCACCCTGAGCCGACCAGGTGGCCAAATGGGAGCTAGTCAAGGCCGCAAGCTCGCTCCGCCACCGGGCCAGCCGCTGAAAGTGCTGCCGCACCTCTTCGTTACCTTGGTCCCACTGGATGGGATATCGCTGGGCATCGTGATTTTCCTTGTCCCCCAACAGGCCCCGCTCCTCCCCCTGGAAGATCACCGGGACGCCGGGTTGGGTGAAAAGCAGGGTGGCGAGCAGCTTCAGGCGGCTCAGGGCCTCCGGGGGAGGGACAGCCCCCAGGCCCCCTCCGCCCAGATCGGAGAGCAGGCGAGAGGTGTCGTGGGTGGAAACCACATTGAATCCCATCCCCACCACGTTCTCCCCGTAGGCGGCGTAGTAGCGCCCCAGCTCTCCCAACGCCTCCTCCCCGGAGAGTTCCCCCTGGGCGAACCGAAGCAACACCCCCCGGCCCAAGGCGTAGTTCATCAGGGAATCAAACCCATCCCCTCGCACCCACTGGGGGGAAAGCTGCCAGATTTCGCCCACCAAGTAGGCCTCCGGGAAGCGGGCCTTGACCAGGCTGCGGAGCTCGGCGAAGAAGCGGGCAGCGTCGATGAGTTCGGTGGGCACGTCCACCCGCAGGCCGGCAAAGCCGAACTCCAACCAGTGGAGGACCACCTCGAACAGGTAGTGCTTCACCTCCGGGTGGCCGGTGTTGAGCTTGGGGAGGCTCCCCAAGCCCCACCAGCCTTGGTAGGCAGCGGCGTCCCCGGGGGTGAACGGCCAGCGTCGAATGAAGTACCAGTCCCAATACGGGCTCTCCGGCCCCCGCTCCACCACGTCCCGGAACGCCCAGAAGCCGACCCCGGTGTGGTTGGGCACGAAGTCGAAAATGATCCTGATCCCCCGGGCCCGGGCATCGGCCAGGAGTTGCCGCAGCTCGGTTTCCGTCCCCAGCCGGGGGGCCACCCGCAGGTAGTCGTGGGTGTCGTAACCGTGAGCAGAACCCGAGTCGAACACCGGGTTGAGGTAGAGCAGGCTCACCCCCAGCTCTTGCAAGTAGTCGAGCCTCTCCCTGATACCAGCCAGATCCCCCCCGAAGTACTGGTGACAGCAGTGCAGTTCCGTTACGGGGTCGGACCAGCCCGAAAGCAGGGGGGCCGGGGAAAGGGGACTGAAGTTGTGGGCGTCGCTCTCCAGGGCCAAGCGGTCGTTTTCCGGGTCGGCGTTGTAAAACCGGTCGGGGAAGATCTGGTAACCCACTGCCCCGCGAAGCCAGTCGAGCTGAGGGAAGGGGTCTTCCCCGGAGAACTGAAACGGCGGGGCTTCCGGCCCGGGCAGGGCGAAGGGCTCCCCGTCACTCCTGGTTCCGGAGAACCGGTAGCTGAGGGGCTCAAGGGGCAGGGCCACCCGCCACATCTCCCCGTCCGCCCACGCGAGCTGGCGCTCCAGGGGGAACTCCCCCTTGGGGGTGACCAGGCGCAGCTCCTCCACCGCCCCCGGTGGCACTTGCACCCGGAGCACCAGCCGGCCGTCGGCCACGCTGCGGAAAGCGGGGTCTTCCGGCTGGTGACGGAGGTAGAACTCTCCGGCAGCCAGGCGCACGATTCGAACGGCGTTTTGACCCCCAAAGCCATCGTCCACATAGCCATCTGCCTCCGGGTCCACCGGCCCCCCGGCCCGGGCGGTGGCCATATCCTGCGGCCACTGGCCATTGATGAAGAACTTGTACTGGTAGGTGCCGGGCTCTAGACACACAGTTAGGGTCCAGGAGCCGTCCGGCTGCTCCTCCAGGGGCCACTCCCCCCAGTTGTTGAAGCTGCCCCGCAGGGAGACGGAGGTGACCGCTTCCCCGGGCAACGGGATGTAGGTGAAGGTGACCGGGGTGGTGAACGGGGGGCACTGGGCGGCGGTGAGGAGCCCCAGGCCCCCCACCGCCAGCCCCAGCGCCAACGCGGGTACCAACCCCCTGCTCATCAAGCCCCTCACCCTCCTCAGAATTCGAAGGTCACCCCCAGGTAAAGCTCCTGCAGGGTGGGGGAGAAGTTGACCACCGTGGTCAGGTTGGGGGCCAAGGGCAGGGTGAGGTCGAGCCAGATGCGGGTGATGTCGAACAGGCCCCCGCCGCCGAAGAAGGTGGTCACCGCCAGGTTCCACTGCCCACCACAGCACGCCGGGCCGCAGAACCCGAGCTTGAGGTACTCGAACTCGTCCCCGAAGAAGATGTCGGCCCCCAGGATCCTCTCCACCTCGGCCGGGTTGAGGGCGGTGAGCACCTCCAGGTAGTTGCACTCGCCCAGGTCACAGCGGAGCTTAAATCCGTACAGCTTCAGCCCGCCTAGGGAGTTCCCGCTCACAGCGAGGTCGCCGTACAGGGTGAAGCAGCCGGAGATCCCCTCCCAGCTGAACTTGGGGCTGAGCTGCTTGTAGTCCACCCCGTATACCACCTCCAGCCCCAGGCTGATGCCACAGCAAAGCGGGATGAAGTTGTCCGTGGAAAGCTTGAGGTACTCAAAGCCACGCTTGGTGAAGTAAAGCTCGGCTCCATAGGTGATCCCGCAACAGAAGGAGAGGTCGGAGAAGGTGAGGGTGAGGTCCTTGAACTCGATGCCGCAGCAGCAGTCCTCGAACCTGACCGTCCCCGTCAGGTTCCCAAAGCTGGCCTGTAGGGTGTAGCGCATGTAGGCGGGCATGGGGTCCCCTACGAGCCGCACCGCATTGCTGCCATATGCGTAGTCGTCCGCATCCGGATCCACTGGGCCGCCGGTGATGGGGTGATCGGTAGCCATGTTGGGAGGCCACCAGCCGTTGATCACGTACTTGTACTGGTGTGGCCCAGGTGGGAGATCGATGGTCACCGACCACTCGCCGGTGGCCGGGTCATAGGTCATGGCGGTGGCGGGATCTCCGGGGTTCCAGCCGTCGAAATCGCCGGCCACGTTCACCGAGGTCACCGTCTCCCCGGGAGCGGGGACGTAGCGGAAGGTAACCGGGACGGTGGGCGGCGCCGGACACTCCCCCGGGACCACCCGGGTGGCGTTCAGCCCACCAAAGCCGTCGTCCACGTAGTAGAGGTACTGGACCGCGGGGTCGGTGGGAAGATCGGGGTCGATGGGGCCCCCGGTGATGGGGTGGTCGTCCCGCATGCTGCCCGGCCAGGTGCCATTGATCACGTACTTGTACCGGATGGGCCCCGGGGTGAGGTAGATGGTCACCGACCACTCGCCGGTGGCCGGGTCATATTCCATCGCTGTCCAGGCGTCGGAGGGATCCCAGCCGTCGAAATCGCCGGCCACGTTCACCGAGGTCACCGTCTCCCCAGGGGCTGGGATATAGCGGAAGGTGACCGCCACCGGGCAGCGGTCCGAGGGCAGGTACGGCTCTGCCCAATGCTCCACCTTGGCGGTGAGGTCCAGGCCCAGGAGGTTGAACTGCCCCTCCAGGAAGGTGTGTTTGTAGGCCACCGCCTGGGGGTCGAAGTACATGCCCCCGGTCATGTCCACCAGGCCCCACAGGAGCCCTGTCACTTCGAAGGCCTGCTCCTCAAAGGCGTTTGCCCAGCCAAACTTGGAGCGGCCGGTCAAATCGAACCCGGCCAGGCTGTAGGTGATCTCCAGGGTGTTGTGGGCGATCTCCGGGCCAGGCAGGAGCCTCATCTTGAAGTCCCACTTGCCGGAGAGGAAGCTCCCCACCCGGCGGACGGCGTTCTTGCCCCCGAACCCGTCGTCCACGTACCCGTGGGCTTCTGGGTCCACCGGCCCTCCTCCCCGGCCAGTGGACATGTCCTGGGGCCATTGGCCGTTGATGAAGAACTTGTATTCGTACTCACCGGGGGGCAAGCACACGGTGATGGCCCAGGAACCATCCGGCTGCAGTTCCATGGGCCACTCGCCCCAGTCGTTGAAGGTGCCCCGCAGCGAGACGGAAATCACCTCTTCTCCCGGCAGGGGCAGGTAGCGGAAGGTGACCGCTACCTCCGGGGGAGTGCACTGGGCCCCTCCCAGCAGCGCCACCCCGGCTACCACCAACAAGGCTACCGCCACAGTAGACCCACTTCGCAGCATGTTTCACCTCCAAGTCCGGTGTTTGCAGGGCCACTCAGCCCGATGCCGGCGATCCTCTCCCCGACCACCTCCTTTCTCCATTTGGAGGGCACCCCCTCAGCGCACTTCCACCGGCAGCAACACCGCCAGCCTCTTCGCCGCCGGGTCGTAAGAAGAGAGCACCTCCTCCTGGCTCGTGCCCTCCGGGGCCAGGTAGTCGTAAATCAGCGGCGCCCACAGGGGATCGGGGTTGCCACCCCCGGCCCACTCCCCGGGCTGAGCCCCGATGGGCCGCACGTAGTCCTTGGCGTAGCCGTCCTGGGAGGCCACCAGCACGTAGTGGAAACCCCGCACCTCGGGGAGGAGGTTTTTGGGCACAGTGACGATGATTCGTCCCCGCTTGGGGTCCGAGGTCACCGACACGAGCTCCGGCCCCGCCTCCGGGGTCCACAGGTGCCGCCCGTAGGCAGGCCAACCCGCCACCCGGATGAAGTAGTCCCAGGGGTGGTCGGGGTCAAAGCTGACTTTGACCGCCTCCGCCTCCGGATGGAGCTCGCTGCTCCCGCCCTCCGCCACGTCCAGGAACAGGAGCACCAGGGGATGCGAGAACCCATGCGGCCCGCCCCAGGGGTTGGGAAGGGCCGTGAACTCTAGGGCGAACTGCCAGGAATCCCCGGCGTCGTAGACCGCGTAGCGCACGAGGTCGAAGATCCCCTCCGGAGCAAACACCTTGTTCAGCGGGTAGACGTAAGTTCCAGGGCCGTGATCATCCCCGGCGGGGTCCTCTAGCTCGAATAAGAGTTCCCCTTTTATGAGCGTGGGGATGAGGGCGTAGACCGGCTGCCCGGGGGCCTCCCCGAGGAGCGCGCCGGGACGCTCCAAAGTCAGCCCGAAACTTATGGACTTCCCCGGCTCGGTGCCCAGCTCCTCCATCGGGATCTGGAACTCCACCACCTCACCCACCCGCGCCTTGCGGAACAGGAGGGTGGCGATGGGGGAGGCCAGCCGCCAGCCCCCTTGTCCATCAGCCGCGTAGCGGAATACGTAGCCGCTCCCGTCCGGCCTCACTTTCGAGAAATCAAGCTCCACGGCCGCGGCCAGGGGGAATCCCAGCTGCACCTGGGCGTGGCGGGAGGCGATGTTGGCCGCCTCCCCGGGGGCACCGGCGGTGTAGAACACCAACTTGGCGTCCCCGCCGATGTACTGGCGAGCGGGCCCGGCCAGGTCCACCCGCACCAGCAGCGTGGTCTCCAGATAGCCCACGTACAGGGCTTCCACCTCCCCGCTTCCGGGGAAGTAGGCCGCATCCACCCACTCCTCCTCACCGGCCGTCCCGTCCAGGGTCAGGGACACCTCCCCCAAATTGGCCGACAGAGAAGGCTCCAGCCGCAGGGTGAGGACTTGGGGGATGGCCTCCTGGGGCACCCCGGCCTCCCGGTAGGCCGCCACCAGGTGGAGTTTGAACAGCCAGTCGAACAGCTCGTCGGTGCCGGAGTCCCAGTCCTTGCCGTACCAGAAGAACCAGTCTGAACCTTCGGCGGCGTACAGGGCGTCCAGGGCAGCGGGATTGGGGTCGTGGGCGAACACGGCCTGGCGGCAAGCGGTCAAGTGCTCCCAGGCCACCTCCTCGTCCACTTCTCCCTCCCAGGTGGAGAGGTCCCCGCCCCAGGAGCCCCGGGGCACCGCGGGCAGTTCTCGGGTCGCGGGCCGGGCCGCCAGGAACTCCCGCGGGGGCACCGTCCTCACCCAGTCGGCCTCGGACAGGGCTTGATAGAGGCCCCGCAGGAAGCTCCGGCCGTTGTTGGGGTAGCCGGCCATGAACATCCAGTTCTCCCCATCCAAGGCCACCACGAGCAGGTGCTCCTCGGGGTTGGGCAGGGCCTGCCAGATCGCCCGCAGCTCCCCCAGGAAGTCGTCCACCGCCACCTGGGTGGGCTTATTGCCATACGAAAAGCCGATCTTGTCCGACAGGCCATGGTGGCGGAACAGCACCGCCATCCCCCCGTAGCTCCAGGGGGTGGTGAGCTCCCTCAAGGCGGGGGTGTGCCCCAGGGCGCCCCCCAGGATCCCCTCGTTCGTCACCGTCCAGGAAAAGCCCGCGGCGGCGAAGGCCTCTATCGTGGGCCCGGACACGGCCTGCTCCGGCGGCCACACCCCAACCGGGGCTTCCCCGAACAGTGCCTGGTGGAGCCCCAGTGCCAGCTCGAGCTGGGCCCGCACGTCCTCCCCCCACCCCCGCTCAAGCAGGATGGGCACGATGGGGTGGAAGAAGGGGCTGGTGATGAGTTCGCTCCCTTGGGCGGCCACAGCCCGATAGGCCTCAACCACTTGGGCGCACACCTCCCGCTGGGCTGCGATCACCTGCAGCACGTCCTCCGGGGTCCAACCGGATTTCCCCCGCAACTCCGAAAGCCCCAGTTCCTCGTGGAGTTCAGGAGAAATCTGCCACAGTAGGTAAAGCCCGGCGGCGTCCAGGAGTTCTTGCTCCGAGAGATCGCGGACGTTCTTGAGGAGGTTGAGGGTGGCGTAGCGGGGGTCGTAGTAGGGGTCGTTTCCGTCCCGGTCGAACATGTAGCCGTTGATCCAGAAGAACTGGCGCTGCATCTCCCGCCGCTCCTCCGGGGTGAGGGAACCGGGGGCGGTGATCAGCTTCCAGGTCCACTTGAGGTGGTTGTCCACGGCGCCGATGTACTGGTAGAGGCCTCCTCTTTTCCCCTCCTCCGGGGTGATCTCGGCGTAGTCCAGGATCTGCCGGAGCAGCGTGGGCTGGAGGTTGTAGGTGACCTTAATCCCCGGGAACTCTAAGAGGATCCTGGGGGAATCGATGTACTCCTTGACCGCGTGCACCCTGACCCAGGGGAGCTCGTACTCCCCGGTGGCGCGGTTCCAATACAGGGGCTGGTGCTGGTGCCAGATGAGGGCCAGGTTCAAGGGCTCCTTGGCCCCGGCCAGCAAACCAACCACCGCCAGCGCCACCACCAGTGACAACTTCTTGGCCATCGGTGAAGTTCACCTCCTGGTTATGGTGAGCCAGTCGGCCCCGTCACTGGGGGCCACCAGCCACAGCTCTCCCTTCCTGGTGAGGGAGGCCGGCCCCTGGTCCCCGGCCGCCAGAAGGGCGGTGGGGGACCAGAGGACCAACGGCTCCCCTCCCGTCCACACCCGCAGTTTTCTCCCATCCCTCTGGACGGAGAAGTCCTCTCTGGGGGCGGGCACCAGCTTCCCCCGGAGGCCCCAAGGGGAGCACCCGTGGACGAGGGGGCTGGCCACGAAATAGGCCACCCCGCCGGGGGCCAGGCGCCCGGCGGCCTCCCGCACCGGCCGGCCGGTGAACCCATCCCACAGGCGAAACTCCCCTTCCCAAGGGGGGTCCACCCGGAAGGGGAGTTCCTCCTGGCCGGTGTTCACCACCACCAAGTATCCCCAGGCAAGCTCCCCTGCCTGCCGGGTGGCCAAGAACGTCTGGAGCTCCTGGCCCAGGGTGGGGAGCAGGGGGCGGGGGGGATGATCAGGCCGGGCCAGCTTCCCCCTGACCAGGAGCCGGGCCAAAAGCTGGGGATCGCTCATCCCCGGGCCGTCCCCGATCCCCACCGGCCCGCAGGAGAGGGCCCGCAGGGCGGCTTCCGCCTCGGGCTCCTCCCCTCCCAACCCCGGGTGGGGCCGGGACAGGAACAGGTCGAAGAACGGGGCCAGCCCGAACGCCGCCAGCACCGCCCCCATGGTCAAGTTCTGGGCCCGCAGCCAGCCCGGGGGCACCCAGGCCCCCAGCATCTCTTCCCGCCCGTGCCGGGCCGCCTCCTCCAGCGCCGGCCGTTGGGAGAACAGGTAATCGGTGTGGCTGCGGGCGGAGATCACGTTCGGGTGCTGGGTGGCGGCCAACACCATGCCCATGGTGTGCATGCACAGGATCACCGGCAGGCCCGCCTCGGAAAACGCCCTTGCCATCCCGGAGAACCAACTCTCCGCAGCTTGGGGCTCCGCCCGCAGCCTCTGGGTCAGGAACTGCTGGGTGCGGAGCCAATCGTGCCAGGCAGCCACTGCCCCCTCCTCCCGGAGGTCTTGGGCGATCTCCCGGTACACCTCTGGGTGGCCTCCGGGAGCGCGGTACTCGTTCCGCTCGGAGAGGGCCGAAAGATGCAAAACGAAGGGAAGCCCCCACCGTTCTCGCAAGGGCCGCAGCCCCTGGGGGTACTTCCTGGGATCGGCCCGGTAGCGCAGGGCTTTTCCGATCTCCTCATAGGGGTACCACAGGTCCAGGCCCAGGTAGCCCAGGGGCACCCCGGCCGCCCGCAGGCCCGCCACCACCCGCTCCAGCTCCTCCCCGTTCAGGGGCCGAAAGAGCTCCGTGTAATAGCCGCCATAGGCATTCCACCACCCGAGGCGCTCGAGCACCTGCCCCCCAGTGGGGGGTGAGGGGCGGCGGCCGGGGGAAAGCCGGCGGGCGAGCTCGGAGAGGGCGGAAAAGGGATCCGGGCCGGCCACCAACCACGTGTCCAGGGTGAACCCAGCGGGCAGGGAATCGATCGCCCCGTGCAGGCCCCGGGCCGCCCCCCCGCGGATGCGCACCAGGGGGCTGGTGAGGAAGAAGTTCCCCGGGGAGATGGCCAGCGCCCCCCCCTCCCCCCACAACACCAGCGGGGCGAAGGCCTCCCGGGGCAGCTCCTCGGGGCCAGTCCCCACCACCGCTGTGGGCCAGTAGCCCCCCGGGTAGTGGTCGTGCTCTCCTCCCAACCCGTAGGTGGCAAGGAAAAACCGCCGAAAGTCTGGGAAGGAGAAGCTGGGGGCCAGCAACCCCGGGGTCTCGAAGGAATCCTGCTGGGAGATCCCTCGCAGATCTCGCAGGAGCTTCACCCGCACCAGGAGGGCCGAATCGAGCTCGCGGAGCTCCAACTCCCAAGTCGGCTCCCCCTCCCACTGGTAGCGGCGGCGCCAGGTTCGGTCTCCCCGTGGGGACTCCCAAGCCGTTGGGGTGGGCTCCTCCCGGCCGGGCAGCCCCACTGCCAGCCGGGCCAAATACAACTCCTCCCCCAGGAACACCCGCAGCTCCCCCCGGTCGTCAAAACCAATCCTCAGGTCCACACCGGGCTCCCTTCTGTGGGCAAGCGGAAAAACTCTTGCACGGCCAGGGTGGCGGCCCCGATGAGGAAGCCGTCCTCCCCCAGCTGGGCGGGGACGATGGCCAACTCCTCGGCTTCCTTGGGGAAGGAATGGCGGCGCACTTCCTCTTCGAAGGCGGGCCGGAACAGGTCCCAGGCGTCCAGGCGCTCTCCGCCCACCACGATGGCCTCTGGGTTGAGCAGGTTGACCAGGTTTTTGCAGCCGATGCCCAAGGCACGGCCCATCTCCGCGAAGGCAGCCCGGGCCGCCTGGTGGCCGCGGCGGGCCGCCTGGGCCAGCCCGGGGATGTCCGGGAAGCCGAGCCTCCTGGCCTGGGAGAGCAGGAACTGGTCTGAGGCGTACACCTCCAGGCAGCCCTGTTCCCCGCAGCGACAGCGGGGGCCCTCCGGGTGGAGGGTGGTGTGGCCCAGCTCGCCGGCGCCGCCGGCTGCCCCGCGATACAGCTGCCCCCCGATCACCACCCCGGCCCCGATCCCCTCCCCCACGGTGACGCACACGAAGTCGCGGAAGCGGCGGCCGGCCCCGAACCAGCACTCGGCCAGGGTGAGGGCATTGACGTCGTTTTCCACCCACACCGGCAGCCCCAGCTCCTGTTCCAGGGGCGCCCGGACTGGCACCTCCCGCCACCCCAGGATGGGGGAGTAGAGGTCCACCCCCTCCCTGGGGTCCACGAAGCCGGAGATGCCGATGCCCACGCCCAAGATGCGGCCGTGGGCGAGTTTTCTCACCACCTGGGCCGCCCGCCGGTAGAGGAGGTCCGGGGAGGGCCCGGGGGGGAAGGGGAGGGAGGCGTGGGCTTGGATGTTGCCGGCCAAGTCCACCCGCGCTCCCAGGAGGCGGTTCTTCTCCACCTTGAGGCCAATGGCGCAGGCCCAACCGGGGTTGAGGGAGAGGAGGGTGGGGCGGCGGCCGCCGTTTGATTTCGCCTTTCCCACCTCCCGGACCAGCTGTTCCTGGAGCAAGGAGCGGATGAGGCGGGTGAGCACGGAGGGGGCGAGGCCGGTTTTGTGGGCGAGGTCGGTGCGGGAAAGTGGGCCTTGGGTCCGGAGGAGGTTGAGGACCAGCCCCCGGTTATGGTCGCGGAGCAAGGAGTGATTGGCCTTTGGCGTTCCCACGGCTTCCTTTCTTCCAAAAAGCAAGTTTCATTATAGGCCCCCCGGCCGGGAAGTCAATCCCCAAAGAAGGGAATGGCCCTTCACCAGAGGAGACCACCCAGAGCTTCCTCGGAAAAGAGCTGGGACAGGGGCCCAGGCACAACCCCGCGGCCTTGACCCCGGGGGAACCCCAGGGGCGGGGGAGGTGGCTGCTTCCCAACCATTGGAGATGGGGTTAGCAACTCAAAAAATCCCGGCGGGAACTTCGCTTGGCCACAGCCCCCCGGCCACCTGCTCCGACCGCAAAAACCTACTAAAATGGGCTCTAGGGGGGAAGGTGGACAAGAGGATAGCCGAGTGGGTGCGGAGGGAGGGCGTGGTGGTGGGACCGGAGTTCCTCCGGGTGGACAGCTTCCTCAACCATCGCATCGCCCCCGAGTTCGTGGCCCTGGCCGGCCAGGCCCTGGCCGACCACTTCGCCCACCGCGGAGTGCAGGTGGTGCTCACCGCCGAGGCCGCCGGAAACGTGATCGCCTACGAGGTGGCCCGCAGGCTGGGCGCCAGCGCCCTCTACGCGAAGAAGGGCAGAGCTGTGACCATGTCCCAGCCCATCACTCGCCGGGTGCCCTCCCCCACCAAGGGCGGGGAGGTGGAGCTTTCGGTGTCGCGCCACTACCTCCGCCCAGGGGAACGGGTGCTGGTGGTGGACGATTTCCTCTTTCGGGGGCTCACCAGTGCTGCCCTGGCGGAGGCGGCACAGGAGGCGGGCGCGGAATTGGTGGGCTTCGGGTTCGTAATTGAAAAATGTTTCAGCGGGGGGAGGGAGCTCCTCGCCCGGTTCGGGGTGCCCATCGTCTCCCTGGCCGCCATAGAGCGGTTGGATCCCGCAAGCGGGGAGATCGTGTTCCGGGAGTGAGGCGGCTGTGGGAGTAGTGGTCCTCGATTTCGGGTCCCAATACACCCAGCTCATTCTCAGGCGCCTGCGGGAGCTGGGGGCTTTCTCCGTGATCCTGCCTGGAAACGCATCCTGGGAAGATATCCGGGCCAAAGAACCCCACGCGGTGGTGCTCTCCGGGGGGCCGGCCTCGGTAGGGGCCCCGGCTGCCCCCCGGCCCGATCCCCGCCTCTTCTCCTCTGGCCTCCCCATCCTGGGAATCTGTTACGGCATGCAGCTTTTGGCCTCCGAGTTCGGAGGCTCGGTCAGGGAGGGGACCAGGCGGGAGTACGGCCGGGCGATGCTCACCCGCTGCCAGGGCCCGCTGTTTCAGGGGCTCTCGGAACCGCTTGCGGTGTGGATGTCCCACTCGGACGTGGTGGCCCAGCCTCCCCCGGGCTGGCAGGTGATCGCCACCAGTGAGGAAAACCCCATCGCCGCCATCGCCTCCCCCGACCACCGGCTATTGGGGGTGCAGTTTCACCCCGAGGTGTCCCATACCCCCTCTGGAAAGCAGCTCCTCGCGAATTTCCTCTCCCTCGCCGGGGTGCCCCGCGACTGGACCCCGGAGAACATCCTCACCCGCCTGCTGGCATGGGTGCGAGAGCGAGTGGGGGCCGAGCGGGTGTTGGTGGGGGCCTCAGGCGGGGTGGACTCCTGCACCTTGGCATTGCTGTTGGCCCGGGCTGGGGTGCGGCACCTGGCGGCCTTCGTGGACCACGGCCTCCTGCGGGCCGGGGAACGGGAGGAGGTACAGCGAGCCCTCCTCCCCCTGGGGGTGAACTTGCGGGTGGTGGAGGCCCGGGCCCGGTTCCTCTCAGCCCTCCAAGGGGTGGTGGATCCAGAGGAGAAACGACGCCGCATCGGCCACACCTTCGTGGAGGTGTTCCAGGAGGTGGCCCAGGGGGAAGGGGGGATCCGCTTCCTAGCCCAGGGCACCCTTTACCCGGACGTGATCGAGTCGGCCGGGGGCCATGGAGCAGCCAAGATCAAGAGCCACCACAACGTGGGGGGGCTCCCGGCCCGGCTGGGGTTTGAGCTCTTGGAACCCTTCCGCGACCTGTTCAAGGACGAGGTGCGCCAGCTGGCTCAGCTGCTGGGGTTGCCAGAGGAAATCCGCCTCCGCCACCCCTTCCCCGGCCCGGGGCTGGCGGTGCGCATCCTGGGGGAGGTGACCGAGGAACGGCTGCGGGTCCTGCGCCAGGCCGACGCCATCTTCATCCACGCCCTGCGGGAAGCCGGCCTCTACCAGGAGATATGGCAGGCCTTTTGCGTGCTCCTCCCCCTAAAAGCGGTGGGGGTGATGGGAGATCAACGCCACTACGGTTATGTAGTCGCCCTGCGGGCAGTGACCAGTTCGGATGGGATGACCGCTGACTGGGTTAGACTCCCAGGCGAATTCCTGGACGAGGTGGCCCGCCGCATCACCCGCCGGGTCCCGGAGGTGGGCCGGGTGGTCTACGATGTGACCAGCAAGCCCCCGGCCACCATCGAGTGGGAGTGAATCCGCAAGGGGGCCGCCGGTCAGCCGGGACGGCTGCCGGGCTTTTCCAGCGGGACCCCCCGGCGGCACAGGGGGCACTCCGCGGGGGGGAAGGCCTCCAGCTTCAGCTTCACCAGCGACACCAGGGGGAGGGAGAGGGCGGCGGCCTCAGGGCGACGGTCCACCAGACAGGCTACCCCTACCACCCGTCCCCCGCAGGCAGCCACCAACTCGGCTATCTCCCAAGAGGAACGGCCAGTGGTGACCACATCCTCGGCGATGAGGCAGCTCTCGCCGGGCGCAATTCCAAATCCCCGCCGCAGGGTCAACCTCCCCCCTACTCGCTCCGCAAACATCCCCCGCACCGACAGGGCGCGGGCGAGTTCATGTGCCACGATGATCCCACCCAGTGCCGGCCCCACCACGGCCTCCACCGGTCCCAGCTCCCGCGCCCGCTCGGCCAGGGCCCGGCCAACCCTGGCCGCCAGCGCCGGGTGTTGTAAAAGCCGGGCACACTGGACGTAGCGGGGGGAGTGGAGCCCGGAGGAGAGCAGGAAATGGCCCTCCAGCAGAGCCCCGGTTCGCCTAAGCAGCTCCAGAAATTCCGCCTCGGTGAGCGCAGCCACGGATCAGCTCCCAACTCCCCAGCCCTCGCTGGACGAGGAATTTCCTCAGGCCTCGGACCAGCTTGGGAGCGCAGAGGGGGTCGATGAAGTTGCCGGTTCCCACCTGTACTGCGTGGGCTCCGGCCATGATGAACTCCACGGCGTCCTGCCAACTCACGATCCCCCCGCTCCCGATCACCGGCAGGGAAACCACCTGGGAAAGCTCGTACACCAATCGCAGTGAAAGCGGCTTAATCGCCGGCCCTGACAGGCCCCCGATGGCATTGGCGAACACCGGCCGGCCTGTCTCAAGCTCGATGGCCAGCCCCCGGTAGGTATTGGCCGCCGAGATGGCGGTTGCGCCCGCCTGCTGGGCGGCCCGGGCCGCCTGCAGCACCTCCCCTTGGGGGGGAAATTTCACCCACAGGTCCTTGTCGGTGGCCCGACGACACACGGCCACCACCCGGGCCGTGGCTTCAGGATTTTCCCCCACAAGGCCCTTCCCCCGCACGTTAGGGCAGGAGAGATTGAGCTCGATGGCGTCCACCCCCGGGAGGGAGAGCCGGGAGACCAGCTCCCCGTACTCCTCCGGATCCTCCCCCCAGACGTTCACGATCACCGCCGTGCCCAGCTCCCGCATCCGGGGGAGCTCTTCGGCCAGGAAGGCTTCCAAGCCGGGGTTCTCAAGGCCGATCGAGTTGAGGAGGCCGCAGGGGGTCTCCCAGAGGCGCGGCGGGGGATTGCCTGCTCGCGGCCGCAAGGTAATCGCCTTGGACACGATCCCCCCAAGACGGGAGACATCGTAGAGTCGGGCGTAGTCGCCGCCGAAGCCGAACGTGCCCGAGGCAGCCAGCACCGGGTTCTTCAGGACCAAACTCCCGATGCGCACGGAGGTGTCCGGCATCAGAAGACCTCCTGGGCCGGAAAGACCGGCCCCTCCCGGCAGACCCGCTGGGGGCCACTGCGGGTGAACACGGTGCAGCCCAAGCACGCCCCCAGACCGCAGGCCATCCGCTCTTCCAGGGACACGTAGAGCCACACCCCGGCCCGGCGGCACATTTCCCACAGCCTGGCGAGCATCTCCCGGGGGCCGCAGGCGTAGCAAACCCGATAGCCATCCGGAGTGAAGATCTCGGTCACCGATCCCCGGTGGCCGCCCTGGCCTCGCTCCGAGGCGACCCATACCCTCCCGGCCACTTCTCGGAATTTCTCCACCAGATACGGACGGCCGGGGAACCCCAGGTAGGCGTCCGCCTCCCTGAAGGCCTTGGCAGCCAAGTACAAGGGGGCGATTCCCACCCCGCCTCCCACCAGGGCCAGTTTCCCCTCCGGCTGGGGCCAACCGTTCCCCAGTGGGCCGAGGAGGGTGAGGCTATGGCCGGGTTGGAGCCGGGCCAGGAGGGAGGTGCCTCGGCCCCGGATGGCGTACAGGAAAGAGATGCCCTCTTGAGAGAGGTCGAAGGCGGAAAATGGCCGAAAAAGCGGGGGATCCAACCCCCAGGCCCGCACGAGGTAAAACTGCCCCGGCTGGGCGGAGAAGTTTCCCCGGGCTCGCAGCAGGAACACCCCCGGGACCAGTTCCCGGTTCTCCACCACCTCGGCCCGCACCAAGCTCACCTGCCGATCCATCGCCAGATATCCTCACGCATGGCCAAGGCTGCTTCCCGGGCGTATTGGGGGAACCGGCGCTCTGGGGCCGGCCTCCCCCGGTGGGCCCCGATGAGGTAGCGGGCTGCCACCACCACCGCGCCGTTCCCTTCCCGGAACGCCCCGGCCACGTCCTCCCCCCGCGCGCCCTGGGCCCCGTACCCGGGCACCAGCAGGAACAGCTGCCGGAACTCCTCCCGTACCCGGGCCAGGGCTTCCCGGGCCGTGCCCCCCACCACCCCGCCGATGGCGCTGTAGCCACACTTTCCCACCAGCCGCTCCCCCCAGTGGGCCACCAGCTCAGCCACCCTCAGGTATAGGGGGACAGGCTTGGGGGCATGGGGACTGAAACAGGGAAGTTCTTGGAGCTCCTGGGCGCTGGGGTTCGAGGTGCGAATGAGGAGGAACAGCCCCTTGTCTCCTCGCTCGAGGTCCGGGAGGAAGGGGGCGAGGGTGTCAGATCCCAGGTAGGGGTTCAGGGTGATGAAATCGGCCTCAAAATCTCCCCGGAAGTGGGCCTGGGCGTACCGCTCGGCGGTGGAACCGATGTCCCCCCGCTTTACGTCCCCGATGGCCAGGCCCCCCCGGGCCCGGATGTAGCGGAGGGTATCCCGGTAGCAAGCCAGCCCCGCCACCCCCAGGGCCTCGTAGTGGGCGATCTGGACCTTATAGCAGGCTACTACGTCCAGGGTGGCGTCCACGATCCTGCGGTTGAACTCCAGGAAGGCCTCTGCCGGAGAGCTCGCCTCCTCCCAGAGCCCGGCCGGGAGGAGCTCTGGGGAGGGGTCCAGCCCCAGGCACACCGGTCCCCGCTCCTCAACCGCTCGGTATAACCTGTCGATGATCATGGAAGTCCCTGCCCTTTATGGCCCCAGCCAGGTACGCCACCTCCCCCCGGTGGATGGTGGCCCACACCTCGCCCCACAGCCGCTTGCCCAATAGCGGGGTGTTCCTGCTTTTTGAGCAGAAAAAGTCCTCGCTCACCGTGAACTCTTCCTCACAGAAGACGACCAGATCTCCGTCGTAGCCAGCCCGCAGCCGGCCCTTCCTCAGCCCCAGGATCTGAGCCGGGGCCAGGGAGAGATAGCGGGAAAGCTCGGCCAGGGACAGCGCCCCGGGGCGGACCAGCTCGGTATAGAGAACCGGGAAACAAAGCTCGATCCCGGAGATTCCCGGGGCACCGGCGGCCTTGTCCTCCGGGGTGTGGGGGGCGTGGTCGGTGGCGATGGCGTCGATCACCCCGACCTTCAGTGCTTCCAGCAGGGCCACCCTGGTTTCCCGCGCGACCAGGGGCGGGTTGACCGGGTAATCCCCCTCGAGGCACAGGTGATGGGGGGTCACCTCACAGGTCACGGGGACTCGCTCCGCCTTGGCTAGAGTGACGAGCTTCACCGCCCCCGGGGTGCTGAGGTGGGCCAGGTGCAGCCGGCAGCCGGCCCGGCGGGCCAGCCATAGGTCCCGGGCCACCATGAGCTCTTGGGCGAGAGCCTGATCGGACATCCCGGAGAACTGACAATGAGGGAAGAGCACCCGCCCCAGGGTGGCGGCTTTGCGGCAGGCTTGCCACATCAGCTCGTGATCTTCCACTCCTTTCCCGTCATCGGAGAACGCCCACACAAATGGGGCCAGGTCTTCCAGTGGGGAGAGCTCTTTCCCTTGGAGGCCAACGGTGATTGCGCCCACAGGGTAGACTTCCACCAGCCCGATCTCCCGGGCTTTCGCGGAGATATACCGCGCTATCTCCGGAGAATCGCACACCGGCTCGGTGTTGGGCATGAGGGAGACCACGGTGAAGCCCCCGTGCACCGCGGCCCGGGCCCCGGTGAGAAGGTCCTCCTTTTCCGGAAAACCGGGGTCGCGGAAGTGGGCGTGCAGGTCCAGAAAAGCCGGCAGGGCGGTCTTCCCCTTTCCTGGGAGCACGGGAACCCCTCGGGGAGCGGGGATTCTCTCCCCCACCGCCCGGATGATCCCTCCCCTGATCAAAATATCGCCGACCAGTTCCTGGTCGGCGTCCACCATCCGCACCCCCTGGATCAAAAGGTCCTTCACACCGTCACCGACTCCCCACAGTAGTAGCAGCGGTACCGCTTCCTCCCCCGCTCCACCAGCTCGAAGATGGCCGGGGCAGATGGTTCCACCGCGGTGATGCAGCGAGGGTTCTTACAGCGGATCAGCCCCTCCACCCGCTGGGGTAGCTCTGGCCTCACCTTGCGCACCACCTCACCCCCCTCGATGTAGTTCACCGTGATCCCCGGGTCCAGGAGGGCGAGCTTGGTGAGGTCCAGGTCCAGGGCCCCGGAGATCTTTATGATGTCTTTCTTGCCCAGCTTGGTACTGGGGACGCTCATGAGCAGTGCCACCGGGGATTCCCGGCGCCCCAGGTCCAACTCCTCGAAGATCCGGAGGCCATTTCCGGCCCGGATGTGGTCCAGCACAATCCCCAATTCGATCCGGTCTACCTTGAGCATTTAGGCCACCCCCAGGAGGTCCGCGATCAAGGCCATGCGGGCGTACATCCCCAATCGGGCTTGCTGGAAGTAAACGGCTCGGGGGTCTGCATCCATCGCGGGGGAGATCTCGGTCACCCGGGGCAAGGGATGCATCACGATCAGATCCGGCTTGGCAGCCTGCAATTTCTCCGGGGTCAGGACGTAAGCATCCCGAAGCCTGAGGTAGTCTTCCTCGTTGAAAAACCGCTCTTTCTGGATGCGGGTCATGTAGAGGACGTCGGCCTCGGGAAGGCACTCTTCCAGCTGCTCACTCTCCTGGAGGCTCACCCCTGGTCGGAGGAGGAGCACCTCTTCTTTGACCGAGTCCGGGAGGCGCAGCTCCTCCGGTGAGACGAGGAGGAACCGGATGTCGGGGTAGCGGGTCAGGGCTTTGATCAGGGAGTGGACGGTGCGGCCGTATCTCAGGTCCCCGCAGAGGGCCACGGTGAGGTCCTCCAGGCGGCCCTTGCAGGTGAGGATGGTGTAGAGGTCGGTGAGGGTCTGGGTTGGATGTTCGCGGGCCCCGTCGCCGCCGTTGATCAGGGGCACCGGGGAGTAGAGGGCGGCCAACCGGGCCGCCCCCTCTTTGGGGTGGCGCAGCACGATGAGGTCGGCGTAACCACCTACGGTGCGGATGGTATCGGCCAGGGATTCTCCCTTGGCCACCGAGCTCGTGGCGGGGTCAGCCACGGTGATGACCTCCCCCCCCAGGCGCCGCATGGCCGCTTCGAACGAGAGCCGAGTGCGGGTGCTGGGTTCATAGAACAAGGTGGCCATGAGGCTTCCAGAGCAGGCCTTGGCCATCCGGGCGGGGTTTTCCCTGATGCTATCAGCTAGGGAGAAAAGCCGTTGGTAATCTTCTGGGGAGAAATCCAAAGAATCGACGAAATCTCGCTTTCCCTTCCTCGCCGGCCCCAGCCGTTCCCGGTCCATGCCGGGACTCCATTCTACCCCCTGTTCGCCAACCAGCAACTCCCACCTGGGGCGGTGGCGAACGGGGAAAACCATCTAGCCAGGCCCCAGGAGCCCCCGCCCCAATCGCCGGGCCCGCGCCAGTTCCTCCGGTGCCACTTCCCCGGGCCGGTCCACCCCGGCCACCCCCAGGCTGGCTCGCACCCGGAACCCGAGGGTGGAAAGCCAGGGGGAGAGCTGCTCCTTTAGGAGCCTGAACTGGCTCTCTTCCCCGGCGGCCACCAAGATGAGGACCGCCGGCCGCCCCTGGGGTAGGCCAGCCTCCCGCAGCTCCCAGCGGCGGAAGTAGAGGAACTGGGCCCGGTCCACCAACGCCTTGAAGGGGGCCGGCAGGCCCCGGAAGTAGACCGGGGTGGCCACCACCAACGCTCGGCAGGAAAGGAGCAACCGGTAAGCTTCCCCGGCCGCGTCTGAGAGCACACACTGGCCGTCCGGGCGGCAGGCCTCGCAGGCCAGGCAGTGGGAGAAGGAGAATTCGGCCGGGACTATGAGTTCGGTCTTGGCCCCACCAGCCTGGGCTCCCTCCAGGGCAGCCTTGAGCAAGCGATCGGAATTCCCATCCCGGCGGGCAGAGCCCGCCACCCCCACCACCAGCGGCCTCACCCGGCCCCCTCCGGAGGCACCACCTCCAGGATCAGCCGCAGCGCCTCGGCGAGGCCCCCCTCCGCAGCGATCGCCTGGAAGACGAGCTCGAAGGTGCCCCCCACCGCCTCCGCGGGGGGTACGAAGGTGCACTGGGTCTGGACCAGGCCAACTCCCGCCGCCGGCTGGAAGCTGGCCCAGGGGGGCAGGGTCAGTGCCCAGATGGTGAGTGGAAGGGTCGGCGGCTCGCTACGGGCAGTGAGCAGTACTTGGCCCTCCTCCCCGGCCACCACCCGGCAGCGCACCGTGTCCTCCGCCTCCTGCCAGCACTCCCCGTGGGCAGTGACCTGCATCTCGAACTGTAACTCCCAGCCGGGGAGGTCCAAACTGCCCTGGGTGCTACCTCCCCCCAGGGTGGTGCCGGGCACCTCCTCGGCCGCCGCCTGGGGGTCTTCCGGCTCCCCCGCCTCCGGGCCGTAGGTCCGGGAGAGCCCCTCGGCGGTCTCCCACAGGGGCTGGGCCTGAGGTTGGGCCCGGGCCAGGGACCAGAAGAAGGCGGCCAAAAGGTCCAGCAAATCCACGCGGTTGTGGTTTCGAAGCACTAGGTTCAGGTTTATGGGGACGTTTTGAAGGCCACAGGGCACCAGGTACTCCCGGGAGGCAATGAGAAGTCCCTTCCCCGGGAACTCCACGCCTCCTCCCGGGGGAAGCGCCGCCACTTCTTCCGTGAGGAAGGTGACCTCCCCCCAGGGGAAGCCTAAAATCCCGGCCAGGAACAGGTCCCCCGGGCCCCGCAGCCCGGGATCGCCATCCTCCGGGCCGAGCTCGATGCACTTCAAATACAGGTCGAACCGGCAGCGGCACAGGCCCGCCTCCTCCCCCATCGGGACCACTTCCAGCACCAGGACCAGTGTCCCGTTGGCCGTCCCGTCCAGGGAAAGGGGGACCTGCAAAACCTCAAGGTGGGGGGTCTCCTCAGGCGGGGCGCAGGTTACTTCCGGGGGCGGCCCCGCCTGCGCTGGGGGGACAGCAGGGAGTTGCTGCCCGATTCGCCGGGCTGCCCGGCGCACCTCCTCGGCCGTGGGGGCCTCCGCCGGGGAGGGGGCCAGCGAGCCCACCAGCACCAGCCGGGCCCCGACCCGGAATAGCTCCAGCACCAACCCGGACGGGGGGTGCACCAGCTCCACTCCCTCCTCCCCCAACCCCGACTCCTGGGCCTCTGTGAGGGAGCTGGTTTCCTGGGAGAACCTGGCCTGGGCGGCCTCCACGTCGGGGAAGGCGATCACCTGGGCCCACAGCCACGCCTCCCCCCGGCGCCAAACTGCCCCCAGGCCCCCGCTGGCCCCTGAGGGGAGGTCTTCTGCGTAGACCGGGGCCTCAAGCTCCAGCTCCCAGCCCCCGGAAAGTCGGGGCGGCAAGTGCTGCGGGGGCCAAAGTCGAACCAACCAGCCGCAGCCCGCCAAAAGCAACAGAGAAGCCGCACCCACTCCTGCCAAAACCCGGCTCCACATCCACCCTCACCTCCCCCTCTGCGAAGGCGGCCTGGGGTAACCCGGCGTGGCGGGCGCAGGCGCGGCCAGTGCGGGCGTCAGCGCTTCACATACAGGTGGCGCTTGATCTCCTGCTTGGTGGACTTCTCAAACGGCTCCTTGACCAACCCCAGGTCGTCCTTGCTCTTGATGCGCTTGAAGGTGGCCAGGTTCTTTTGGGCCTCTTTGATCTTTTCCCACAGGAGGTCTCGGGCCGCCTCCTCGTCCTCGATGCCCTGGCGGCGGAGCTCTTCCCAGTTGGGGTAGATCAGGGCCGCCACCACTGGGGTCCCCCCCCGCTCCCGCTCGTACACCAGCACCTCTTCTATTTCGGGGATCTGGGAGAGCTCCCACTCCACCTCCTCCGGGTACACGTTCTTGCCGGATTCCAGGACGATCACGTTCTTCTTGCGGCCGGCCAGATACAAATACCCGGCCCGGTCCAGCCGCCCCAGGTCCCCGGTGCGGAACCAGCCGTCCTCGGTGAGCACCTCCCGGGTGCGCTTCTCGTTCTTGTAGTAGCCTAGCATCACGTTGGGCCCCCGGGCCAGCACCTCCCCGTAACCATCGGCGTCCGGGTTCTCGATCCTGATCTCCACCCCCTTCAGCGGCCGGCCCACGGTCCCCGCCCGCTTGGTGAACGGCTCGGAGAAGGAGAGCACCGGGGAGGTCTCGGTGAGGCCGTAGCCCTCGATCATCCCCAGCCCCAGGCGGCGCAACCCAACCCCCACCTCGGTGGCCAACGCCGCCCCGCCGGACACGAAGAACCGGAACTCCGGGGTGAGGAGCTTCTTCTTCACCAGCTTCCCCAACAGCTTGGGAGCGAACCGATACAGTATCCGCCGGATGAGGTCAGACTGGAAGTTCTCCTTCAGCCGCCGCCACAAGGCGTGGTACAGCTTGGGCACCCCGATGAGGATGGTCACCTGGCAGCGGCGGGCCACCTCGATCAAGTTGCGGTAATCGTCGGTGTAGGAGACGGTGGCCCCGGCCCACAGGGGGGCCAACAGGGTGAAGGTGAGCCCGTAGATGTGGTACCAGGGCACGATGGTGACGATCTTGTCCTCGGGGCCGATGTGCACTACTTCCAGCACCCCTTGGATGTTGGAAGTGATGTTGCGGTGGGAGAGCATCACCCCCTTGGAGTCGCCGGTGGTGCCGGAGGTATACATGAGCAGGGCCAAGTCCTGGGGGGCGGGCTGGCCATCCGGGGGGGCCTGGGCCTCCTCCGGGAGCACCTCCCACAGGGAAAGGGCACCGGGCATGGCCTCCACCGATACTACCTCTCCCAGAGAGGGGACCTCCTCCACCAGGGACACAAGCTCCTCGTACCTCTTGGGGGAGGCGAACAGCAATTTCACCTCCGCCTCGTCCAGAATGCGGCGGATCTCGGCGGGGCGCAGCCCGGCATCCAGCGGCACCGCCACCGCCCCCAATCGTTGGATGGCGAAGAACGAGACGGCCCAGCCCACTGAGGGTTTGGCCACTATCGCCACCCGATCCCCGGCCCCGATCCCCTGGGCCGACAGCCACACCGCCAGCTTCCCAGAAAGATCCCATAGCTCCCGGTAGGTGATCTCCCGGAAGGAAAAGCGCCTGCCTTTCAGCTCGGGCATGCGGATGGCTACCCGGGAGCCGTAACGGCGCACGCTGCGCTGGAAGAACTCCGGGATGGTGGGCCAATCCCCCCCATGGGATGCCCGCTGGCTGCGATTGGTGCTCATATCTCCCCCTTCAGGCTAAGCCTGTTCAGACAGGTACTTCTCCGCCTCCAGGGCGGCGATGGTGCCCTCGGCGGCGGCGATCACCGCCTGGGCGTATCTCCCCACCGGCTGGCGCACGTCCCCGGCGGCGAACACCCCCGGTTGGCTGGTGTGCATCCACGGGTCAGTTTTTATATACCCGTCTTCGGTGAGCTCGACTACCCCTCGCACCCATTCGGTGGCGGGCCGGTATCCGACCTTGGCAAACACCCCGGCCACCTCCAGTTCCCGCCTCTCCCCGGTGGCGAGGTCCCGCAGCACCACCCCCCGCACCTTGTCCTCCCCCAGCACCTCCTCCACCGCCACGTTCCACAGGAACTCGATCTTGGGGTTTTTCAGGGCCTGGTCGCGCAGGGCGGCCACGGCCCGGATGGCCTTGGGGTCCTCTTTGGGATGGCGGACGGCCACGTAGACGCGATCACACAGGCGGGTGAGAAACAGAGCTTCGGTGAGGGCGGAGTCCCCGGCCCCCACCATGAGCACTTTCTTCCCCTGGAAGAAGTAGCCGTCACAGGTGGCGCAGTAGGAGACTCCTCGGCCGGTGAGCTCCTTGGCCCCCTTGGCGGGGAGCTCCTTGTGGCGGGCCCCCATGGCCAGGATCACGGTCCGGGCCAGCACCTGGCCGGCATTGGTTTTCAGCCGCCACTGCCCCTGGGCGGGGGAGAGCCCGGTGGCCTCGGCCAATTTGAGCTGGGCCCCCAGCCTCAGGGCCTGCTTCTTGGTGCGTTCCATGAGCTCCGGGCCGGGGATGGGGTCGGGAAAGCCCGGGTAATTTTCCACCAGGTCCGTTTCCATGAGCTGGCCTCCGGGGAGGGCCTTCTCCAAGATCAGGGCGGACAGCCCGGCCCGACGGGCGTAGATGCCGGCAGACAGCCCGGCCGGCCCCGCTCCCACAATCACCACATCCCAAGTTTTTTCCATGTTTTACTCTTCCCTCCCGTGCCTGCCGTGAGCAAAAGCCGAAGCTAGGAGCCTCGCTGCATCCGGGCAAACGTTGTTTTGAGTGCTGCGCTTGATAGAAAAGTTTATCCCACCTCCCTGGGCGCGGACAAACTCCCTCCCCAGCCCCTGGGGCCGGATCAAAAGGAGTAGGTTGCCTCCAGCTCGGCCCGGGAGAGGTGAAATGGAAATTCAAATTGCAAATCCAGGTCCAAGTCCCAGTCCCCCAGCCCAAGGCCCAGCCACAACCGGGGGGAAGTGGGCCCCTGGGGGGTGAACCCGCCCCTGACTTCCAGTTCCAGCGCCACTAGCACCTGGGAGTCCTCCCTCCACTCGCATCTCCACCCCAGCTCCCCGGTGAGCCCGGTGAACCCCTGGGGGGAGAAACCGGCTTGGGCATACAGGGAGAAGGTTCCATCGTCATACCTGGCCTCCAGGGAAGTTCGCTCCCAAGCGTCCTCGAATCTGTTGCGGACCGTGAAAAGCCAGTGGTCGAGCTCAAGGCCGGTGTCCAGGTTCTTGGCCCCGAAAGTCGGAGGGGAGGGGTAAAGATCGAAGGAAATCCGAAACTCGCACCACCAAACCTCTAGGTTGTACCTCAAGGAGGCGTCCCCGTAACTGGAGTAGGAGGGGGTTTGCAGAGGCGCGATGACTCTGAGATGAACTCCGCTCCGCAACTGAAGCCACCCTCCCAAGAACTCGTCGACCCTAAGATAGAGGTTCGCCCAGTTGTGGACGGAGTCGAGCCCAGCTTGGCTGAAGCGAAGGTAAGTGTTTAGCCGGAGAGGATCCAGATTCAAGCTCCCGCGTGTATAGGCGGACCAAGTGGTGGGCGCGGTGAAGGGGAGGCTCCAACCCCCACCCAGGGAAAACCAGTCGTGGTGATAGGACAAGGATACGCTGCCCGTGAGGTCCAAAGGTTGTCCGGCTCGCCAGTCCATTTGGAAGCCCACTCTCCCTCCCCAGTCCCCCTGGCCGGGCAAGGAGAGCCCTACCACCATCGCCGCCAGAATCCATCTCCACATAGCAAACACCAGTTTAGCCAGCCTCCTTGAGGAGGACAAATTACACCGCTCCGGCCCGACCGTCATCTGCCGGCGGAACCAAGCCGGGATGACCCGTCCGCAGGCAGCGCGCCTCAGGCCCCACTGCCCGGGGGCCACTGGGGGGGAGGGAAGCCGTAGAACATCCGGTACCAATCCCCAAACACCTCGGCCACCCCCCGCATCAGCCGGTCCACGTCCTCCCGCTCGGGGAGCCGGGGATCCGGCATCAGGGGGGGACTGAAGTGGACCCGAATCGTCCCCTTCTCCCTGGTCTCCCGGATGATGCGCCAGGCAGCCGCAAGCAGCGGCTGGGCCTCGGCCTGGGGGTGGTAGCAGCAGGCGTTCTCCAACCCCACCGGGATCAGGGGCACCCCGGCCCGCCTGGCCAACACCCCGGCCCCGGGATAGAGCACCCGCTCCCAAAACCTCTCCCCCTCCGGGAACACCATCACCACCCCACCCCGCTTGAGATACTCCACCGCCCGGGCCAGACTCCTTCGGTTGAGCCACTTCTTCCTCTCGGGATCGGTGGTCACCTCGAACCCCCAGAACGCCCCGTAGATGAACCGCAACCAGGGGTAGCGGGGGTCCACCGCGAACAGGGCCTTGGCTCGGAAAACGCGGCCGGCGTAGGCCACGAACATGGGCTCGAAGGTGCCCACGTGGGTCACGGCCAGGACGCAGGGGCCACGCGGCCGTGCCCCCACCCGCTCCACCCGGAAGAGGAGCGGCACCAGGAACCGGCAACAGGCGGCGTAGACGAGCCAGATCAGAAACTGGAGCGGCCTTGCAAATAGCGCCCAGAGGAGCCTCTGGGGCCACCTCTCCTGCCGCGCCTCAACTCCGGACATCGCCCCAATAATCCTCGGCCAGTATCCGGTCCCGGCCACTGGCCACGTCCCACCACAGGGCCAGTGCCCGGAGCCAGCTCCTGAGCCCCCCACGCTGGAACCGCCTCCCGGAGGTCCAGCAGACCATGGTGGGCACGAACCTCACCTTCCCCAGCCGCGCCAGGCGCTGGACCAACCGGAAGTCCGGGGAGGCAAGCCGGGCCAGGGGGGGATACCCCCCCACCTCGAAGTAGGCCTCCTTGTCGATCCCCAGGTTGGCCGCCCCGGCAAGCGGCACCCCGAAAGCCCGTGAGCCCCAGGCCAAAAGGCAGTACCCCCCCGCCTGCAGAACCCTCGCCACCGGAAAGCTCTCCCGGAAGCCCATGGGGCCGTAGGCGGCCACGGTGCCTGGCCGCGTGAGGGCCCATACCATCTTCTCCAGCCACCGGGGGGGATACAGGGTGTCGGCGTCGGCGGTCACTACCAGCTCCCCCCGGGCTTCCAGGAAACCTCGGTGGATGGCCCACACCGCCCCCCGCCGCTCCTCGGAAAGCACCCGGTCCGCCCACTTTTGCGCCAACTCCGGGGTGCGGTCGGTGGAGCCGTTGTCCACCACCAAGAGCTCGAACTCCCCGAACTTCTGAGCCCGGAGCGACTCCAGGGTGGCCGGGAGCCAGCGCTCCTCGTTGAGGGCCGGCACCACCACCGTGACCCGGCGAGGCATGTCAGGCCCGTTCCCGCCGCACCCGGTACCAGCCTTTGTATCCGAACAGGGCCCGGAAAAACGACAGGGCAATGGAGGTCTGGAGCATCAGGTACCAGGCCGGGATCCCCACCACGATGTTCAAAGCCGCTTCCCGCCAGGAATTGGGGCGCGAAAGGAGGTAAGCAGAGCCCACGGCGGCGTACAGCGCGGCCGCCGCCCCCGGGAGCACCAAGGCCAGCGGGGCGGGGGATAGGGTGGCGGCCGCAGCGATCATCAGGATCTGGGGGAAATAGACCACGCAAGCCAGCCCAGCCATGAGAAACACGTAGGAGAACGCTCCTCGCTTGATCTCGTGGAACATCTCCTCGATGCCCCCGGTATACCAGCGGGCGTGCTGCAGGAAGATGTCCTTCAGGGTCAGGGCGTACTGAATTCCCAGCCTCACCCCCACGAAATAGCGGGCGTAGACGCCGGCCTTGGCCATCCGGATCCCCAGCTCAAAATCGTCTACCAGACTGCCCTCGCGGAACTTCCCCACCCGCTCCAACACCTCCCGGCGGACCCACATCCCCGAGTTCATGAACGTGGGCCGATAGAACAACCCGGAAAACACGAAAATGCGGGAGAAGGCAAAGAACAGGTCCTGGAGGATCACCGGCACGGTGCGGTGGGCGTTGTAGGCGGTGAAGTCGGTGAACAGTGCCGGGAGGTCAGGGTCGGCCAGGAGCGAGAGGCAGGTCTCCATGTACTTCCGGTCCACCCGGGCGTCGGCATCCAAGAACAGCACCACCTCTTCCCGCACTTCCCTGAGGGCGCGGTTGAGGGCGGCGGGCTTCCCCTTCACCTCCGGGTCCCGGATCACCACGAGGCCTGGGTACTCCCGGGCCAGCCGGGCCAGGATCTCCGGGGTGGAGTCGGTGGACTCGTCCACCACGATCACCCTGGTCCCGGGGGGGGAGGAGGAGAACACCTGGCGGATGGTGTTCTCGATCACTTCTTCCTCGTTGCGGGAGGCGATGACCACCGCCAGGGAGGGCGGGGCCCCGCCTGCGCGGCCCAGGAGCCTCTTCTTGGTGAGCTGGTTCTTCAGGTGGCCTGCCAGGGCGATCCCGATGCCAAAAACTGCCCCCACCGCGGCGCTCGTCAGTGCCGGTCCCATGCCCCCTCCTAGCCCACCACGATGGACACCAGCTTCCCGGGGACGGCGATCACCCGCTTCACTTGTTTTCCGGCCAGGCGGGCCTGCACCACCGGGTCGGCCAGAGCCGCCTCCTGGAGTGCCTCCTCGTCCTCCGCCACCGCGCTGGGGAGCCGGAGCCGGGCCCGTACTTTTCCGTTTATCTGCACCGGGATCTCCACCTCACCGGCGGCCAGGGCCCGCTGGTCGTACTCGGGCCAGGGGGTCTCCAGCACCGACCCCCCCTCCCCCAGGCGGCTCCACAGCTCCTCGGCCACAAATGGCGTGAACGGGGAGATGAGCAGGATCAGGTTCCGCACCACCTCCCGCACCAGCCGAACATCCACGGTTTCCCCTTCCAGGTACTCGCCCAGGGCGCTCGTCAGCTCCATCAGGGCGGCGATGGCGGTGTTGAGGCCGAGCCGCCCCTCGAACTCCTCGGTGACCTTCTTGATGGTGAGGTGCAGCTTCTTCCACAGGGCCTCCCCGGCCCGGTCCAGCCCCTCGGGGGCCACCGGGTCCCGCACGTCCTTGATCCGGGGCAGCTGCTCGGTGATCAGCGCCCACAGCCGCGAGAGAAACCGCCACGCCCCCCGCACCCCTTCCTCGGACCACTCGATGTCCCGCTCCGGGGGGCCCATGAACAGGGTGTACAGCCTCTCGGTGTCCGCCCCGTACTTTGCGATCAGCTCGTCCGGGGGCACCACGTTCTTCTTGGACTTGGACATGGCCAGGACCTGCACCTGGAGCTCGGTCCCGCAGTGAGGACAGCGGTTTCCCTCCCCCACTTCTCCCGGGGGGATCCAGTGGTGCTCGGGACACCAGTAAGCGGGGTAGGTGATCATCCCCTGGGTGAACAGGCGCTTAAACGGCTCGTCGAAGGAGAGGTACCCCATGTCATAAAGGGCCTTGGTGATGAACCGGGAGTAGAGGAGGTGCAGGATGGCGTGTTCCACCCCGCCCACGTACAGGTCCACCGGCAGCCACCGGTTCACCAATTCGGAGTCGAAGGCCTTCTCCTCGTCGTTGGGGGAGATGTAGCGCAGGTAGTACCAGGCCGAGTCCACGAACGTGTCCATGGTGTCGGTGTCCCGCCGGGCCGGGCCGCCGCAGCGCGGACAGGTGGTGGCCACGAACTCCGGGATGTCGGCCAGGCCCCGCTTGCCGATGAACGGGACGTCGGGGAGCAAGACGGGCAGCTCCTCCTCCGGCACCGGCACGGCCCCACACCTCTCGCAGTGCACCATGGGGATGGGGGCGCCCCAGTACCGCTGGCGGGAGATGAGCCAGTCCCGCAGCCGATAGGTGACCGCGTATCTCCCGATGCCCCGTTCCTCCAGCCACTCGCAGGTCCTCCTGACCGCCTGATCTCCGGGGGTGCCGGTGAGGGGGCCGGAGTTGATCATCTCCCCGTATTCGGCGTGGAACAGGAGCTCCCGGTAGAACTCCACCCCCCACAGGAGCTCGGCCACGGTGCGCCTCTCCCGCACAGCGGGCTCCAGTTCCTGGCACTTGGCCAGGACCGCCCTCTCTTCCTCCAGGGAACCCACGTTCGCGACCTCATCGGGGAACACAAACTGCCAGCCGGCGCCCACCACCTCCGTCCAGGAGCCGGGCTTCAGATACCCCTGCACGAGGGAGATGTAGCGCTCCCGGTCCTTTTCGGCCAAGGTCACGTAGAGGGCCCCGTCTTTCTCCTCGAAGTCGAACCCAGCCCCTGCCAGCGCCCCCTTCAGGCCTTCCTGGAAGGTGCCCCGCATGAGGTAGCTCCTCGCCACCCCGGAAGGCGGGGCGATCACCGGGACCACCGGGATCCCGAACTTGAGGGCGAACTGGAAATCTCGCTCGTCGTGGGCCGGCACGGCCATGATCGCCCCGGTGCCGTAGCCCATCAGCACGTAGTCCGCTATCCAGATCGGGATTTCCTCTCCGTTGACCGGGTTTTTCGCGTAGGCGCCGATGAAGACGCCGGTCTTCTCCCGCTCGGTGGACAGGCGCTCCACCTCGGTCTGGCGGGCGGCCTGTCGGCGGTACTCTTCCACCTCCGCCCGCCGCTCCGGGGCGGTGAGCTTCTCCACCAGCGGGTGTTCCGGGGCCAACACCAGGAAGGTGGCCCCCCACAGGGTGTCGGGCCGGGTGGTGAACACCTCGATGGGATCGCCCCGCTCGGACCGGAAGGTCACCAGCGCCCCCTCGGAGCGGCCGATCCAGTTCTTCTGCATCAGCTTCACCCGCTCCGGCCAGTCCGGGAGCTTCTCCAGGTCGTCCAGGAGGCGCTGGGCGTAGGCGGTGATCTTGAAGAACCACTGGGTGAGCTTTTTGCGCTCCACCACGCTGCCGCAGCGCTCGCACCGGCCGTTCACCACTTGCTCGTTGGCCAGCACCGTGTCGCAGTGGGGGCACCAGTTGACTTCCGACTCGGCGCGGTAGGCGAGGCCCCGCTCGTACAGCTTCAAAAACAGCCACTGGGTCCACTTGTAGTACTCTGGCTCGCAGGTGGCGATCTCCCGGTCCCAGTCGTACTCCACCCCCCAGGCTCGGAATTGGCGCTTGAACTCCTCGATGTTCCGCCAGGTCCAGTCGCGGGGGTGGACCCCCTGTTCGATGGCCGCGTTCTCCGCCGGCAGGCCGAAGGCGTCCCAGCCCATGGGGTTGAGCACGTTGTAGCCCCGCATGATGAGGAACCGCACGATGGCGTCCCCCAGGATGTAGTTGCGGCCGTGGCCGGCGTGCAATTTCCCCGAGGGGTAGGGGAACATGTTCAGGTAGTAGAACTTGCGGGCGGTGTCCTCGATGTCGGCCTTGAAGAAACCCTTCTCCCGCCAGAAGTCGCGCCACCGCTCTTCAATCGCCTTGGGGTCGTAGGGCTCGTTCACAGGGGCAACCCTCCTTTCACCATGCGCTCGGCTTCCTCCAGCACCCGTTCCACTTTGGAGAGCTCGTCCATCTCGCAGTACAGGCGCAGGATGGGCTCGGTGCCCGAGGCCCGCAGAAGCAGCCACCCGTCCCGGAACCGGAGCTTGAGCCCATCCAGGGTCTCCACCTCCCGCACCCGGAAGCCGGCCACCGCTTGCGGGGGGCGGGCCTTGAGGTGCTCCACGATCTCGATCCGCTCGGGGAGCTCCAGGTCCCGCCGCCGATAGTGGTGGGGCCCCACCTCGGCGAACAGGTCCTGGATGAGTTCGGCCAGGCTCCTGCCGGTGGCGGCCACCAGTTCCAGGAGGAGAAGCCCGGACAGGATCCCGTCCCGCTCCGGCAGGTGGAAGCTATAGCCGTAGCCCCCTGACTCCTCGCCGGCGAAGGCGGCCTCCCCGGTCACCAGCCCCCCCACCGCCCACTTGAACCCGATCTTGATCTCCTGGCAAGGGAGGCCCGCCCCTTGCGCCAATTTGGCGATCATGTCCGTGAGGGCGAACGACTTGAGGACTTTGCCCTGGAGCTTCCGGTGGCGCACCAGGTGCCACAGGATCAGGGCCGCGGTGCGGTGGGTGTCCAGAAAGTCGCCGGTTTCGTCCATGGCCGCGGCCCGGTCCCCGTCCCCGTCGGTGACCAGTCCCACCACGATCTTGCGGCGCACCCTGCGCCTCAGGGCCCTGATCACCGCCCGCAGGGGGGCCAGGTTCTCCGGCAGGGGCTCCGGCTTTTTCCCCCCGAACAGGGGATCGACCCGGGAGCGGATGGCCAGGTGCGGCAGGCGCACCTCCCTGAGCAAGGTCGCCAGGTACCCCTGGGCAGAGCCGTACATGGGGTCCACCACCACGTACAGCGGGGCTTCCCCGATGGCCGGGAGGTCCACCAGCCTCCTCAGGGCAGCCAAGTATTCCTCGCCCAGCTCAGTGGTCTCCAAGGGCTGCTGGCCCAGGCGGGGAGGGCGGGTTGGGAGGTGGGACTCGATGAGCTCGGTGACCTCTTGGGTGGCCGAGCCGCCGTACTCGGGCTTCACCTTGACCCCGTTGTAGTGGGGGGGATTGTGGGAGGCGGTGATCATCACCCCGCAGACTAGTTTCCTCTCGGCCACCGCCAGGGACAGGGCCGGGGTGGGAACTGGGGCGGAGGTCACCTGCACCGGCACCCCCTCCCGGTCCAGGGCCCGGGCCAGCTCCCAGGCGAACTGGCGGGACAGAAACCGGGTATCGTAGCCCACCACCACCCCGGCCGCCGGCGGCCTGAGCTCCACCCCCCAGTCCCGATATAGGGGCAGCCGGACCCGCTTGGGGTCAGCCAGATACCGGGCGATGGCCACCCCCACCCTCGCCACGTTAGAAAACGTGAAGTCGCGGGCGATCACCCCCCGCCAGCCATCGGTGCCAAACCGGATTTCACTTCCTCCGGCCACGGCGCCCCTTTCCCTTGGGCGGGAGGTCCACCCGCCGGACATGAGGTGGAAGCTTAATGCCGTTTTCCTTCAACAGCTCCTCGATCAAGTCCAGGGGCAACGAGGTCTCCAGCCACAGGTCCCGGGCAGACACCACCCCGTCTCGCACCGGCACCTTGGCCAGGGCGGCCTCGATGGCCCGCTTGTAGGACTCCTTCAGCCGGGCGAACTCTCGCTGGGCCTGCTCCACAGCCTCGCTCTTGTCGATCATCGGTGGCTCCATTCCACGGTATAGGAAACCTCAGCCTCCCCACCGGCCGGGACTGAGAGCCGGAACAAGACCCGGTGGGCATCCACCGCCTGGTAGGGGAGGGAACTCCAGGTGATGGTCCAGCTGCCGGTGAGGTACTCCAGCACCTCCACCTCCACCGGCTCCTCCTTGGCCGAGCGGATCACGATCCGGTAGGTGTCCCGGTAGAAGTCGTCTCCCAGGCGAACCCCGGACACGTGGATTCGCTCCCCGGTGAGGTCGAACGCCGCCCCGATGGCCAACTCCACCTCCTCGCCCACCGGGGTGTGGCCGATGGAGGCCGCCCCCACCAGCAGGCGCCCCTCCTCCTCGTAGAAGGAGATCTCGCCCGCCGGCAGGGGGAGGACGGAGTTGCGGAACCGGATCACCGTCTCCACCGCCCCACCTTGGAAGCGGTAGGCCTGCTCATAGGGGAGCGTGGCCGATACCAAGGGCACCAGGAGTGTGCCCGGCCCCAGTTCCACCGGCTCGGGCAGGGAGTAGCGGTGGTACTCCCCGGCCGGGGCGACCTCGGCCGACGGGGCAGCCACCAACGCCCGCACCTCGTAGGCCCCGGCCTCCGGCGCCGGCGTATAGACCTCCCCTGCGATCAGCTCCACCGTGGCCCCGGAGAAGGAGAGGCCGGTTTCGTTGATCAGCTCGGCTACCCCCACCAGCTCCAGTTCCTCTCCGCCCAAGGTGGCCCGGTAGTGGGTCCGCCAGGAGATGCCCCGGGCCAGGTAGCGCAGTGTTATGGAACTGGGGCCCGGCGATTCAGCGAGATAACGGACCTCCACCGCCCGCCGGGGGGGATAGGGGACCCGTAGGACCTGGTAGTCGCGGATGAACACGAACCCGGAATCGGTGGCCAGGCTGATGCGGTCGTCGCCGGCGGAGATCACCCGGCCGTGGAACGTCCCCGCCGGGGAGACGACCTCCACATACTGCCCCTCCAACCTCGCCTGGGGGTCAGGGGCGGACACGGTGGGGGAGAGGGAAAGGACCGTCACCCCCTCGATCACCAGGGACTCAAGCAAGATCCCCTGGGGGAGGTTTTCAACGACCAAAGTCCCCTCGGACTCCAGCTCGAAACTTCTGGTTTCCTCCACCAGAGCCAGCCCCTGGGGGTAGAGGACCAACCGGGGAGGGGTTCCCCAGGAGGACAAAAAAACTAGTGCCAGAAGTGCCGTTGTCAAAACCATACGCATGGCAATCACCACCTTAAACAAAATGTTACCGACCCGGGGGGACGGGGTAAAGGACACCGATGGAGCTCCTGGTCCCCCTCTGGGGAACTCTTTATAATGCCAGCGCGCTGAGGATCGCTTTCGCCCGGAGCGATGATTTTGCTCGGGAAATTTACATGATCCCGCCGGCCCTGAGGCTGCGGGGCCCGGAAGGAGGTAACCCGGAAATGGCGGAAGTAAAGCTGGTGGAGGTCACCAAGAAGTTCGGCAACTTCACCGCCGTGGACCAGATCAACCTGGAAGCCCGAGACGGTGAGTTCGTGGTACTGGTGGGACCATCAGGTTGCGGGAAAACCACCACCCTGCGCATGATCGCCGGCCTGGAGGACGTCACCGAGGGGGAGATTTACATCGGCGACCGGCTGGTGAACGACGTGCCCCCCAAGGACCGCGACATCGCCATGGTGTTCCAGAACTACGCCCTCTACCCCCACATGGACGTGTACAACAACATGGCCTTCGGGCTCAAGCTGAGGAAGGTCCCCAAGAAGGAAATTGACCGCCGGGTGCGGGAGGCGGCGGAGCTGCTGGGCATCGCGGACAAACTCCGGGCCAAGCCGCGGGAACTTTCCGGGGGACAGAGGCAGCGGGTGGCGGTGGGCCGGGCCATCGTGCGGGACCCCAAGGTGTTCTTGTTCGACGAGCCACTCTCCAACTTGGACGCCAAGCTCCGGGTGCGGATGCGGGCCGAGCTGGCCGAGCTGCACCAACGCCTCAAGACCACCACCGTGTACGTCACCCACGACCAGGTGGAGGCCATGACCCTGGGCCACCGGGTGGCGGTGATGAAAGACGGGGTGATCCAGCAATACGATGCCCCCCAGACCATCTACGACCAACCGGCCAACATGTTCGTGGCCGGTTTCATCGGCTCTCCCCCCATGAACTTCCTCCACGCCCAGCTCAGCGAGGAAGACGGCAGGGTCTACGTCATCGGCAAGGGGTTCAAGCTCCGCATCCCCCAGGAGAAATTGACCGACGAGGTGCGGGCCTACGTAGGCAAAGCGGTGGTGTTCGGCATCCGCCCCGAAGACCTGCGCACCCCGGAGATGGTGCACGGGGAACTCCCCGAGGCCACGTTCCCCGGCAAGGTGCGGGTGAGGGAGCCGTTGGGGGACGAGCTCATCGTCTACGCCGACTGTGCCGGGGATGAGGTGATCGCCAAGTTGGATCCACACCTGCACATCCAGCCCGGACAGGAGATCACCTTGGTGGCGGCCATGGACCGGATGCACCTGTTCGACCCGGAGACCGAGGTGGCCATCATCTGACCCTCCATCCCTGGCTGGGGAGCACTTGAGCAGCGGGGAGAGGTGGCGATTTGGGCTTCTGCCCTGGCTGGCTTCCGAAGTGGTGGAAGTTTCCGAGCTCAACATGCCGGGAACTGCCGGTCCGCCTGAAAGCCCTGCCCCCACCCGACGGGGAGGACCTGAAGCGGGGCCGGCTCTGGCCTCCGAGCTCGCAAGCGGGCCCAAACTGCGGGCAGTTTCCCCCGTTTACCTGCTGCTCCCAGCTTGTGCGGGTTGCGGCAGCCCCTCGCCTGGCCTCAGCGGGCCAAGGCCCCCCGCACCAGCTCCTTCCCCCACCTCCAAATGCCGCCGGGGAACCGCTGTGCCTCCCTGAGCACCTCCTCCAGGGCAGCCAGCGCCCAGTCCACATCCTCTTTCCCGATCACCAGTGGCGGCAGGAACTTGACGATGTTCACCCGGTGGGCAGACACCTGGGTGAGGAGGGCGTGATCCCGCAGCAGGGCCATCACCACCAGTTGGGCAAACAACCCCGGCTGCACCTTCTCCAGGGCCTGCCACGCCCCGCGCAGGACCTTGGACTTGGGGGGGCCGAATTCGATGCCTAGCATTAACCCTTTGCCCCGCACGTCCGCCACCAGCTCATACTTCTCCTTAAGCTCCCTGAGACCGGCCAGGAAATACTCCCCCAGCTCCGCCGCCCGTTCGGGCAGCCGCTCCTCCTCCAGCACCGCCAGGGCTGCCAACCCCGCCCCCATGGCCAGCTCGTTCATGCCGAAGGTGTTGGAGTGCACCACTGCCCGCTCCAGGCTGGAGAACACCCGGCGGTGGATCTCTCGCCGAGTGAGGATGGCCCCCACCGGCACGTAGCCCCCGCTCAGCGCTTTGGACACGGTCACGATGTCCGGCTGCAAGTCCCAATGTTCCCCGGCGAAGCGGCGCCCGGCCCGCCCCAGGCCAGCCTGGATCTCGTCCACGATGAACAGGGCCCCGTAGTCGCGGCACAGCCGTTGGGCCCCTCGGAGGAACTCCCCCCCGGGCAGGTACACCCCCTTGCCCTGGATGGGCTCCACGATCAGGCAAGCCACGTCCCCCGCCCGGAGCTCTTCCTCCAGTGCCTGCAGGTCCCCGAGGGGGATTTGCGTGGCGGGGAGCAACTCTCCGAAGCCGGCCCGGAAGTGCTCGCTTCCGTTGACGGAAAGCGCCCCCAAGGTAAGGCCGTGAAAAGCGTGTTCCAGATAGAGGAACCTAGTTTTGCCGGTGGCAGCCCGGGCGAACTTGAGCGCCCCCTCCACCGCCTCGGTCCCGGAATTGGTGAAGAACACCGCCTCCAAGTGCGGGTAGCTGGGGCGGGCGAACTCCAACAGACGCTGGGCCAGCAGCCCTGCCAAAAGCGGGCAATCCATCTGAACCAAATTGGGCCGGTCCAGCTCCAGCAGGTCTTGCAGCACCTGCTTCACCCGGGGGTGGTTGCGGCCCATGTTGAACACCCCGTAGCCGGCCAAGAAATCCAGGTACTTGCGGCCAGCTTGGTCGTAGAGGTATGGGCCTTCCCCCCGCACATAGACCACATCGAACCCGATGATCTTGAGGATTTTTGCGAACACGGGGTTCAGGTACTGGCTGTGAAGCTGATAGTTCTGTCCCTCGGTTTGGGCGATGAGTCCCTTGATGTTCACCTTCCCTCCTTTACTGCCCCGGGGCCCTCTCCTCCTGGAGCTGGTAGCCACAATTGGCACACCGCCAGGTGATCTCCCCGGTGAAGGGGTTCCACCTGGTGGGAAGCAGCGTCCCCTCCTCGCACTGGGGGCAAGGAAGGCCCTCCAGGCTGGTGCGCAGGCTGGCCTGGGCTTCCCCCCCGGCCACCACCTCCACCGCCTGGGGGACGGTGAGGACCAAATGGACCTCTTGGGGAGTGGAAGGCGATTCCAGCCGCACGGTGATCCCTTGGCTCAGACTAAGCAAAATAACTAATATTCCAGCTAACAGCCCCAGCACGAGCACCAGGGCCATCCCGGCCAGCCAACGCTCCATAACTCCCTCCTCACTTCCTGGGCTGCCCCAAGTATATAGGGCCAGCGAGAAAAAATGACCCCGCCCGGTTTTGAGGTAAACTGGTCTCGAATGAAAATTCCCCAGGAGCGATACTCGGAGAGGGGGAAGAGAATGACGCAAGCGGACCTCATTCCAAGGCGAGTGCTGTTCGGGGATCCGGAGAGGACCCAGGTCAGGCTGAGCCCGGATGGCCGTTGGCTCGCCTGGATCGCTCCCTGGGAAGGGGTGCGGAACGTGTGGGTGGCCCCGGCGGACGCCCCCCATGAGGCCCGGGTGGTCACCCGGGAGCGGGAACGGGGGATCTTCTCCTACCACTGGAGCTACTCCTCCCGGCAGGTCCTTTACCTCAAGGACCGGGACGGGGACGAGAACTGGTGCCTGCATGCCACCGAGGTAGAAACCGGGGAGACCGAGGCCCTGACCCCCCGAGAGGGGGTAGAAGCAAGGCTCGTACATCTAACCCCCCGGCGGCCCAACCAGGCCCTGGTGGCCTTGAACGAACGCGACCCCCGCTTCCACGACCTCTTCCTTCTGGACCTCGAAACCGGGGACCGGGAGCTCCTTTTGCGGAACGAGGAAGGGTTCTTCCAATTCCTGGCCGACGACGGGATACGGGTACGGGTGGCCATGAAGTTCCGCCCGGACGGGGGGTACGACCTCTTCTCCCCCGGGGAGGAGGGCTGGCGGCCCCTTGCCCGGATAGGCCCCGAGGACGCCATGGTGACACAGCCCGTCGGCCTCGACGCGAGGGGAAAGGTCCTATATCTCGTGGACTCGCGCGGGCGGGACACCGCGGCCCTGGTAGCCCTGGACCTGGAGAGCGGGGAGGCCGTGGAGCTCGCGCAGGACCCCCGCTGCGACGCCCAGGAGGTCCTCCTCCACCCCACGGACAGGAAGCCCCAGGCGGTGGCGTTCGACTACGACCGCCGCCGCTGGGAGGCGGTGGACGGGGAGGTGGCCGAAGACCTTGCCTACCTCGGGAAAGTGGTGGACGGGGAACTGGAGGTCCTCTCCCGGACGGTGGACGATGCCAGATGGCTCGTGGCCTACGTCCGCGACCACGGCCCCACCGCCTACTACCTCTACCATCGCGCGGAGAAGCGGGCGGAGTTCCTGTTCTCGGATCGGCCGGAGCTGGAGGAATTCGCCCTGGCGCGGATGTACCCCCGGGAGATCCGGGCCCGGGACGGGCTCACCCTGGTGAGCTACCTCTCCCTCCCGCCCTGGTGGGACGATGGGGGAAAGCCAGAAAAGCCTTTGCCCATGGTGCTCTTCGTCCACGGGGGGCCGTGGGCGCGGGACCGGTGGGGACTGAACCCCTGGCACCAGTGGCTGGCCAACCGCGGCTACGCCGTCTTAAGCGTCAACTTCCGCGGCTCCACAGGCTTTGGGAAATCCTTCGTCAACGCCGGGGACAGGGAGTGGGCCGGGAAGATGCACCAGGACCTCATCGACGCCGTGGAGTGGGCGATCCGGGAGGGGATCGCCGAGAGGGGAAAGGTGGCCATCATGGGGGGAAGCTACGGGGGCTACGCCACATTGGTGGGGCTCACCTTCACCCCGGAGGCCTTCTGCTGCGGGGTGGACATCGTGGGACCTTCGAACCTGATCACCCTCCTCGAGAACATCCCCCCGTACTGGGTGCCCATGCGACCCCTTTTGGCGACGCGGATCGGGGACCCCGGGGACCCGGAGGACCGGGAGCTGCTGTGGGACCGTTCTCCGCTCAAATACGCCGAGAGGATCGTGCGTCCGCTTCTCATCGGCCAGGGGGCCAACGATCCCCGGGTGAAGAAGCAGGAATCGGATCAGATCGTCGAGGCCTTGGTGGGGAAGGGGATCCCGGTGACTTACGTGCTGTATCCCGACGAGGGCCACGGCTTTTTGCGGCAGGAGAACCGCCTTTCGTTCATGGCCATCGCTGAGGCGTTCCTGGGGAAGTTCCTCGGGGGCCGGGCGGAGCCCATCGGGGGTGATTTCCGGGGTTCGAGCCTCACGATCCCGGTGGGGGCGGAGGAGCTCCCCGAGGTAGCCACCGCCCTCAGGACCAGGTGAAGCCAAGGGAACTCCGGTCACCCCAAGCCGAGGGCTCCCTCATCCCAGGTCTCGCAACCGATAAACAAGCACTGTTCCCGATCGCAACACCACTCCCAGATACCCTCCCGCGGCTTCGATTTGAAACACCGACCCGGGGAAGCGGTCCTCGAGGACGGTTCTTCCTGTCTCCAATTCCAACACGACCAAACCATCATCTCCCCCGCAGGCGAGGATCTGGGGGGAGATGAACTCCAAAGCCTCAACTTCACCTAGCGGCAATGCGAACCCGTATATCGCTTCTCCTCCCCCAACAGGTCTCACCTCCACCCGCCCCCCTTGGAACCCCAGGGCGAGGAGCTCTCCGTGAGGGGAGAGAGCCACACACTCCAGGTCAGGGAACCGTGCGGAAAGTAGTTCCGCCTCAGCGGCTAGGTCGAGTACCCGCACCGCACGGTTATCGTGGTCAAAGACAGCCAGCTTATCGCCTCCCAGGTCCCACCCATCTCTGCCGTCTAGAACCAGAGAAAGGGAAGTTGTCTGCACCTTTCCGGTCCGGGGGTCAAGGAGGCTCAGGTCAAGGCCTCGGAGCACCAGGACCTTTCCCAGCCACCATCCCAATGGCCCCCCAACTCCTTTGGCCAAATGGACTTGCTGCCAATGTCGGGTCGAACGAATCTCCACGTTGCCGTCCATTTCGCCTATGGCCACCATCTCCCCGGTAGGGGAGAATTTCACCACCGGGAACGAGAACCCCAACAAGGCCTCAGTGGACACGCCCCTCTCGGGGGTACCGGTGGGCAGCGAGTAAAGGTTCAAAATATCGTCCCGCCCAAAGGCCAGGAGGAGAGTGTCTCCTCGCGGGCCGATGGCCAACGGCGAGGTGGGACCGCCCAAGGGGTATCCATCGAAGTACACCGTCCTCACGTACTTGCCTGTATCGGCATGGAATAAGCAGAGATAGCTGCAGTTAAGAAAGACAACGTAGTCTCCCACGAAAACCGGACCTCCCTCGAGCCCCACACACCAACCACTGTGGGTGCTCTTCACCCACGGGACGAGGAGTACAAGCGGACCCAGGCGCAGCCAGTAGGGCTCCTGGCGTTCGTACGTGGGGATGTAATTATGGGAAACAGTCCCCGTCTCGCGGTGCACGAGGTAGAGGTTCCCGCTTCCGCACACGGCAAACAACCGTCCATCGGCGCTCACGGCTACCCGGGGCATCGCCCTGACCACAAACCCCCGCGACTCCGGGAGCGTCGCGGTGAAGGTTTTCTCCCCGGTAAGGGGATCGAGGCAGGAAAGACTCTGCTCCTGCACCACCACCAACTCTCCCGTGGGGGAGAAAGTCCCGTATCCCCTGCCCCGGAGGAGCACTTCTCCGGTGAGGACACGCAGCACGCTATAAACCTGGAGGTATTCCTTGAGTAGGACTACCACCAAAAGCTCCCCCGTGGGATCGAATGAGAGATGTTCCATGCGCACCTCGTCCCACTCCTCCCAGCGCCAGATCACCGACTCCACCCATCGCACGGGATGGGATTCAACGATACGCATGAGCTCCTCACCAGAAGCGGCCTCGAGAAGCACAATTTCGCTTCCCCAGCCCACCGCAACCGTGTCTCCCCGTGGACTAAGAGCCACCACCTTCCCCTGCAGTCCGTCCTTCCGCCAAACCACCTCCCCGTTGGCGAGCCGAACCAGACAAGTTCCATAGTATCCCGTGTAAACCGCTTTCTCACCGTCGGGGAAGAGTGCGCCGGAGTATGTCGTCCGCAGCTCCAATGGGGTGAAGTGTACTAAGAAAAAATCAGGAAGAGTCCTTATCTCCAACCCGCTTGTCGTGAACAAGGTGAGCTCTCCCTCCCGAGGACCCGGGGCGAAACTGCCTATTGTCTCTGTCCCCAATATCAGGTCCGCCTCCTGGGATGTCCGCGGGAGCTGGGGCACCTCAAGTGCCGGCATCGGTGCAAGCGGGTTTATATTCGGGATGCTCAACACAGCCACGTAAGAGGCCAGCCCCAACAACACTGCACCCGCAGCAAGCCCTGAAACCCTCTGAGCTCTGCCCCACTGGACAACGGCCTCCTTCACCGCTGGGAGGCCGCAATGGGCTCCGCCTTCCCCCCGAGAGAGTTCCACATACGCCGCCAGCAGCGCCCCCAACGTGAGGCTCACCATCAACACCCGGTAAAGCAGCATGAACGTCACCCCAGCTGGGACCCAATACACCCAGAGATTCGCAGCCACGAAGCTGCCCATTTCTCCCAGGATCGCTAGGGAAAAGAGGAGGAGGAAAAGCCGCAGGCGGTTGCCAGCCGTAATGAGCTCGCTGATGGTGAAGGAACTGCAATACCTCTCCTGAACGAGCACGATGAGAGGACCAAACATCCAAGCTAGACCCCTTTGTATCCCAGGCACCACGAGGAGGAGCAACCCCAAAGACACCCACAGGGAAAAGACGAACGCCGCCCGGATCAGGTCAAAGAGGCGAACCAAAAAGACCTTTACGCCTCCCACCAGATCTCGCCCCTGGAGCTTACGGAACCCTAGGTACAAGGCCAGCAGCCACAGGGCAGGGACCAAAACCACCCTCCCGAAGAAGTAAAGCCCCAGCGACCAGGGGGCAAGTCCGTGGGGGAGCATAAAAGTGAAATCTAGGTTCAATACGCCAATTGTAAAACTGCTCAGCGAGATCTCGCTCCCCAATCTGAGCTCTAGGAAATCCCATGCCGTTAAGAGCACAGCAAATGGCAGAAAGACCGGCAAAAGACCCCAGGCAAACCTCCACCCCTGTCCAAGCCACCTCATGAGCCTTGCTCCCTGCGAATGAAGGGATCAGGAAGATCGTAAATGATCACGACACCACCACAGTCCTCGAATACCAGTAAGCAATCACAGAGAGTTAGAAAGCATGCGCTTTTATCGTACAGATCCACTTGGTGTAACAAATCAGGACGATTCAAATCAATGAGAAAAACTTCTCCCCCCGCATTACCACAGGCCAATACCCCATCATCTCGGATAGCGCACACGGGAGGCCAACCCGGAGAAAAGGGGATCTCCTCTTCCGTCCCTCCGGGATGCAAAATTCGTAGTTTTCTTGGCCCGATTAGGACCAGGTCCTCGCCCCAAAAGACCAGTTCGTTGATACCAACTGCGGGATAATGAGTGGACTCCCCGGAGTCAGCCGA
>ENA-OSAF01000054-OSAF01000054.1-marine-sediment-metagenome-genome-assembly--contig:-NODE-54-length-55944-cov-29.781925_pt1 | contig 55944 bp, 53 predicted proteins | sample MGYA00237872_ERZ529318 | MGnify/ENA primary metagenome ERZ529318 (study PRJEB26369, sample SAMN03142813) | marine sediment metagenome | biome: marine; feature: borehole; material: sediment... | reverse complement strand
CCGCCTGACCAACAAGGAACCCCATCGGGGCGTCAACCCGGATGAGGTAGTTGCGGTGGGGGCGGCGATTCAGGCGGGGGTGCTGGCCGGCGAAGTCAAGGACATGGTGTTGCTGGATGTGACGCCGCTGTCCCTGGGAATCGAGACCCTGGGCGGTGTCATGACCAGGCTCATCGAGCGCAACACCACCATACCCACGCGCAAGAGCGAGATATTCACCACCGCCGCCGACGGCCAGACCAGCGTGGAGATCCACGTGCTGCAGGGGGAGCGGGAGTTTGCCCGGGATAACCGAACCCTGGGGAGGTTCCGGCTGGATGGCATTCCCCCGGCTCCCAGAGGGGTACCCCAGATCGAGGTGACCTTCGACATCGACGCCAACGGGATCCTGAACGTGTCAGCCAAAGACCTGGCCACGGGAACGGAGCAGAAGATCACCATCACCGGATCCACCCAGCTGACCAAAGAAGAGATCGACCGCATGATCAAGGACGCCGAAAAGTACGCGGAGGAAGACCGCAAGCGACGCGAGGCGGTGGACCTGAGGAACCGGGCCGACAGCCTGGTCTACACCACGGAGAAGAATCTGCGCGAGCTGGGCGACCGCATCCCGGCCGAGGACCGGCGGCGGGTGGAGGAGGCACTGGAGAAGCTGAAGTCCGCCCTCAAGGGCGACGACACCGAGCAGATCCGGTCGGCCATGGAAGAGCTGCAGCGGGCTTCCCTCCGGATTGGCGAGGAACTCTACCGGAGGGCGGCGGCCGGCGCCGGGACAGACGGCGATCGGCGACGGGACGACGAAGACGTGGTGGATGCCGACTACGAACCCAAAGAGGGATGATGGCTTTGAGACGCGCACGCCAAAGGGGTGCCGTCGCCGACGACGGCCACCCCTCATTTCATGGTTCGCGGGAAGGTGATGGCAATGTGGGAGAGACCCGACGAGTCCAGAACCAGTGAAGATGTCCAGCCGGTAGCTGATGCCAGCTCGGAGCAAGGTGAGCAGACCGCCGAGGTGTCCCCCGAGGTGCTGGTGGAGAGGCTGAAGGCGGAGCTGGAGGAATGTCGCACCAGAGCCGAGGATTACTGGGACCGGTTCCTGCGGGCCAGGGCGGAACTGGACAACTACCGCAAGCGCGTGGCCCGGGACGTGCAGCAGATGGTACGGGAGGGCAAGCGCTCGCTCATCGTCGGGTTGCTGGAAGTGGTGGACAATTTCGAGCGGGCGCTGGCGGTGGAACGCCATCGGGATGATCCGTTCTATCAGGGGATGGCGATGGTCCACCGTCAACTCCTGGCCCTGCTGGAGGGAGAAGGTGTACGTCCCATTCAAGCGGTGGGGAATCCCTTCGACCCCAGCCTGCACGAGGCGGTGGAAGTGACGGTGTCCGAGGATGTGCAGCAAGAGATGGTGGCGGAGGAGCTGCGCAAAGGGTACACGTACGAGGGCCAGCTGCTGCGCCCGGCCCGGGTGAGGGTGGCCCGTCCGGCGGTCCCCCAGCAACAGGAGGAGGGGGCCAGGTGCGGGGAAGCGGACCGTGACGGTTCCTGAAGGCGGATCGAGGTGGTGATGGACCCTGGAGTTCAAGGACTATTACCGGATACTGGGCGTTGACCGCAACGCTTCCCAGAAGGAAATAAGGGAGGCTTACCGGCGCCTGGCCAGGAAGTACCATCCGGATGTGAACAAAAGCCGCGAGGCGGCCGAGCGCTTCAAGGAGATCAACGAGGCCTATCAGGTGCTCGGGGATCCGCGAAAAAGGGCGCGGTATGACCAGCTGGGAGCCAGCTGGAAACAGGCCTACCGCGGGACCGCGCAGCCGGGCGGACAGGCCGGCTACCGCCGCTGGCAGTTTGCCTGGGGCGATCCCAGGGTGGCGGATTTCAGCGACTTCTTCAAGGCGTTTTTTGGGGATCTGCTGGGATTTGGTCCCGCGGAGGAGGCGGGGGGCAGGTACCGCCAGCGGGTGGAGCCGCGCCCGGACTTGGAACGGGAGATAGAAGTGGATCTGGAAGACGTGTACTTCGGCCGCGAGAAGGAATTGCGGCTCCCGGTGGCCGAGCCCTGCTCCCGGTGCGCGGGTACCGGACTGACCCTGGCGGGACCATGTGATTGGTGTCGGGGCCGTGGGGAGATCCAAACCACCCGTACTCTGGCGGTGAAGATACCCCGGGGCATCCGAGAGGGGATGAAGATCCGCATCAGGGGCCAGGGGGCGGGAGCAGCCAGGTCGCGAGGCGATCTGTACCTACGAGTCAAGCTGCGCGATCATCCTCGCTTCCAGCGCCAGGGGGATGACCTGATCACCGAAGTGGACGTACCGGTGACGGTTGCCGCCCTGGGCGGTGAGGTGGAGGTCCAGACCATGGAAGGCAGGGTCAGCATGAAGGTCCCCCCGGCTACCCAGAACGGCCAGACCTTCAGACTGCGGGGATTGGGCATGCCGCGCTTGCGGCAAGAAGGCAAGGGCGATCTCCTGGTGAAGGTGCGGGTACGGATGCCTACCACCCTGAGCGAGGAGGAAAAAAAGCTCTACGAGGAGTTACATCGGCTGCAGGAACGGCGCCAGACCGCTGAGCGAGCCGAGCAAGGGTGATGGCACATGCGATGGGATTCTTTCACCAGAAAGTCACAGGAGGCCCTGGCTGCTGCCCGGGCAGTGATGCAGGAATACGGCCACCCGGAAGTGGACTGTGAACACCTGCTCCTGGCCCTGACTAAGCAGGCTGACGGGCTGGTGCCGCGGCTGCTGTCTGAGTTGGGAGTAAATGGGGCGGAGCTCGAGCGGCAGCTGCGGCAACATCTGGACCGCAGGCCCAAAGTTTACGGACCGCAGCGGGCGGACGGAATGTACGTGTCCGTCGGCCTTTCCCGGGCGCTGGAAGCGGCTCAGGCGGAGGCGGAACGGCTCCGAGACGACTACGTCAGCGTGGAGCACCTCCTCCTGGGCATACTGGTCGAGGGCCACAGCGAGGCCAGTCGGCTGCTGCGCCGACTGGGCGTTGATCGGGAAGGGGTCTATCGAGCCCTGGCCCGGCTCCGGGGGTCGCACCGGGTGAGCGATCCTGACCCGGAGTCCAAGTACCAGGCCCTGGCCCGCTACAGCCGGGACCTCACCGATCTGGCGCGGCGAGGGAAGCTGGATCCGGTGATCGGGCGGGATCAGGAGATCCGTCGGCTCATGCAAGTGCTCGCCCGACGCACCAAGAACAACCCCGTACTCATCGGTGACCCGGGGGTGGGCAAGACGGCCATTGTGGAGGGACTGGCCCAGCGCATCGCTGCCGGAGACTGCCCGGAGGGTCTCAAAGACAAGCAGGTACTCGCCCTGGACATGGGGGCTCTGGTGGCGGGGACCAAGTACCGCGGGGAGTTCGAGGACCGCCTCAAGGCCATCCTGAAGGAGATCCAGGATGCCGGCGGGCGCGTCATCCTGTTCATCGACGAGATTCACACGTTGGTGGGAGCGGGGGCGGCCGAAGGCTCCATGGACGCGGCGAACATGCTGAAGCCGGCCCTGGCCCGAGGCGAGCTGCGCTGCATTGGCGCCACCACCGTGGACGAGTATCGCAAGCACATCGAAAAGGATGCGGCGCTGGAGCGCCGCTTCCAGCCCATCATGATCCAGGAGCCTTCGGTGGAGGACACCATCGCCATACTGCGCGGTCTCAAGGAGAAATACGAGGTCCACCATGGGGTGCGCATTCGGGACTCGGCGCTGGTGGCGGCGGCAGTGCTGTCGGACCGGTACATCACCGATCGCTTCCTGCCCGACAAAGCCATCGACCTGATCGACGAAGCTGCTTCCAGACTGCGCATCGAGATCGACAGCATGCCCAGGGATATCGACGCCCTGCAACGACGTCTGATGCACCTGGAGGTAGAACGCCAGGCATTGAGCAGGGAACACGAGGAGGGCTCGGAGCGGCTTGAGGCACTGGACCGGGAGATTGCCGACCTGCAGGCGCAGCTGGCCAAGATGAAGACCCAGTGGCAGAAGGAGAAAGAGGCCATCGCCGCCGTGCGCGAGATCAAGAGGCGGATTGACGAAGTGCGGACCGAGCAGCAGCTGGCGGAACGCCGGGCGGATCTGGGAAAGGCTGCCGAGCTGAGATACGGCGTGCTGCCCGAGCTTCAAAAGCAGCTGGAGGCCAAGCAGGCCGAGCTGGCCCAAGTGCAGCGCATGCGGCGGATGCTCAAGGAGGAGGTGGAAGAAGAAGACATCGCGGAAGTGGTTTCTGAATGGACGGGGATTCCCGTCAGCAAGTTGATGGAGGACGAGGTCGCCAGATTGCTGAACATGGAGGATCGACTCAAGCAACGGGTGGTGGGTCAGGATCACGCAGTGAGAGCGGTGGCCGAAGCGGTCCGGCGGGCCCGTGCCGGGCTTTCCGACCCGCGACGCCCGCTGGGTTCGTTCTTATTCCTCGGCCCCACCGGAGTGGGCAAGACCGAGCTTGCCCGCTCACTGGCTGAGTTCCTGTTCGACGATGAGCGGGCGTTGATCCGCATAGACATGTCGGAATACACGGAGCGACATTCGGTGGCCAGGCTCATCGGAGCTCCGCCCGGGTACGTGGGGTACGAAGAAGGCGGGCAGCTGACCGAAGCCGTGCGACGGCGGCCCTACTGCGTTATCCTGTTCGACGAGATGGAAAAGGCGCACCCCGAGGTGTTCAACGTCCTGCTGCAGGTGCTGGAAGACGGGCGGCTGACGGATGGCAAGGGGCGCACGGTGTCCTTCCGAAATGCGGTGATCGTCATGACCTCCAACGTGGGGAGCCAGTGGATCTGCGAGCTGGCCGGCCGGGACGATGAGGAAATGCGGCGTCGGGTGATGGAGGCGGTGCGGGCGCACTTCCGCCCTGAATTCCTCAACCGGATAGAGGAGATCGTCATCTTCAACACCCTGGGCAAAGAACATGTGGAGCAGATCGTGGATATCCAGATCCGGCAGTTGCAGCAACGACTTGCTCCCCACAAGCTCAAGCTGACCCTGACCCCTGCTTGTCGGAGGTTCCTGGCCGAACAGGGTTACGATCCCGCCTACGGTGCGCGTCCCTTGCGTCGGGTGATCCGGCGGCTGCTGGAAAACCCGCTGGCGGAGAAGCTCCTGAAAGGCGAGGTCAAGCGAGGCCAGCACCTGCTGGTGGATGTGGATGCCCGGATGGGCTCTCTCCGGTTCCAGAGCACCGCGGCGGGCTGATGGAGAAAGTCGGGCAGGAGAGCCTCCGGCCGCCGTGGAAGGGAGCACCGGGAGGAGGTGTGACGGTTGTTCGTCAAAGATGCCATGACCCCGAACCCGCTGACGGTTCAGCCGACTAACTCGGTGAGGACAGTGTTGAAGGTGATGCGCGACACCGGGTTCGAAGCGCTACCGGTGACGGAGGACGGTCAGCTGGTGGGAATCGTCACCGCCTGGGACCTGCTCATGGCCCTGGCGGGTGATGAGGGTTCACCGGAAGCGGCCCGGGAGACGAAAGTTGGCGATATCATGACCAGGGACGTGGTGAGCGTGAACCCCGGCGACATCATCGAGGAAGCTGCCTGTCTCATGAGGAGGCACGACGTCTCCGCCCTGCCGGTACTCGATGAGTCGCAGCGGCTGGTGGGCATCGTCACCGAGTCGGACATCTATGGGGTGCTGGTGGACATGCTTGGGCTGCGCGAGCCGGGGACCCGCATCACTCTCCGGGTTCCGGATCGGGTGGGGATACTGGCGGATATCACGCAGATCATCAAACAGTGCGGCGTTTCCATCGCCAGTCTGGCCACCTTCGAGCCGCGGGAGCAAGGCCGGGGCAATGTGGTGGTCCGCGTCAAGACCCGAGAAGGACGGCAGATCGTGGACAAGCTGATGGAAGCCGGCCACCGCGTGACCCACGTATCGCTGGTGTGGGAGGACGCGGTAGTTGACTGAAGGGTGGGGAGAGAGAAAATCATGTCGGGGCGAGAGGATTTGAACCTCCGACCTCCACGTCCCGAACGTGGCGCCCTGGCCAAGCTGGGCTACGCCCCGACGGCAGTTACATTATAAAGCACTGTTGCCCGGCAGTCAACGAATCCACGGTGGAGGGCGGGAGGTGGCAAGGGGTGAACTCGGAAGGGCTCGAGCCCCTGCAGGAGATGATGGCGCGGGGCTGGGCCTATTTTGATCGGGCGTTCCGGGAGGACCGGCAGTACTTGACCTGTGCCCATCGGACATTTCGCCAAGTGGAGGAGCTGAGCAGGAGGGCAGGTCTGCCCGAGCTGGAGGCGGAGGCACTCAGTGCGCAAGGGATGTGTCTGCGGGCCACTGGCCAGGTGGAGCAAGTGCAGCGGGCGCTGGAGGCGCACGACCGGGCTGCCGCCCTCTGGGAGACGCTGGGGCGGGAGGAGGAGCTGGCCACAGAGCGCGACCGGATGCAGCTGGCCTACCGCGATCTCGCGGTGGTGGATCGCGGACGGGCGCTGGAATATCTGAAGAAGGGATTCGAGGTGGGGCAGCAGGCACTGACGGTGTGGAAGCGTCGACGCAACAAAGCTGGTCTGGCGCAGTGCTGCAGCAACCTGGCTGACCTCTGTTGCATCTTGGCCCAGCATGACCCGGGGCTCATGCGGCGTCATCTGGCGATGGCCGCCACCCTTTACCAGCAGGCGGAGGAACTCTGGGGTGAATCTGCCCCCGATGCGGTGATGACCGCCCGCATGGGTCTCGCCGAGGTATACATTGCCCTCAATGCGAACCTGGAAGGCGCCGAGGCCATCTTGAAGGACGCCCTGGGGTATTACAGCGGAAAGCGCGGTACCCAGGTCACCTATCAGCTGGCGCAGGCCAATGCGTTGCTGGCCCGCTGCTACCGGCGCCAGGGCAGGATGAAGATGGCGCGGGAGCACGAGACCCGCGCCCGGTCCTTGTTCAGGAGCCTTGGTTTCGAGGTGTGATGACTCACGCTGGCCATCAGAACCCGATCAGCATCAGCCCTGCGTCGCAGATGGCGTGCACCACCACCGCCCAGGCGAGGCCGCGAGTGCGGTGGGTGCCGTAACCCAATATCCAGCCCAGCAGTCCCGCCACCACCCCTCCAGCCGGGCCGTGGGGTCGCGAGGTAACTCCCGCGTGCATCAAGGCAAAGAGCAGGGCCTGGGCGTTGATGCCCCAATGCGGCCCCAGGAGCTTCACCAGCTGGGTCTGGATGAGGCCGCGGAACAGGTACTCTTCGAAGAATCCGTTGCTAAGCCCGAAAAAGACCACCAGGGCGGTCACTGCCCACCAACCGGTGGCCAGATGCGCGGCTTGTACCACCGGACCGGGAGGTTGATACCAAAACCCGTACCAGAGGAGGAAAGAAGCGGCCAGCCCAAGACCGATGAGGGCCCACTTGAAGGTGACGGTACCCACCCGCGGCACCAGCTGCGAGGGGTTCCTGATGGTGCCGAGGGCTGCCACCAGGACGGTGAGCGTCCAGATCGCCTTCAGGGAGAAGTTTGCGGCTTCCGGGCGGGCCATGAGTTCGGCCGGTAACAGGCGGACGGTGAGGAAGGTGCCCAGATAAAGACCTCCCGCCAGCCCGAGATACGCCACCGCCACCCCCAGCTGTCTTCGAAAGGCGCGGAAAAACAGACAAACCAGGCTATAGCCGATGAGGGAGATGAGGATCCAGGGCATGGAAGCTACCTGTACTCCCAGCCCGTAGCCCAGCAGGAGCGTGAGCACCATCACGAAAACGATCAGATCCGCAGGAGCCCGGCGCTCGCCAGCAAACAAGGAATCTTCCCTCAGGCCCACCACCTCCCGTCTGTCTCCTGCTGGGGATACTTCGGTAGGGACTGCGTCAATCCTCTACGGGCGCAGGACGCATCAGGACCTCGATCATTCGCTGCCAGGCTGCCTCGGTGTAACCCCAGGCGAGGGAAGGGACTGAGAGGAGGGCCTGTAGTGCCTCCTGCGTCAGGCGCTGCACCTCAGGAGATACCGAGGGCGGGAGGCTTGCCAGAAGCTCCGCCGCCGCCCGTAGCTCGTACTCAGCGAGGCCCAGGTTCCGCGTCATCATGTGTCCCTGGGCTTTAGCCAGACGGTGCAGCACCGCGACCAGCGCAGGGGTGTGGGGACGCGAGGGTTCTCCTCCCGCTGGCGAGGGTTGGGCCTTCAGTTGTTCCAGTCGCTGCTCAAGGGACGACAGCTGCGCACTGAGCTGCGTCAGATCTTGCCGCATCTTCGCCAGCTCTTCGTCGACGGTGCTCACCTGCCGGAGGCGCTGGTTCAGCGGAGAATACTCCCACGCCAGCTGCGCCTCCAGGGCCAGGTAGCTGGTAGCCGCGGTGACCAGCAGCACCAGCAGGGTCATCAGGAGGACTTTGATCACCGAGCCCAGCACGGCCTGGCCTTTCTCGCTCTGGCTGTTCTCCCCGGACATGAAAAAGTTTCCTCCCCTTTTACCATGATATGGGTGGGGCTGTTGCTCATGCCCCTGAAATTGGGGGAAGGACCCGATCCGGGTTTGCAGAAGCTTGGGTTCCGGGCACTCTGGAGGTGCAGAAACTCCTGCGGCTCTGCTTCGCGATCATCCTGGCGAAACTGATCGCCCGGTTGTGCCGCGCGCTGGGACGGGCGGGCTCCACTCTCCCCGGCAGGGTGGCCCTCAGGATCGCTCCCGGGTTGATTGAGACGCTGGCCCAACAGGCCCGACGGGGCACGGTGGTGGTCACGGGAACCAACGGCAAGACCACAACTGCCACCATGCTGGCCACCATATTGCGCTCTGCTGGATACCGCGTGGTGCACAACCGCGAGGGTGCCAACCTGCTCCGGGGTCTGGCCAGCACCCTGTGCCGAGCGGCTGGCGTCAACGGGAGGCTGCATGCCGACGTGGTGGTCATGGAGGTGGACGAAGCCACCGTGCCCCAGGCCATTGTGCGGTTGCGGCCGATGGCGGTGGTGGTCACCAATTTCTTCCGCGATCAGCTGGATCGTTACGGGGAACTGGAGAGGACGGTGGGCCTGGTGGCCGAAGGAATCGCGCGGCTGAATGCCCGCTCCTGCGCCGTCCTGTGTGCGGATGACCCTCTGGTGGCGGAGCTGAGTCGGTGGGTGCCCTGCCGGCTCATCTTTTTCGGCGTGGAGACGCGGCCGTGGGTGCCGCGGGAGATGCCCCATGCGGCGGACGCGAAGTACTGCCGGCAGTGCGATGCGCCCTACCGTTACGAGTTCCTGGTGTATGGGCATCTGGGCAGCTATTTGTGTCCACGCTGCGGTCACCGGCGACCCCGGCCGGACGTGCGCCTGGCGCGATTTGAGCCAGTGGGTGCTTCTGGCTGCCACCTGGAGATGCGGGCCAACGGACGCTCGGTGGCCGTTCGGTTGAAGGTACCGGGTGCCTACAACGCTTACAATGCCCTCGCCGCCTGTGCTGCTGCCCTTTCCATGGGCATTCACGAGGAGCACATCATCAGGGGTCTGGAGTCATTTCGGGGGGCTTTCGGCCGGATGGAGGCGGTGCGGGTGGGTGGCCGGCGGGTGCTGCTGGCGTTGGTCAAGAATCCAGCCGGCTTCAACGAGGTGATCAGTGCGCTGGTGCGGGGCGCGGATTCCGGAACCATTGGCCTGGTGGTGGCGATCAACGACCGCCAGGCCGACGGCACGGATGTGTCGTGGCTTTGGGATGTGGATTTCGAGCGGTTGACCCAGGTGGCTCATCGCATCCAGTTGCTGGTTACCTCCGGCACCCGGGCCCACGACATGGCGGTGCGGTTGAAGTACGCGGGAATGGATCCCGCGCGGATCCAGCCCATTCCTGGGCTGGGCCAGGCGATCCGCGCCGCTTTGGATGCTGTGGAGCCCGATTCGCTGCTGTATTTGCTGTGCAGCTATACCGCCATGCTGCAGGCCCGGCGTGCCCTGGAGAGGATGAAAGCGGTGGGCCGCATATGGGAGGATCAGTGAGTTGTACACTTTGCGCCTCGGGCACCTGTATCCGGATTTGATGAACCTGTACGGAGATCGCGGAAACGTCATCGCTCTGGAGCGGCGATGTCGGTGGAGGGGTATCCGGCTGGAGATCGTGCCTCTGGGCCTGGGGGACGAGCTGGATCCAGAAGCATTCGATTTGCTGTTCATGGGCGGGGGACAGGACCGAGAACAGCGGGCAATCTTCCGGGACCTGCACAAGCGGAAGGGAGATGCCTTGAGGGAAGCGGTACGCCGAGGCGTGGTGGTGCTGGCCATTTGCGGGGCCTTTCAGCTGCTGGGTCACTACTACCGCACGCATCAGGGCGACACCATTCCGGGTCTGGGAATTTTCGATGCCTGGACGGAGGCGGGCCCTCGCCGCATGATCGGGAACGTGGTGGCCCGCATGGCCATTGCTGACCTGAACTTCACGCTGGTGGGCTTTGAGAACCACTCGGGACGTACCTACCTGGGGCCTGGTTGTCGCCCCCTGGCCAGAGTCCTGGTGGGGTATGGTAACAACGGAGAGGACGGTACCGAGGGTGCCGTGTACGAGAATGCAGTGGGGACGTATCTTCACGGCTCCTTGCTTCCCAAGAATCCACAGCTGGCCGACTACCTCCTGGGCAAGGCCCTCTCCCGTCGTTATCCAGGTGCCCGCCTCAGCCCGCTGGATGACAGGCTGGAGCAGCTAGCCCATCGGGTGATGGTGCAGCGCTGCATGTCGGATGGAAGGGCGCGGTCGTGGTCCAGGTGAGGGGGGATGAACCCCGGGATGTGACTGATGCTTTCGGGTTCGTCGCCACCCAGAGGGCGGGCGAACCGGTGTGCTTGCGATGGGCCCTGGCGATCTCCCGCCGCCACTGCGGGGAGAGGCAAATGGTGGATGTGGTTTTTGAGGGGGCTTTCCCGCGTGCCTGATCCGGGAGTGGCGGGAGAAGGGTGTTGTCGTTGACCGCGGGGTTCCTGCCGGGTGGCGAGGAGGAATACCTGGTGAGGGGGAGAAAATACAAAGGGTGTTGTGACCGGCGGGAAGGGCGTGGTGCGGTGCCCACGATAACCCTGGAGAGGGTCAAACAAGACCCCCATGTGGACACATACCTCAGCTGCAGCGATGCTTGCCTGGGCGCCATCGGGTACACCGAGCACGGCTACCGGCACGCCAATCTGGTGGCTCGCATCGCGCAGAACATAATGCTCCGTTTGGGTTATTCCGACCGGGAAGCCGAGCTGGCGGCCATCGCCGGGTATCTTCATGACATCGGCAACATGGTATCCAGGCACGGACATGGTCAGACAGGGGCACTGCTGGCCTGGCACCTGCTCACCCGCATGGGAATGCCTCCGGAGGAAGTGGCGGTGGTGGTGTCCGCCATCGGTTGTCACGATCCGGAGGACGTGGGGCAGCCCGTACACAACGTGGCAGCCGCCCTCATCCTGGCGGACAAAGCGGACGTGCACCGCAGCCGGGTACGCAACCCGGACGTGTCCTCGTTCGATATTCACGACCGCGTCAATTACGCCGTGAAGCATTCCTTCCTGTGGGTGGATGACAAAGAACGTGCCATCACGCTCCAGCTGGAGATCGATACCGAGATCTCGCCGGTGATGGACTATTTCGAGATCTTTCTCACCAGGATGATCATGTGTAGGCGGGCGGCCAGTTTCCTGGGTTGTGACTTCGGGTTGTCCATCAACGACGTGAAACTGCTTTAGCGACGGCTGAGGAGAGGGGAGACGAGTTGAGACGCGCTACCGCGGTGGCTGTGTTATTGTCATTCCTCATCCTGTACCTCACGGGGGCCGCATTCCTCTGGGTCAGGCGCGCCCAGATCGCCGGGCTGTTCAGGCTGGGCCTGGACCTGCGAGGGGGCGTCCGGGTGGTGCTGCAGGCGGAGGGCACTCCGGAAGCCCCGGTCACCGACCAAAGCCTCCAAGAAGCGGAGAACATCATCAGGGTGCGGGTGGACAGGCTGGGCGTCACCGAGCCCATCGTGCAGCGCGAACCAGAGCTGGGGAGGATCGTGGTGGAGCTGCCGGGGGTGGAGGAGAGGCACGCGGCCCTGGACCTCATCGGACGTACGGGGTTACTGGAGTTCTACGACGAGGAGGGCAACCTCATCATCACCGGTCGTGATCTGGTGCGCGCGGACGCTGCATTCCAGCCGGGGACCAACGAGCCCGTAGTGACCCTGGATCTGGTTCCCGAGGCCAGGAAGAAGTTCGCGGAAGCCACCACCCGCAACGTGGGCCGGCGGATAATCATCATGCTCGATGGGGAGATCATTTCGGCACCGGTGGTTTCGGTGGGCGGGATCGAAGAGCCCATCATCACCGGGTACCCGTCCATGGAGGAGGCCTTCCGGCTGTCGGTGCTGTTGAACTCCGGGATTTTGCCTCTCAACCTGCGGGTGGTGGAGGATTACGCGGTTAGTGCCACCCTGGGGCAGGATTCCCTGGAGAAGTCCAAACAGGCAGTATTGATCGGGCTGGCGGCGGTGGGTCTCTTCATGTTGAGCGTCTACCGCCTCCCCGGTCTGATGGCCGATCTGGCCCTGGGCGTATATATGGTGCTGTTGCTGGGGGCCTTGTTGGCGGTGCGGGCCACCATCACGCTGCATGCCATCGCGGGAATTGTGCTTTCCGTGGGGATGGCGGTGGACGCCAACGTCATCATCTTCGAGCGGATCAAGGAAGAGCTGCGGGCGGGTTTCACCATTGCCGCCTCGCTGGACCGAGGTTTCCGGCGCGCCATGCGGGCTATTCTGGACGCCAACGTGACCACCCTCATTGCTGCCGCCGCACTGTTCCGATATGGCACGGGTCCGGTCCGGGGATTCGCGCTGACCCTGTCCATTGGCATCATCGCCAGCATGATCACCGCCATCCTGCTTACCCGTTTCTTACTCAAGTTCTTGGTGGGGACGCGGCTCCTGGCTGATGCCCCCCGGTACTTTGGGGTGCGGTCGTGATGCGCGTACAGCTCATGGCTCGCCGGAAAGTGTGGTTCAGCATTTCGGGGGCGCTGGTGTTGGTTTCCCTGCTGCTGCTGGTGCTGCGGGGCTTGAACCTGGGGGTGGAGTTCACGGGTGGCAGCCTGCTTGACCTCACCTTCGAGCGTCCCGTTGGTACCCGCGAGGTGCGCAGGATGCTGGAAGAGTTCGGCCTCGGAGGTGCCATCATCCAGCGGGACGTGCGGGAGCCCCGACGGGTCTTCGTGCGCGTGCCGCCACTGGATGGCGAGGAGAGGAAACGGCTGATGACCGCACTGCAAGAGAGCATATCTCCGCTGCTGTCTGATGAAGTGCGCACGGTGACCCCCATCATCTCCCGAGAGCTGGTTCGCAATGCTGCCATTGCCCTTGCCCTGGCCTCCGCCGCGATGATCGTGTACATAACCATTCGTTTCGAATACAAGTTCGCGCTGGTGGCCATAGCCGCCCTGCTCCATGATGTCATCGTGACCCTGGGGCTGTTCTCCTTCCTCCAGGTGGAGGTTGGAGCCCCCTTCGTGGCCGCGCTGCTGACCATTGTAGGTTACTCCATTAATGATACCATCGTGGTATTCGACAAGATCCGGGAGAACTTGCGGGGGACGAGGAAGTCAGTATGGACGGTGGTGGACGAGAGCGTCAACCAGGTGATGATGCGTTCCATCAATACCTCCGCCACTACCGGTCTGGCGATCCTGGCGATCCTGCTCTTCGGAGGGAAGACCACGCGGGAGTTCGCCCTAGCGCTACTGGCGGGGGTGGTGGCGGGCACGTACTCGTCCATATTCCTGGCCAGCCCGCTATGGGCGGTGTGGAAACAGAGAGAGGAGCGGGTGGGGTGGCGCCGGCTTCGTCGGTCCAGAAGGAGAAGGTGAATGAGCACTGCCGGGTGCCGCGGGCCCTCACCGTGGCCGGCTCTGATTCGGGTGCGGGGGCGGGGATACAGGCAGATCTGAAGACCTTCTTCGCGCTGGGAGTGTACGGTACCTGTGCGATAACCGCGGTGACCGCCCAGAATACTCAGGGGGTCACCGCTGTGCATTACCTGCCTCCAGAGATGGTGGCAGAACAGATCGACGCAGTGGTGGCGGACATTGGCTGCGATGCGGTGAAGACTGGCATGTTGGGGACGGCGGCCATCGTGGAGGTGGTGGCCGCGAAGATTCTAGAGCACCGCTTGAAGAATCTGGTGGTGGACCCGGTGATGGTGGCCAAGAGCGGTCACCTCCTGCTGGACCCTGCTGCAGTCTCTAATCTGGCCAAGCAGTTGCTCCCCCTGGCCCGGGTGGTGACGCCCAATCTGGCGGAGGCGGAGGTACTGGCCCAGATGCAGGTGACCGGAACCGGCAACTGGAAGGAGGCGGCCAAGCGCATTGCTGGCCTGGGCGCCCGCTACGTATTAATAACCGGAGGTCATCTGCCGGGGCCGGCGGTGGATTTGCTGTATGATGGGAGAGAGTTCATGGAAGTAAGCAGCGCTCGCATCGAGACCACCAGCACGCACGGTACCGGCTGTACCTACTCGGCTGCCATTGCGGCGGGGCTGGCCCGGGGTTTGGATGTGCCGGAGGCGGTGCGGGTGGCCAAGGAATACGTCCATGCTGCGCTGAAGGGTGCTTTCCCCCTGGGGAAAGGCCACGGACCCACCAATCATTGGGCCGGTTACCAGGCCCACGGCGCGGGGAGGACGGCCGGATGCGGGTGACGGAAGAGGTCCTACGCGAACTGGTTTTCGGGGGCGGCCTGCTGGGGGGAGGAGGGGGCGGTTGCCTGGATGAAGGGCTGAAGCTGGGGCAACTGGCGTTGCAGATCGGCACCCCGCGAGTGATCCGCCTCGAGGACCTGCAAAGCAAGCAGCTGGTGGCCACCGTAGCCCTGGTGGGCGCGCCGGCGGCAGCGGGCGCGCGCGTGCGCCCGGTGGATTACTGGCGGTCGCTGCAGCTGTTGCTCGAATGCAGCCAACCACCGCCGGCGGGCATCATCACCAATGAGTGCGGGTCGGTGGCCTGCGTGAATGGTCTGGTGCAGTCGGCTCTCAGCGGTCTACCCGTGGTGGATGCGCCCTGCAACGGGCGCGCGCACCCGACGGGCATGATGGGGGCAATGGGGTTGCACCGGCGCCCCGGGTATCTGTCTTTGCAGGCCGCGGCTGGCGGTGACCCCGATTCGGGTCGGTACCTGGAACTGGTGGTGAGGGGATCGCTGGCCACGGCGGCGGCGGTCATCAGGGCGGCAGCGATCCAGGCCGGGGGCTTGGTGGCGGTGGCGCGTAATCCGGTGGAGGCGGTGTGGGTCGGTCAGCACGGAGCACCGGGTGCGCTCCGCATGGCCCGGGAGCTGGGGAGGTTGATGCTGACCGCCGGTACCCCCAAGGAGAAGGCGGAGCAAGTGGCACACCGGTTAGGGGGTGATTGCTGGGGTCCGGCCTCGATGAGGGATTATCGCATCCAAACCCGTGGGGGCTTCGACGTGGGGTGGTTGGAGCTGGAACGAGAGGGACTAACGGCCCAGATACATTTCTGCAACGAGTACCTGGTGTTGGAAATGCAGCAGCGACGTCTGGCCACATTTCCCGACCTGATCGCCACCATCGACGCCGAAACCGGTCGTCCGGTGACCTCCTGCGAAGTGAAGGACAAAACGGTGTGGCTGGTGTGGGCGCCGGCCCGCTCCCTCGCGTTGGGGTCGGGGATGAAGGATCCGGAGCTGTTCCGTCCTCTGGAGAATGCCATCGGAACATCGCTGGTCCAGTATGTCTTCGGCATGGAGGGAGGGCAGCAATGAGTCTGGGGGACGTGCTGGAGGCCATTAGACTTCTGGACCATCCCGAAGTGGATGGAGAGGCAGTGCGGCGGTATTTCCAAAGACGGGACTGGCGAGAACCAGCAGTCACGCGCGTTCGAGGAGCGCGGGGATGGACGGATTTTGTGAGCTTCCACTTCCCCGGTGCCCGGGGGCGTAGCAGCGGGGGGGAGGCTCCCACTCTCGGGATCGTGGGCCGACTGGGCGGTGTGGGAGCCAGGCCCGGCCGCCTGGGGCTGGTGTCGGATGCTGACGGGGCCCTGGTGGCCATCGCCACTGCGATGGCGCTGGCGCGCGGGGAAGCGAATGGAGAAAAGATGCCGGGAGATGTCCTGGTGCGCACGCACGTATGCCCTCGGGCCCCGGTGGTACCGCACCGGCCGGTCCCTTTCATGAGCTCGCCAGTGGACATGGCGACCATGAACCGTCACGAGGTATCGCCCGATATGGAGGCGATCCTGTCGGTAGACGCCACCAAGGGGAACCGCATTGTCAACGCGCGGGGAATCGGCATAACACCTACCGTGAAGGAAGGCTGGATACTGCCGGTGAGCGAAGACCTGCTGGACTTGGTGGTATACGTGACCGGCCGCCCCCCGGTAGTGGTGCCTCTGAGTACCCAGGACGTGACCCCGTACGGCAACGGGTTGTACCACATCAACAGCATCGTGCAGCCGGCAACTGCCACCACGGCCCCGGTGGTGGGCGTGGCCACCCTGTCCGTGCTGCCGGTTCCCGGGTGTGCCACCGGTGCTAATCAAGCAGTAGACCTCGACGAGGCGGTGCGTTTTTGCCTGGAGGTGGCCAAGGCTTATGGTGAGGGCCAGGTGAGGTTCTTCGACCCCGAGGAGTTCCAGCGCCTGGTGGGGTTGTACGGTTCGATGCGGCACCTGCAGACCACGGGTGGGGAGGGCTCCGGACCAGGATCGAGCAGGGAGAGGGAGGATGGGACCTGATGAAGCTGGGAATTGTCACCATAGGGCAGTCTCCGCGGTCGGACGTGATCCCCGAGATGGCCGAAATCTGGGGAAGATCGGTACGGGTGGTGGAGCGCGGCGCCCTCGATGAGCTGTCGGACACCCAGATACGACGGCTGGCACCACGTCCCGGTGAGTATGTGCTGGTGACCCGTCTCCGGGAGGGACAGGAGGTGGCGGTCAGCAAGCAGAAATTGCTGCCGTTATTGCAACAGTGCATGGATGAAATGGCCAGGATGGCAGTGGACGCCGTCTTGTTGTTGTGTACTGCTCCTTTTCCCAGCCTCGACTACCGAGGGATGCTCATCAGGCCGCAGGAGATCCTCTTCAGCACGGTGACCGCATTGGTGGAACAGGGTACGCTTGGCGTTCTGGTACCATCGGCTGCTCAGGAACGGCAGGCATACGAAAGGTGGGCGGAGGCAGGACTGGAGGTGGTGATCGCCTCTGCCTCTCCATACTGCCGATCTGATCCTGCCCATGCCGCCCGGCGCTTGGCACAGGCAGAACCCGCTCTCGTCGTTCTGGACTGCATGGGTTATTCGCGACGCGACAAAGAAAAGGTGCAGACCGTCGTGCGGTGCCCCGTGATATTGGCCAGAGGCTTGATTGCCCATGTGGTGGCAGCGATGGCTGGATGAATTTGGGCTGGTCGAACGGAATCCGTCAGCGCACTAGACTGGGTACAATTCACTGGCGGCCACGGGCTGGGTTTTTTCGCGTCTCCGACTCTCGGCTTCCGTCCAGTGGTGTTTTGTCTCCGCAATTTCTCCTTAGTTTGTCAGTTGTACTTCACGCGGTTCGAAACCAAGCTGGGAAAAAGCGGACATACCGAACAGCGGCCTGGCTGGGCCGCTGTTGGTGTGCCTGCGAGCTGAGTAGATTGGTAACTTCCAAAGAGTCAGCCCAGCTGCTGACCTTGACGTTACCCAAGCCCAGTATTCTTACCTCCTCCGATGTCCATCAGTTCCATCGCAAGCACCCGGCATTGCGACAGACCTGGGACCCTGAGGGTTGTCGAGGGGCAGGTATCCTGCGATAAACCCGGGCAGATGCAATGTCATGGCACCTGGTAGGGTACTAGAGCGCCGATCATCTGGCAGCGCCCCTGAGTGCCCACAACGGCTCTGGTGGCGGGATTTGCAGCAGGTTGCCAGTACTGCTACCATGCGGTTGATCTGCCAGGAGAAGCCTGGTGCTGAGCAGCAACGCCTGGCAGCATGGCTCCCGGCCCGGGCATCTGCCGTGCACGAGCTTCATGCAGGGGTAAGAGATGTGCTCCGTTGAGTACCTCAGGTCATGAGCTACATCGTACAGTCGCCTGCCGTCCTGCACGCGAACTGCTGGGTGGGCTCATGCGGGTTGCCTGCGGGGTCACGGAGTCGGGCGTTACACCGTGACGCTGCATCCCATCGATGGCTCGGTAGTGCCTCCTCATGCTACCTGGGAGATTGGAGGTGGGGGTACCGGGAGTACCTGGTTTTGCGGCGGTCGTTTGCCCGAGGCCAGGACTCACGGTACGATCAGGTCAGAGTACATCCGTGGTTGTCGGTTCTTGGAGGTACGGGCCTCAACCGGAGATAGATGAATGGTTGTGTCCAGGGCAGGCCCTGTTCTGGCAAGGGAAAGGAACGGACTTTGCCGAGGAGGGTGGAAGGTGAACGGTACGCAATGGCTCCCATCGTGGCTGTGTGCAGGCGAGGAAATGGTGAAGCCGTCAGCGTGGTCTCAGCCGCTTGGCGTGCGGGATGCTGTAGTATGCTTTGCGACAGACTTTTACCGGCAGATGCTGTCCAGCTTCGGTCTGACCAACGCGCGGAAATCTCCCACACTCGCAGGGGCGCTCGACGGTCGCCTGGGTCATGAAGTGGGCGTGTTCCACTCCTTCTTCGGCGCGCCGGCAGCAGGCATGCTCCTTGAAGTCGTGGTTGCCTCCGGAGTGCGCCGGATGTTCATGGCCGGGGAAGCCGGATCCATAAGCAACGCGTGTAGAATCGGCGACATACTCCTCCCTTGCTGGGCCGTGCGGGAAGAAGGAACCTCGTATCATTACCTGCCGCCCGGCGTGCGGGCCCGCTGTGCTGGCTACTCTACAAGCCCATTTCTGCGAGGTTGCATGCCGGCAAGGAGGGGTGTGGACTACCGACGCCCCCTTCCCGCGAAACGCGCACCAAAGTTAAGCGATACGCCCGTGCTGGTGTGCTGGCGGTGGAGATGGAGGCCGCCGCGCTCATGGCCATTGCCGCGTACCGCGGAGCGGAATTTGGGTGCGTGCTGGTGATCACCGACCAGCTCTTTGGAGAGCAGTGGGTACAGGCTTTCGCACGAGAAGAGGTCAGACGCGCCAAGCGGATGGTCGCTGAGAGGCTGGCAAGGCTGCTCCTGGAGCGGGTGGGGCCTTGCTAGAGCGGAGTTGAAACTCGACTGATGCCAGGAACCCCGATTCGGCGGGGTCATGAAAGCTTTTCGGGCCAGCGCTTCTGTAACGTCCTAGGCCCAGGCAGCACCGACTGCGCCCCCAGGTCATCGAGGATCAGCTGCTGGGGCGGGGTGAAGTCTCTGCTGAGAATGCGATGTAGCGGGCGTAAGCCTCTCTCCGTTGCTGGGCGGTAGTGGATGCCGCTGGTTGGATCAGTTCGGCGAGATAGTCAATCCTCAAAGGGCGCAAAGCTACCTCGGCTTTGCGAAAACCCGACAGAGGATCGCGCACCTCCATGCGAACCTCGCGGGCGGTCGGTGAGAGGGTGGGATAGATAATGGCCGCCCTGCCCCTGGGCTGGCTGAGAGCATACACGGCCACTTGGTAGAGCATGTCGGTCGGTATAGGGTTCTGCCACAGGTCCCGGTACTTCACGTCCAACACCGCCAAAGCCGCTGCTTGCAAGGTCCCTGTACTCAACTTGGACGGCCCCAGAGCACCTGGCCCGCGACTGGTGACCAAGGGGGAACCGAGCAGCGTGATGACGATGTCGGGGCGGGGCTCGGGTATACCGCGCCCGGGAGCCTCGTAACCACGCACATAACTGAATATCCCCTTCACGCGGCACTCGGAGTGAACGGCGTAGCCCGGGAGATTATCGCTGAGGAAGCGCGTGACCACCGCCTGGAAGAAGCGGTTCATGTCGAACAGATGGCCTGGTATCCGGGGGACATGGACATCCGGCGACCGCGGATGGGGCGGTGCAGGCTCGGTCGACAGGCCATGGCCGGCAACTAACATCTCAACCAGCGTGAGAGCCGGTCGGTAGGACTTCGTCAGCCGGTTGGTCTGCATGAGTGCTTGCCGGAACGTTTCGCGGTTTAGAGGAACCGGGGTCACTTCGTCGGCCACCATGGTGGCTACCCGTCGGACACGATTCCGCAGGATAGCGTCCTGCGCGAGTCCTTCGGCCACACGGAGGCCGGCGAGCAGTACCTGGTTGACGAGGCAGTTGGTCAGCCTGGGATTGTACCAGCAAGGCAGCGCAGGCGAGGCGGGAGATCCCCTCCTGGCCAGGCTGGCGAAGTCGATGCGGCCCCGTGGCGAAGGCAGCTCGGCGCGTTGGCGGATGTATTTGCGGTGCAGTCCGCGCGAGATGAGTTCCGATACCTCAGCGACCAGTTGATGGATGAGCAGGTCGGGGAAGGTGATTTCTCCGGGGTGAAGGTCCACCGTTCCCACAAGACGCAGGTTGCGCAGGCTGTACGCATAGCGCAACAGGGTCAGCAAAACCGGTCCGGGGAGCTTGGGCCGGATGGTGACCTGTAGCGGGCCCAGCTGCACCCGCCCCACAAAGGACGTGGTACGGACCCGGAGGCCGCTCGCAAGTTCGAGCACCTCCAGCATTCCTCGCCGTGTGAGTTCGTCAGCCAGGTCGCGTGCGGACGGGTTGCCGGTGAGACTCACCCCCACCAGCTTTCGCCCGACAGGATCTGCCGGGTCAGGCGATACGGTCTGCCATTCGGCCGTTATGAGCGAGACGGGCTTTGTCATTTCGGATCCGTGTCACCGCCGGCCGCTTGATCTTCCTGGGAAGCTTGCGTGACGTCGGGCGAAGTGATGATCTCTGGTACGGCGGCCCGAAGGGCCTCAATCAGTTCCTCTTTGCGATCGCGTTGAAAGAGTTCTTCCCGGAAACGCTGGGCGCTTGCATCCACCAGGCGATTGCCCAGGATCCTTTCCAGCGTGGCGTAGTCTTCGTAGCAGTACTCCTGGAGCAGAGGGAGGATGTCCTCCCTCAAGGCACGTGCGAAGCTATCGAAACTGGTGATGGGCCGGCCACCGTGCATCAGGTACGCGTGCCCGATCTGGAGGTTGCGCGCGTCACGGCCGATGTGCTCGCGAATGCGGCGGTTGAGAGCGGCCAGCCACCGATCCAGAGGGATGCCTTCCACCACCGCGTCACGGAGCAAGTCCGGGTCAGGCATCAACTCGATAAAGCCGAAGCGCCGCCGGAGCGCCGTGTCGAGCACTATGGACCTGTCGGCGGTGTTCATGGTACCGATCACGTACACGTTCCTAGGTACGCGGAGGAGATCCCCGGATAGAGGGAGGATGATGGGGTGGTCACGGCGCTCCAGCACCGTCATCAGTTCTCCGAAGATACGTGGGATGTCGCCGCGATTGATCTCATCAATGATTAGGTAGAACCTGCGATGCGGATGCGCGGCCGCATCGCGACAGAGCCGCTTGAAGATGCCGTCCTGTAAGGTGAAACTGAGCTGTCCGTCGATGGTCTGAGGGCGGTAGCCTTCCACGAAGTCTTCGTAGCCGAAGGCGGGGTGGAAGCAGCACATCCGTACCAAGCCGCCCTCCTGGCCAGAAGAGCCCAGCACTTCTTCCTTCTCAGCGGGAGCCAGATCACCGAAGGCCTTACCGAAAGCGTAGCGTGCTGCCAGCTCGCGGGCCGTCCGTTCTGCCCAAAAAGTTTTGCCCGTGCCTGGGGGGCCGTACAGGATCACCTGCCGCTTGCGTTCCAGTACGTCCCGAATGCGCCGGGGAATGCCCGTAAGACCCTCGGGGGCAGGCCGCAGAGGCCGCGCCCAGGATGATCTTTCGATTTGCGTCATTGCGCGGTAGTCCGTTATCGCAGAGATCAGGGCTGTCTCCCCCAGGGGCGGTAGACGTAGGTCGCTGAGGTTCACCTGCCGCAGGCTGTTCCCCTCGGCGAGCCACTCCACGGGTACTCGATGGGGGAAATCCTGCTCCCCACTGAACAGGTAGCCGCCTGCCACCCGGCCGATGCCCAACACGCGCTGGCCGCTGACCACGACCACGGTGTCCCCCTCGGAAACGCGGGTCACGAACCAGTTGATCTGCTTCGCAAGAGTCCGCGCCTGCTGGGCCAGAGACGGGTCAGCAGCCGCGATTTCCTCCGCAAGGCTGATGATGCTTTCCCGCTTCGGGAGTAGCCAGGATAATTCACCCAGCTTGCTAAAGCACAATGCTATGACCTCCTGGTCACGGATCGTATCCCACGACGGTGTATGCGTTCCTATATTAAACAGCCAGTAACGGTGGGGGAGCCCGAAGCATCTCTTAAACACGGTGGTCATGTCGCTCATGGGCCATCCGAAATAGGTAGCCAGGTGGGCGTAACGTCCGGCTGCCACATAGCGTCCTTGGTGGGGCGGGGGCTCCTGCAGTAACTTGACTAAGTAAAATCTCTGCCAGTGTGGATTGTGAAAGTCGTCTAGCTTTTCTGGGTGTAGCAGGCTCAGGTACTTGTGCCCCCAGGCGGTGTCGCTCACATCGGGTGCTGCCTCGTTGAGATACTGCTGGAGCTTCAGGTACTCCTCGTCTGAAGCACTGGGCGAAAGTTCTGCCAGGGCGCGACTCGCCTCGACCAGCTGATCCCTGTGCCGCCGCGCAACGGCGATAGCCTCGCGTAACGTCAGCCTCTTGGGACGTTGGGGGCTGCCTGCGATCCACACGCCGGTTCCTTTCTGCCGATAAATTTTGTAGTTAAAAGCGCTTCCGCCGCCGATGCCACCGAAATAATACGTACGGAATTCGTCGTCATTCTTGAACTCCAGCCAATAGACCAGGCTGTCGTGGTTGGAGTGATTGTGCATAGTTTCCAGCAGTTCTTCTCCATCGAGCCTCGCTAACACCTCGGAACCGAAACGCTCGCGAAACCTTGCCTGCTGCTCGCGGATTGCTTTCTCGCCGAGCAACTTGCCCTCGGAGGCCAGCTTATCATACAGGGAGACCAACCGGTCTCTGACAGCTTCGGGTACCTGGAACGACATCGCCCCTTCCCCCTGTGCAGCTTCTGTGCTAACCTTGCCAACTGACGGATTATTCTGCGCCCATAAGGGAGGTACCTGCCTCGGACTAACCGGCATGTGCCAGCTCCTCTGGCGGCGCCTCGCCACGATCCCGTCAACTTGCATTGGTGTGTCGGTCGTGTCTCACACCCAAGTACTTCCGTAGTGGGACTTCACCCGGAGTTCTGGAGGGTCACCTGTCCCGGTATGGGGGTCACCGAGAGGGCTCGGCAGAGCGCGGATCGGTCGGACCCCGGTACACGCGGGTCGGTCCGCGTGTACCGGCGAGTATTCCCAATGGCCCTTCAGAGCGGGTCCCCTGCGGAGCCGGGTACGGCCTTGTAGATAGTTCTGTTCCTCTTCGATCGACGTTTCGATCCTCACGCCAGGAGCGGACGGGTGGGGGACGAAACCGGGGTGTCTTCGCATGAGGCCGCTTCTGCTGACATGGGTCGGGGCAAGCCGAGAGAGGGCGCGTCGGCATTTTACGCGGGCGAAAAGCTCGCGCTTGGTGTTTGGTCGGCCCGCTCCTGCGTACTCCCCGTCGGCCAGGCGCATACTCCTGTAAGTGGACTGTAGAGTATTTCGGAGCTTGGGCGCCGAGTAAGATCGGTACGTGCCGCGACTGGGGCTTCGGGCAGTCCGTCTACGCCGGCCTCTGAGCGCTCGCCCTTACTCCTCGGGTCCTTTAGGCTCTAGGCAGGTGGTGCGTGTGAAGAGCAGGGACGTATCTTGTTGGCTGAGCCTGGAAGAGCAATTGCCTGCAGGACCTACGGGCGGCGAGGCCGGGGCGTTTGGCTCCTTCTTCAGGCCCCGGCAGCCGGCATGCTCCTTGAAGTGCTGATGACCTCGGGAGTTCGCCGGATGTCGATGGCAGGCGAAGCCGGGTCCATACGCAACGCGTGCAGAAACGGCGACATGCTTCTTCCCTTGCGCGAGTCGGAGAAGGAACCTTGTACCATTACTTGCCGGCCGGCGTACGGGCCAGGCTCACAGTTGCCCTCCTTGCCCCTGCAGCTGCATTTCCAGCAGGTAGCATGCCAGGAAGGAGGAGTGTGGGCCAGCGACGCCGTCTCCCGCGAAGTGCGTGACAACGTCCAGTGATACGCCCGCGCCGGCATGCCGGCGGTGGAGATGGGGGCCGCGACGCTCATGGCCATTGCCGGATACCGCGGAGCGGAATTTGGTTGCGTGCTGGTGATCACCGACGAGCCATTTGCGCAATGGACGTGGGGTTTCGCAGGGGAGGAGGTCAAACGCGTTAAGCGAATCGTTGCTGAGAAGGCAATGGTGATCCTGGGGCGGGTGAGCGCTTGTCAAGTGGGGACTTCAGTGAGGGTCGCCCCGGAACCGGTCGCAATCTGGCCACGGTCAGTAGATCAGACACATGAGGTGCAGCATCGTTGGGATCCTTGAATGTCTGGCAGGCTAGGGGAAACACCGCGGCGTGGGTAGCCGCTGCGGTTAACGCCATGTTGACTGTCATTAAGGTGGTAGTAGGTATTTGTGCGGGTAGTCGGGCTCTGGTGGCTGACGGCCTGCATTCGGCGGCTGACCTCGTGTCGTCGGCGGTGATACTGGTGGCTCTGAACGTCAGCCAGCGCCCGGCGGATCGGGAACACCCGTACGGGCACGGAAAGGCCGAGTCGCTGGCGGCCAAGCTGCTAGCCCTCATGCTCTTTGTCACTGCGGCGAAGATCGCATGGGATGCGCTCGTGGCGATGGTGCAAGGTGGCGGTCCTTGCCCAGGTGGCGTTGCCCTGTGGGTAGCGGCCCTCTCGGCGGTGACCAAGGAAGGGATGTTCAGGTACAAGATGTGGGTGGGGCGGCATCTGAGGAGTCCGGCTCTCATTGCCAGCGCCTGGGAACACCGTTCCGACGCCTGGAGCTCGGTGGCGGTCCTGGCGGGCATTACGGGCGCCAGGTGGGGTTACGCTTGGTTGGATCCCCTGGCCAGTCTCCTGGTGGCTGCGTTCATAGCGAAGATGGGATGGCGGCTGGGTCGGGAAGCGATCGCCGATCTCATGGATAGCCTGGATGACCCCGTGCTTCTGCAGAAGTTACGCAACGTGGCGGAAACCGTCCCTGCGGTGGTGGATGTCGACGACCTCAGGGCTAGGCGGATGGGGAGGCAGTTGCTGGTGGACATCAAAATAGGGGTGGACCCGAATCTTTCCGTACAGGCCGGGCATGCCGCGGCACGCCAGGTCAAAGAGGCGATCCTGCAAGCCGAGCCGCGCGTGATAGACGTGATGGTACACGTTAACCCGCACCCCTTGCGCCAATCTCTTCATTAAGGTGGTCTCCCTCGGGAAAGAATAACAGCGAGCTGAAGCATCGAGGGGGGCTCATGGTGAGATCATATTTCCACCTCATCAGACACGCGGGCAACCGCTGTCTTTTCCGCGCGCTGGAAATGTCGATACTGTCCACGCTACAGGGGGTGCCCTTTCATCTGCACGCAGAGGGACTCCGGGGCACCGGAAAGACGACCATCCTCCGGGCTGCCAGGGGGATCCTGCCGCGCATCGAACGGATCAAGGGTTGCCTGTACAATTGCGACCCTTTGCGCCCGCACTGCCCGGATCATCGGGATCTGGATCCCGAGGAGATAAGGCGTCTGGGATCCGAACTGGTGCCCATGCCCTTCCTGGAGGTTTCGCCCGCCGCCAAAGTGGGCACGCTGGTGGGCAGCATCGACCTGGCACGCATCATGGATCGCACTCGCCCCGAGGCGGCTCTGCTGCCCGGGATCATACCGCAGGCCCACCGGGGGATCATCCTGGTTGATGAGGTGAACCGGCTCGCGGACAGCGCGCCGGAGGTGGTGGACGTGCTGCTGGGAGTCATGGGGACCAAACCCGGGAAGATCCAGATAGAGGAAACAGGCCTGGCGGTGGCCGAGCTGCCGGTGAGCGCTTCGGTTTGGGCGGCCTCCAATCCCGATGAAGATCCTGGGCCGCTGGAGGAAATTCGGCGGCAGCTGTCGGATCGGTTTGACGTGCTAGTGACCACCAAAAGACCCAGTGAGCCCCAGGCGGTCCAGGAGATCCTGGGGAGCTCTCCTTGGGGACAGTACGGCGCGGGCAGCACCGGTGGTGACCCGGACGCGGTCCGCGAGCCACTGCCGTGGGAGAGGGAGGTAAGCCATCCGCCCCTCTGGGATGAGGGACTGGAAGAACTGCTGGTGAGCGTGTACCTGGACTTCGGACTGGAGAGCCTGCGGGCTCTCGAGTCCTGGCGGCAGGCGGCAGTGCTCTCCGCATGGGTGCAAGGGGCGACTACGGTGGCGCGGGAGCACGTGATGGCGGTGGCGCCTCTGGTGCTACGCCACCGCACCAGTCCGGAAGTGCTGAGTCGAATCCTGGAGCACCTGAGAGGCAAGCTCGAATCCCGGGAAGGGCCCCCGGACAAGGTGGCGGCGGTGGCGGGAGGACAGCGGGCAGGAGCGGGCCAGGCGACATCGGGTCCGGGTCAGGTTCCCTGGGGGCGGTTGTTCGCCCGTCTGAAGTCCCTGGTGGGCAGTGGGCACAGTGAGGCGAGCCGTAACCTCGGATCGGATGAGCAGGTTAACCCTGCCCGTGGATCGGGTTTGTCGGGCGGGACCACTGGCCAGGATGGCAGCGGAGGCGAGGGCGATCCGGCGCGAAGTGGGTGGCCGCCCGAGAACCTGCCACTCACCGCTCCGCCCCGGGTCGCTCGGTCCCTGGCCGAGCTACCCGGCTGGGAGATGGTCAAGCCAGGAGGAAGCTGAGTGATGGTGGAGCATCGCTGGCCCCCCGAGCCGAGTCAGCTCGCCCGTGCCGCCGCGGTGGTCCGACATCACCTGGCAGCGGGCAGGGGCGTGCGGGTGGGAGAGAGCGCCGTGTGCTCACGCCAGGTGCACACCCTGGACCCACGAGCTCCCGCCGAGGTATCGGTCATGGTGGGGGCAGATGCCGGAAAAGCATTCTACCACCGCCTCCACCCCGGGGAGGTGCTGCACCTGGACGTGTTCCACGAAGTGGCCCAGGTGGACCATCGGGCGGTGGCCAGGGCCATCCAGCAGTCGGTGATGGAGATGCGGAGCTACCTGCTGGCGGCCGGCTGGAGCACCTCGGCGCTTCCCCCGCGAGACCTGGCGGAATACGTGGACGTGCAGACTTCGACCGGGGGCGGCAGGGTCACGGGCTCGCTCGTGTTTGGGAACCGGCGCACCCTGAAGCAGGCCCACGCCAACCACGTCCACCTATGCGCCCTGCTGCCGGACGAGTGGTTGTATGCGGTATTCTTCTTCACCCACGCGGTGGAGCAGACCATCATCAACCTCGGGTACGAGATCCGCAAGGTGGAGCGGGTGAGGCTGGAGAGAGGACGGGGAGATGGCACTGACGATCTCGCCCCGTATCGCGCCGCCACCGACTCTCGCATCAGCCAGTCTCCCCCTCCCCCTGACAGTGGACCCGGCACCATGTCCGACGGGCATCCGGGAGGAGGAGATGAGGCTGCTGGTCAGCCGGAGCGCGGGGTCGTACCCAGCGAGGACAGTTACTGGCGAGGACGCTTGCACATCAGCGCCATCCCTTGGAGGGGGCGTGAGGGCGATGTGAGGCCGTCCTGGAACCGCTGGGTCAAGGCGCGGTGTTTCACCGCCATTCCCGGACCGGAAGCGCGGGGAAGGCGTGCTCCAGCCAGGCCGCGCCTGCCGGGCGAAGCCCTGACCGAGCCCGCGGTGGCTGAGACAGTGGCGACAGCGGCCAGGGCCATACCCACCCGCGGGTGGGAACTGGCCATCCGCCCTGAAGATCTGCGGCTCACGCAGCGCCGGAAGATACCTCGCATCGACATCTGTCTCCTGGTGGATGCCAGTGCCAGCATGGCCGGCAAGCGCATAAGGGCGGCCAAAGAACTGGCCCGCCAGCTGTGCCGTCGAACTCGCGACCGCATAGCTGTGCTGACCTTCAGCGACCGCTCCGCGGAAGTGCGGGTACCCCTCACTGGGCAGCTGGGGAGAGTAATGGAGGGCATACAGGCCATTCACCCCGCAGGGTTGACCCCCCTGGCGGAGGGATTGGTGACTGCTGTCGAATACCTGGCCGCCCAGAGGGCGCGGTATCCCCTGATCCTGGTGGTGACCGACGGTATCCCCACGGTGCCGAAATGGACGCTGAATCCCCTGGAAGATGCATTGCGCGCGGCGGAGGTGGTGCGTAACCACCGCATCGAACTGGCCTGCGTGGGTCTGGAACCCAATCAGGAGTTCCTGCGGTGCCTGGTGGCCCGGGCCGGAGGGACGCTGTACGTCTTCGACGAGCTGGAGGGCGACCAGCTCCTGCGAGTGGCCCGCCAGGAACGCTGGAAGCGCCACCAGCGCCTCATCTCCAGATGAGGACGCCGACAGGAATCATCCCCCACTGACGAGAAATACCACGCGTGAACTCTCTCTGAAAGGTGGCCGCTGCAGTGTATTTGGTCCTGGCCCTCATAGTGGCACTGCTTGCTGCGGTGTTTGCGGTTCAGAATGCCATCGTGGTGCCTTTGCGATTTGTCGGCTGGGAGTTTGAGGCATCACTACCCCTGGTCATCCTGGGATCTGCGGCAGCGGGTGCGGCGGTGGTGGGAGTGTTGAGTGCGCTACGCGGTATCCGTGCCAGTGTGCGGCTCTGGGACGCGCAGGCGAGGCTGAGGCGCCTGGAGTCAGAACTGAAGGAGTCTCGAGCCCGGACGAAGCAGCTGGAGGAAGAGCTGGCCGGACTCAGAGCGCGCCAGGCGGACGTCCGGGAGGCAAAGGAAGACTCCCCATGACCGTCCGGCCGGGTGGCGGAGCCTACCGAAGGTGGGTGGTGCGTCCGCCCGACCTGCGGTGCCAGCTCCTCGCTGCCAGCCTGGACATCTCTCCGGTCATTGCCCAGATCCTGGTGACGAGGGGATATGCGGATCCTGCGGCAGCCGGTCGTTTCCTCGAAGCTTCACTCCAACAGCTCCATCCTGCGGACCTGCTTCCTGATGCCCCGGTGGCCGCCCGGCGTTTACGTGCCGCCGTGGCCAGGGGAGAACGTATCAGGGTTTTCGGGGACTATGACGTGGACGGTGTTGCCGCTACCGCGCTGGTCTGTCAGGTGCTGCGCTCTCAGGGCGCTTCCGTGGACTACTACATCCCTCATCGGGTGGAGGAGGGTTACGGCCTCAACGAGGCCGCGGTGAGGCAAGCCGCGGAAGAGGGAATCCGACTCCTGGTGACGGTGGACTGCGGAGTGACCGCCGTGCGCGAATTACAAGTGGCGTCAAGGCTGGGACTGGACGTGGTGGTTACCGATCACCACGATCCGGGGTCCGTGCTGCCCGATGCCATTGCAGTGGTGAACCCGAAACGCCGGGGCTCGCGTTATCCGTTTGCCGACCTGGCCGGCGTCGGGGTGGCGGCCAAACTGATGGAGGCTGCCTTTGGGCGGCGGCAGCTGCTCAACAATCTGGACCTGGTTGCCCTCGGTACGGTGGCCGACGTGGCGCCCCTTGTTGGTGAGAATCGCATCCTGGTGCGGGCTGGCCTGGAGCGCATGCGGAGTTCTCCCCGTCCCGGCGTTGCTGCGCTCTGTCGGCGATCCGGAGTGCGCGACATGGGGGAGATCTCCGTCCGGACCTTAGCCTACGTGTTGGCACCGCGGATAAATGCGGTGGGTCGGCTGGATCACGCGGGTACGGCGGTGGACCTGCTGATGTGTGAGGACGCGGGCCGTGCCCAGCATCTGGCGGAGGCACTGGAACGTAGCAATCGCCGGCGCCAGAGGGTGCAGAACGAGGTACTGCGGGCAGCCCTGGCTGCCTGCCGGAGCCAGTGTCGCGAGGAGGACCGGGTCCTGGTGGTGGCGGGGGAAGACTGGCACCCGGGCGTATTGGGCATAGTGGCCAGTTGTCTGTGTGAGGAGTTCGGCAAGCCCGCCGTGGTGCTCACCCGCGAGGGAGGGGAGGCACGTGGCTCCGCCCGCAGCCAGGAGGGCTTCGACCTCAGCGAGGCCTTGAGCCGGTGCGCGCACCTTCTCATCGACTACGGGGGTCACGCCCAGGCGGCGGGTCTGGTGCTCCGCTGGGAGCTGCTGGATGATTTCCGGCGGGAGATCAACGACTACGCGCGGCAGGTGGAGGGGGGAGCCCCCGATGGTCCGTGGGTGGCCGACGCGGTGGTGGAGACGGCGGTGGACGACCGGCTGCTGGAGGAGCTGGAGCGCCTGGGCCCTTTTGGGCCCGGCAACCCCCAGCCGTTGCTCTGCATGCCGCAGACGGTGGTACGATCGGTACGCAGGGTGGGGCGGGGAGGGCGCCACCTGAAGGCATGGGTGGAGGGGCCTGATGGAAGCCGGTATCCAGCCATTGCCTTCAACGTGGGCCGTCTGGCGGACGCCTTGGCACGAGGGAATCGGGTGGATCTGCTGTTCACGCCTGACCGAGATGTCCGCGGGGGCCGCGGTCGTCTGATCCTCAACATTCGGGACGCCGTGCCGGCCCGGGTGCCGGTGCCGTCAGGGGAGGGGTTACCCGACTGGCTCCGTTGGGTGCCGGATGAGCGGGTGAAGGTGTCGTTGCCGCCGGTGCCCCATCGGCTGGTGGAGGAGGCGGCCATGCTGTTGCGGGACGGCGGTGGCACCGTACTTTGTGACAATGCCTTGGAAGCGGTACAACTGGGCTGGGTCGTCGCCCGGCGCGAGGGTGCGGGCCTGATACCGCCTTCTCCCATCGCGGCGTCCCGTTACCGGCGGTGGTACCAGCGCTGGTTTGGGGAGCGCGACGGAATCCCCCTGCTGGGTGTCCCGCCGGGGATGGCGGGCGCAAACGGCGCGGTGACGGTATCAAGTGGGGAGGGGCAAGTACTGCGGCTGTGTGCCCCCGGCCTGGCGGGCAAGCTGCAGCCGCCGGTACTGGTGGCGCGGAGGGAGCGCCCCCGGGGAGAGGTATCTGACGGTCGCGGTCAGGAAGTGATGCCGTACATTGCCTGGTTGGCTTCAGTGGGAAGTCGGATGTGCGTTTACGTTGGCTGCACCGAACGAGCCGTCGAGGTATACCGCGAGCTAGCGCAGCGAGTGCCCTCCCTGCGCCGCCGGCTGGTACTGCTGGGCGCCGCGATGCCCTCCAGCTGGCTGCGGGACAGCCTGAGACGATGGGAGACGCGCGATGACTGCATCCTGATTACCAGCAGTCCTCCCCCGGTACCGGTGGAAGCTCCGGTGGAGTTGGTGCTGCTGGCCCCTCCGTGCGAGTGGGGGGAACTGCTGGAGCTGGTCTCGTGCGCGGACGGCCGGTGGCCTCGGGTTCACCTGGTGTGCGACGGGTCGGAGGCCCGCCGCCTTGAGCAGGCGGTCGCCAGCTACCTTCCCGACGAAGGCTCCCTGGTGACCACTTATCGGGTGGCCAGAGCCTGTACGCGCGGACCCCGCCGCCACTTTACCTGGGAGCAGCTGCTGGTGCGGCTGCCCCCTTCGGTGAAAGCCCGGGAGGCGTGGCACCATCTTCGGGTCATGGAGGAGGCGGGCCTGCTGCTGCGAGAGGGAAACCGGTTTGTATGGCGCCATCAGGGCGATGAGGGGAAGGTGTCCTGGGCGTCCAGTCCCACCTACTGTCGCTGGATGACCCTGGCTGCCGAGGTGTTGCGATTCAGCCGCTGGCTTGCAGAGGTACCGGTGAGAGAGCTGCAGGAGCGCCTTTACCCGGGAGCCAGTGGGTTCCTGTGGTTTGAATCCTTAGGCGGGAGGGATCCCTATGGAGCTGGAGAGCAGATTGAAGGCCAAGATAAGAGAGGTTGAAGACTTTCCCAAACCGGGCATCAGCTTCAAGGACATAACTACTTTGCTCAAGGAAGGTCTGGCCTTCCAGGAGGCCATTGACGAACTGGCCAAGCGGTGCGAACGTTTCTCCCCCCAGGCAGTGGTTGCTCCCGAGGCCCGCGGCTTCATACTGGGAGGCGCACTGGCTTACCGGCTGGGGGTGGGATTCGTGCCGGTGCGTAAGGCGGGGAAACTGCCAGCGGCCACCGTGTCCGGGTCTTACCAGCTGGAGTATGGGACGGATACCCTGGAAATGCACGCCGACGCGGTGATCGCCGGGCAGCGCGTTCTGGTATTCGACGATCTGCTGGCCACTGGCGGGACCATTTGCGCCACCATAGACCTGGTAAAGCAACTGGGGGGCGAGGTGGTGGCGGCAGCGTTCCTGATCGAGCTGACGTATCTGCCGGGCAGAGAGCAGCTGGGGGACTTGCCGGTGGTGAGCATCATCCGGTACTGAGCGGGTTGTAGTATTATGTAAAGTGTAGGGTACCAGGTGGATCGAGGTGCCGGTAGGTGAGTATCCAGGCGTTGTGCAGCAGGATGAAGGAATACCTGCCCGGGGCGGACTTGGAGCTGGTACAGAGGGCTTACGAGTTCAGCCGCCAGGCGCACTGGGGACAGTTCAGGGAGTCGGGCGAACGCTATATCGAGCACCCGCTCCAGGTGGCCCTGATACTGGCCGAGCTGGAGCTGGATCTTCCCACCATCGTCGCCGGCTTACTGCACGATGTGGTGGAGGACACCGAATGCACCCTGGATGAAGTCCGCAAGGTCTTTGGCGGCGAGGTCGCCGACCTGGTGGACGGGGTGACCAAGCTGGGACGGCTGGAGAACCGGACCCGGCTGGAGGAACGGGCAGAAAACCTCCGCAAGATGCTCCTGGCCATGGCCCGCGACATCCGGGTCATCTTCATCAAGCTGGCCGATCGGTTGCACAACATGAGGACCCTGGAGTACCTGCCTCCAGAGCGGCGCCAGGACATCGCGGAAGAGACTCTGGAGATCTACGCCCCCCTGGCCCACCGACTGGGTGTCTGGCACATCAAGGCGCAACTGGAGGATCTCGCCTTCAAACATCGTCAACCCGAGGAGTACCGCCGCATCGCCAGGGAACTGGCGCGGGCGAGACGAGAGCGGGAGGCGTTCACCGAGCGGATGATCGCGCAGCTGCGCCAACGGCTCGATCAGGCGGGGATCAAGGGCGAGATCCAGGGCCGGGTGAAGCATTTGTACAGCATTTACCGCAAGATGCGTAGCCAGTCCAAGTCCTTGAACGAGATCTACGACAAAACCGCCATCAGAGTGGTGGTGGACACCGTGAGAGATTGCTACGCAGTACTGGGCATCGTGCATTCGCTTTGGAAGCCCATCCCCGGACGGTTCAAGGACTACATCGCCATGCCCAAATCCAACATGTACCAGTCTCTGCATACCACGGTGATGAGCCCGGACGGCGAACCCTTCGAAATCCAGATCCGCACCCATGAGATGCATCGTACCGCCGAATACGGAATCGCCGCCCACTGGCGTTACAAAGAAGGGGGTAAGACCGACACCGACTTCGATGCCAAACTCACGTGGCTCCGCCAGGTGCTGGAATGGCAGAGGGAGTTGAAAGACGCGAAGGAATTCATGGAGTCGTTGAAGATCGATCTCTTCCAGGACGAGGTGTTCGTATTCACGCCCAAAGGCGATGTGGTGGACCTGCCGGCGGGCTCCACTCCCGTGGACTTCGCCTACCGGATTCACACCGAGGTCGGACACTCCTGTGTGGGTGCCAAAGTGAACGGCAGGATGGTGCCGCTGGACTACCAGCTGCAGAGCGGAGACATCGTGGAAATCATGACCAGCAAGGTTCCCAGCGGGCCCAGCGCTGACTGGTTGTCTTTCGTGAAGACCTCCTCCGCGCGGAGCCGAATTCGCGGTTGGTTCAAGCGCCAACGCCGGCAGGAGAACATTGCCAGGGGGCGGGAGATGTTGGAGCGCGAGGCGCGACGGCAGGGCCTGGATCCCCAGCGGGTGCTCAGCGAAGAATGGTTGGAAGACGCCGCCGGCAGGCTCAACTACCACTCGGCTGAGGACCTCCTGGCGGCGGTGGGGTTTGGGTCGGTCACTCCCCAGCAGCTGGTGAACCGCTTCCGCGAGGAGCACGCACCGGCGAAGGCCGAGGAACCAGCCCTCCCTGACAAGCCGGGAGTGGTGCGTTCCGGGGCACGAGCGGTCAAGATAGAGGGGCTGGGCAACGTCCTGGTTCGTTTCGCCCGCTGCTGCAGCCCGCTGCCTGGGGACCCGATCGTGGGCTACGTCACCCGTGGCCGGGGGATTTCGATCCACAGACGCGATTGCTCCGCCGTTGCCCAGTTCGCCAAGAATCCCGATCGACTGATGTCGCTGAGCTGGGATGGCATTGTCTGTTCGTCCTACGCCGCGGAGGTAGCGGTCACCGCCATGGACAGGCCCCGGCTGCTGTCGGATGTCGCCCAGGTGGTGGCGGATATGCACACCAACATCCTGGCTGCCAGAGGGCGGGCCACTTCCGGCAACCGGGCGGTCATCGACCTGGTGCTGGAGGTGCGGGATCTGGAACAGCTGGATCGCATAACCAAACGTCTGGAACGGGTCAAGGACGTCATCAGGGTCGAACGGGTCAGCAGGGGGACAATACGGTCGTAGACTGAGGTGGTTGCATGCGCGCTGTGGTGCAACGAGTGAAACGAGCATCGGTATCGGTCAACGGAAGGGTCGTGGACTCCATAGGTCCTGGTCTGGTGGTGCTGGTGGGAGTGGGCAAGGGTGACGGACGCGAGGCCAGCCGGCAGCTGGCGGACAAAGTGGTCAACCTTCGGATTTTCGAGGATGACGCAGGGAAGATGAACCGATCCCTGCTGGAGACGGGTGGGGAGATCCTGGCGGTGTCACAGTTCACCCTGTACGGCGATTGCCGCCGGGGGCGGAGGCCCAGCTTCGCTCAGGCGGCCCCTCCGGGCGAAGCAGCGGCTTTGTACGAAGCCTTCCTGAGCGATCTGAGATCTTACGGCTTGCGAGTGGCCTCCGGCCAGTTTCAGGCACGGATGTTGGTGGAGATCCACAACGACGGACCAGTCACCATACTGTTGGACACCGACAAGACCTTTTGAGGGACGGGGGCGCAAAAAGTATGGAAGTCACCAAGCTGATCGTCGGCCCCCTGCAGGCAAACTGCTACCTGCTGCGGGAGGACAACCTGGTGGGAGTCATCGACCCGGGGGCGGAGCCCCATCGCATCCTCCAGGTGGTGGAACGACAGCACTGGCGCCTGGTGTGGATCGTGCTCACCCACGGGCACGCTGACCACGCGGGAGCGGCCGAGGATTTGCGGGCCAGCACGGGTGCCCCGGTTCTTGCCCATCGGGAGGAAGCCCGGATCCTGGCCGATCCTGAGCGGAATCTGTCCTCCCTGGTCGGGCGCCCGTGGACCCTGACGGTCGATGATTTCTTGGCCGATGGTCAGGAGTTGCGCCTTGGTAGATTGTCGCTCCGGGTGCGGCACACGCCGGGACATACGCCGGGAGGGATCTGTATTGTCGGTGAGGGGATGGCCTTCACCGGCGATACTCTCTTCGCTGGTTCCATAGGCCGAACCGACCTGCCGGGCGGGGACTTTGGTCAGCTGCTCAAGTCAATTCGCTCGGTGCTGATGCAGTTGCCCGACGCCACCGTGGTCAAGCCCGGTCACGGACCCGACACCACGGTGGGACGCGAACGGCGGGGCAACCCCTTCGTCCGTTGACCGTGCCCGGCGGGTCTGGTGTACAATGAAATCATGACGTTCAGAAAGGGGCGGCGGGAGTAGAGGTGGGCATGGTGAGCAGTCCGCGGGGAGTATTCGATATCCTGCCCGACCAATCGTGGAAGTGGCAGCACGTGGAAGAAGTGGCCCGCGAGTTGGCCGGCAGGTACGGCTATCGAGAGATCAGGACCCCGATCTTCGAGCACACCGAGCTTTTCGTCCGCAGCGTGGGCGAGACCACCGACATAGTGGAGAAGGAGATGTACACCTTCAGCGACCGTTCCGGCCGTAGCCTCACCCTGCGCCCGGAGGGGACGGCGGGAGTGGTGAGGGCGTACCTACAGCACAGCCTCCATAAAGGGGGCGGACGGTTCAAGGCCTATTACATCGGCCCCATGTTTCGCTACGATCGCCCGCAGGCGGGCCGCTACCGCCAGTTCCATCAGTTCGGCATCGAGTTGTTCGGGGTGGCCGACCCGCTGGCCGACGCGGAAGTGATTGCCTTAGGGTACCGGTACCTGCAACGGCTGGGACTGAGGAAGCTGCAGCTGGAGGTCAACAGCATTGGTTGTCCCCGCTGTCGTCCCGCTTACAGAAGGGCTCTGGTAGCCGCTTTCACTCCTGCCAGTGACCAGCTTTGCGCGGACTGCGCGCGACGGCTACATCGCAATCCCCTGCGGGTACTCGACTGCAAGCGACGGGCCTGCCGTCGGCTCACCGAAAGGGCACCTGCGATGAGGGACTTTCTGTGCGACCAATGCCGCGAGCACTTCGCCACTACCTGCCGGCTTCTGGAGGCGGTGGGCATCCCACACCGGGTGAACGATCGCTTGGTACGGGGGCTGGATTACTACACCCGGACGGTTTTCGAGATAGTATACCCGTCCCTGGGGGCGCAGAGCAGCTTGTGTGCGGGGGGGCGTTACGACGGTCTGGTCGAGGCCTGCGGGGGCGAACCCACTCCCGGGGTGGGCTTCGGCCTGGGGTTGGAGAGAGTGCTTCTGGCCATGGAAAAGGAAGGAGTAATGCCACAGCCGCCCCCCCAGGTGGACGCTTTTGTGGCGGCGGTGGGCGAGGTGCGGACAGAGCGTATCTTGGAGGTCGGGGAGATGCTGCGTCAGGCCGGGGTGGCGGCGGAGCTGGGTGAGCCGGGGCGCTCTCTGAAGTCACAGATGCGCCGCGCCGACCGACTGGGAGCCCGGTGGGTGGTTATCCTGGGTGAGGAGGAGCTGGGTCGAGAGACCGTCTCTCTTCGGGACATGCTGATAGGGGAGCAGCGGGAGGTCCCTTTGGCGACGTTGGTAAGGACAATCCTCGAGGGTAGTGACAGTCGGAGGGAGGCCAACGGCGGTTGATGAGACGTTGGTGCGGAGATCTCACATTGAACGACGTAGGTGAGGACGTACGGCTGCTGGGCTGGGTCCATCGGATCAGGGACCACGGTGGGTTGGTCTTTGTGGATCTGCGGGATCGCAGTGGGCTGGTACAGCTGGTGGTGGACAGAAGTTCCTTGGACGCCAGCACGCCAGAGGTTGGCGAGCTGAAACCTGAGTACGTGGTGGAAGTGATGGGGACGGTGCGGCGGCGGCCGGAGAGCGGGGTGAATCCCAAACTCAAGACGGGGTGGATCGAAGTGGCACCTCGATCCATCCGGGTGTTGAGCCGCAGCCGGCCCCTACCCATTCCCGTTGCCGATCCCGAAGCCCATCCGGATGAGGCGCTTCGGTTCAGGTACAGGTACCTCGATCTGCGCCGCCCCGAAGTGCTGGCCAAACTGGTTTTCCGCCACCGGGCGGCCAAGGTGATTCGGGACTTCTTTGACGAGGAAGGTTTCCTCGAGGTGGAGACCCCGATGCTCACTCGCAGCACTCCGGAGGGAGCGCGCGACTTCCTGGTGCCCGCGCGACACAGCCCGGGGTGCTTTTATGCCCTTCCCCAGTCACCGCAGCTGTTCAAACAGATCTTGATGGTGGGCGGAATTGAAAAATATTTCCAGTTAGCCCGCTGCCTCCGGGACGAGGACGTACGCGCCGACCGGCAAGTCGAGCATACCCAGATAGACGTGGAGATGAGCTTTGCGACTCCCGCCGACGTACAGGATGTCATGGAGCGGTTGATGTGCCGGCTGTTCGCGGAGCTCCTGGACGTGCACCTGACACTACCATTTCCGCGCATCACCTACGATGAGGCAATGCGGCGTTACGGCACGGACAAACCGGACCTCAGGATCGGGTTGGAGCTGCTGGACCTGACGCCAGCGTGCCGCGACTGCGGCGTCCGCTTTCTGGAGCAGGCGGCGAGCGCCCCGGACACTGGCGTTGTGGGGTTGAGGCTGCCCGGTGGGGCGGGCATCAGCCGGAGCGAATACGATCGTCTTGAGGGTCGCGCCAAGGAGCTGGGAGCTCGAGGGCTCAGCTGGGTGGCCTGGAGTTCCAGCGGCATTCGATCCAGCTTCGGGCGCCACCTGCGAGAGGAAGCGGCCAGGACGCTGTTGGGGGTGGCGGGCGCCCAGATGGGTGACGCAGTGCTACTGCTGGCTGGCCGGTGGCCGGTGGTGCGGCAGGTGATGGGCCAGCTCAGGCTAAAGGTGGCGGCTCTGCTGGATCTCGTGGAGGAGGGCTGGCGGTTTGTGTGGGTGACCGACTTCCCGCTGGCCGAATTTGACGAGGAGACCAGGCGCTACGAGGCCATGCATCATCCCTTCACCGCCCCCCATCCCGAGGACCGTCACCTGCTTGCCACCGACGTCGGGCGGGTGCGCGCGTGGGCGTACGACCTGGTACTCAACGGCGTGGAGCTGGGGAGTGGCAGCGTGCGGAACCACACCAGGAGCCAGCAGGAAGAGGTGTTCAGGGCACTGGGAATGTCCGTCGAGGAGCAAGAGCGCAGGTTCGGCTTTCTCCTGGAGGCACTGGAGTATGGCGCGCCGCCTCACGCGGGAATTGCCATCGGGTTTGATCGGTTGCTGATGTTGATGACCGGCTCGGCCAACATGCGTGAGGTCATGGCCTTTCCCAAGACGGGTACCGGTGCCTGTCTACTGACCGGTGCACCCAGCGAGGTGGAGCCGGAGCAGCTGGAGGAGCTGGGGATCCGCCTGGCGCCGCGGGCAATTCGGGATCCCGAGGCGGGAGAGTCCCACCGACCTGCTCCTGAGACTTGATCGGATACCGGGAGGGTGATAAGATAGAGGCGGGTAACAAGCCCTGCTGTGCGCGTGGTAGCCCGATAAGTTTTGAGCCAACACCAATACACTGGGAGTCCGGAGTCCGACCGTGGCGCACATGCCCCGGGCAGTGACGCTGGGGACGTGTAAAGCGGCCGGCAGGACACCCACCTGCGTGAGCGCGGGTTCAAAACATCGGTTAACACGGCATGGTAGGGCATAACTTTTGTGAGGTTCGGCGGTCCCCAAGGCCCCGAACATTTGTTTGCTCATCAGGTGCATCAGGTGCTTTGCTTTACACCCCGCTGCCCGAGGGATACAATATCCTTGGCGGTATGCTTCCCTTTTCCTGCCAGCGTCCCGCGAGGCAAAGCCGCAGCCTGCCCTGGGTCGGGGAAGCGGCGCGCCGCCGGGCCCCGCGGGAGGAGGGTAACGTGGCCCACGTGCTGGCACGGAGGGGAGCAACAATGCCCGAGGCAAATGCCCTAGCGCTCGACAGGCAAGGAGGAGGCGGAGAAATTGGCAAAGGTACTGACGGTGTCGGAGAGCGACTTTGACAGCAAAGTCCTGCAGTCGGAAATGCCGGTACTGGTGGATTTCTGGGCTGCCTGGTGCGGCCCGTGCCGGGCGCTGGCCCCGGTGCTGGAGCAAGTGGCTGAGGACCTCGACGGACAGGTACGGGTGGTCAAATGCAATGTCGACGAGAACCAGAACGTAGCATCGAGGTACTCCATCATGAGCATTCCGACTCTAATCCTCTTCAAGGGAGGACGGGAGGTCGACCGCCTGATTGGTTTCATGACCAGGGAGGAAATTGAAAAGCGCGTACAAGGCGCTCTGGGCAGCTGAGCTGCCACGCGGGGGGGAGGGACAGCGGTGGAAAGAGTCGTCGATCTGAGAAGCGATACGGTCACTAGACCAACTCCCGAGATGCGGCGTGCCATGGCCGAAGCCGAGGTAGGGGATGACGTTTACCGCGAGGATCCCACGGTGCGCCGCCTGGAGGAGCTGGCCGCGGAGAAGCTGGGGAAAGAGGCGGGGTTGTTCGTCACTTCTGGCACCATGGGGAATCAGGTCGCCGTGCTCACCCACACTGGGCGGGGCGACGAGGTGCTGGTGGAATCCAGTTCCCACATCTTCCTCTTTGAAGCCGGGGGCATCGCGCTGCTGTCCGGTGCCCAGCCGAGACCCATTCCCGGCAGGCATGGGATCCTGGATCCGGAGGAGGTGCGACGGGCCCTTCGCCCCCCCAACATCCACTATCCCCCCACCAGCTTATTATGCGTGGAGAACACGCACAACCGCGGAGGGGGAACGGTCACCACGGTGCAGCGGATGCGCGAGCTGGCCTCCGTGGCGCACCAAGCCGGGCTGGCCGTGCATCTTGATGGAGCCCGCATATTCAACGCGGCGGTGGCTCTGGGGGTGGAGGCCGCGGAGCTGGCAGGGCCGGCCGATTCGGTGATGTTCTGCCTGTCCAAAGGACTTGCGGCACCGGTGGGGTCGGTGCTGGTGGGTGACCGGGAATGGATTGAGCGAGCCAGGAAGTGGCGCAAGGTGCTGGGCGGGGGGTTGCGGCAGGCCGGGGTACTGGCGGCGGCCGGAATCGTCGCCCTGGAGAAGATGGTGGATCGGCTGGCGGAGGACCATGCCAACGCCAGGCTGCTGGCCGAGGGGCTGGTGGAAATTCCCGGCATCAGCCTGGATCTGGACACCGTGCAGACCAACATAGTGATATTTGATCTCGACCCGAGCTGGATGGACGCCAGTACCTTCGCCGGGCGTCTGGCCGAGCTGGGGGTTAAATGCGGAGCCATCGGCCCTCAGCAAATCAGGATGGTGACCCACAAGGACGTAAGTCGGGAGGACGTGCAGTACGCGCTTGGTGCGGTACGGCGCCTGGCCAGGGAGTGAGGGAATGAATCTGTTCCGAACTGAGCGCACTGCCACGGGCGGTGAGGAACCACTGGCGGCTAGGATGCGCCCGCGGCATCTGGGAGAGTTCGTGGGCCAGGAGGAGATCGTCGGCCCCCGGACTTTGCTGCGAAACGCCATCGAGTCGGATCGGCTGTTTTCCATGATACTCCAGGGCCCGCCCGGCAGCGGCAAGACCACTCTGGCCCACATCATCGCCCGGTGCACCAGTGCGCACTTTGTGCAGATGAGCGCGGTCACCTCCGGGGTCGCCGATGTCAGGCGCGCCATCCAGGAGGCGCGACAGAGGCGGGCTCTGGACGGGCAGCGCACCATCCTGTTCATCGACGAAATACACCGTTTCAACAAGGCGCAACAAGACGCCCTGCTGCCGGCGGTGGAGGACGGGACCATAATACTGATCGGTACCACCACCGAGAACCCGTACTTCGAAGTCACCGCTCCCCTTCTTTCTCGATTGCGAGTGTTCCGCCTCCGTTCCCTTACTGACCAGGAAATCCGGTGTATACTGGAGCGTGCGTTGAGCGACCGCGAGAGAGGCCTGGGGGGTCGGGGGATAGCGGTGGACGAAGAGGCCATGGCGCACATCATCAGCGTGGCTAACGGTGATGCCCGAAGCGCGCTGAACACGCTGGAAATGGCGGCGAATGCGGCCACCCCGGACTCCCGGGGCACCAGGCGGATAGATCTGCAGCTGGCGGTGCAGGCGGCCCAGCGGCGCGCGCTGCTGTATGACAAGCGGGGCGAGGAACATTATAACACGGTGTCGGCTTTCATCAAGAGCATGCGCGGCGGCGACCCGGACGCTGCCGTCTACTGGTTGGCGCGCATGCTGTATGCTGGCGAAGATCCCTCGTTCATAGCGCGCCGCATCTTGATTGCCGCTGCGGAAGAGGTGGGGAACGCCGATCCCCGGGCCCTGATGGTGGCCGCGGCCGCCGCGCAGGCCGTGGAGTACGTTGGTCTCCCCGAGGCGCGCATTGCCCTGGCCCAGGCGGCCATTTATGTGGCTTGTGCTCCCAAGTCGAATGCGGCGTACCGGGCTATAGAGGAGGCGCTGCGCGATGTGGCCGAGCGGAGGACGGAAGAGGTACCGCTACATCTGCGGAATCCTGCCTTCCGTGGCGCGAAGCAGCTGGGCTACGGCAAGGGGTACCAATATCCCCACGATCATCCGGGGGGCCACGTTCAACAAGAATACTTCCCGCCCGGGGCGCGTAGGGCCTACTACCACCCTTCGGACCGGGGTTACGAGAGGGTGCTGCGCGAGCGCCTCAGGCGATGGCGTCAGGACCAGTGACGGTACATGGTGAGGGAAAGCAGGCCGACACAGACCACGGCCGCCACCAGCTGGGTGACGCCGGACACGTAGCTGACCACCATTGCCAGTAGGTGGGGGTTGCCGACGGGCGATGGCGGCACCAGGCAGGCCCGGGCCAGACCGGCCAGCAAGAAGACGCCGAAAGCGGTGATACACCAGCGTAACGCGTTTGCCGAAGCCCGGCCTATGTCCTGAAGGAAGCGACGCATGAACGACATGTGGTTCCGCCTCCCCGCTTAGGGATACCTCAGGCGGGGGGACGGTATGCACCCGTTATCCAGAGCACGGGGGCATGCTAGTACCTGAGGACGGGGGAGGTGCGTTGTTTGCAGTCAGTATGGGCGGTCATAATGGCCGGCGGTCGGGGTGAGCGCTTTTGGCCATGGAGTCGCTGTGAGCGGCCCAAGCAGTTTCTGACCTTGCAAGGAAACCGTACGCTGCTTCAGCACACGTACGAAAGGCTCAAGAAGCTGGTGCCGGTGGAGAGGCTCCTGGTGGTCACTGGTAGGCGTTATGCAGACCTCACCCGGCGTCAGCTGCCGGATTTGCCACCTGACAATCTGTTGCTGGAGCCGGTGGGCAGGGATACTGCCCCCTGCATCGGTTTGGCTGCTCTCTGGGTGTCGGCGCGAGATCCCGATGCGGTCATGGTGGTGGTACCATCTGACCACTTCGTCTCCCCAGAGGAGGAGTTCCTCGGGTGCCTTAAGGCCTGTACCCGGGTGGCCAGGATGGAGGATGACCCGGTGGTGGTGATAGGGGTGCCGCCCTCACGGCCGGAGACTGCCTATGGTTATATCAAGACGGGGGAGCAGATCGAGGTGTTGGACGGGTACCCGGTGTATCGGGTGGAGCGTTTCACCGAGAAACCAGATCGGCAGACGGCAGAGCGTTTCCTGGCTCGCGGGAATTATTTTTGGAACAGCGGTATGTTCATATGGTCAGTGAGTGGGGTATGGTATGAAATCGGCCGCCATTTGCCCGACCTGGAGCGGGGTCTGCGGAGCCTGCGTCCCCACATTGGCAGACCCACTTTCGAGGAGGAGTTGGCACGGGTCTTCCCCCAGCTGCCCAAGATTTCCATAGACTATGGGGTCATGGAAAAGGCGGACAACGTATTGATGCTACCTGCTCGCTTTGCGTGGGACGATCTGGGGTCGTGGAGTGCCCTTCCTCGCATTCACGATACCGATGAAGCGGGCAACGTGGTTGTGGGCGAACACGTGGGCGTCGACACCGAGGACTGCGTGCTAGTGTCCCAGGGGCGACTGCTGGCTACGGTGGGGGTCAGGGATCTAATCGTAGTGGAGACTGAAGATGCAGTCCTGGTGTGTCGGCGCGACTGCGACCAGCGCCTCAAAGAACTGCTGGAAGAGCTGCGCGCGCGGGGAAAGGAAGCTTTACTGTAGCATGGAATCGTGTGCACTCCGAGCTCCTTTGGGTGGGCCGATACACTTCTGGGGGAGCGGGGTGGTGGGGGTGGGCTTACTGGCGGTGGTTCACGGCGTGGTGGCGTTTGTCGCCCTGAGGCTTAGCCGCCGCCCGGAACACGACCCTCTGGCGGCGGGCATTGGATGGGCATCGGCACTGTGGTGTTTTCTTTATGGCTGGCAGGTGATTTTGTCTTTTTCCGCCGCCTATTTTGGTCTGCGCTTTGCCCACCGGCCGTGGCTGTCCTTTGTGCATGGTTTGCTCCATCAGGTGATCCCCTGGGCTGCGGCCTTCGTACTTCTCGTGGCCGTCCTGCAACGTAAGTCGCGGGTTGACTGAAGTGATCCGGCTATGTTAGCTTAAAGGTGAGTATCTTGACTAACTTAGTCGGAATTTGGGAGGGCTGGTGTGAAACTTTCCACCCGCGGCAAATATGGGATTAAGGCCCTTTTCGAGCTTGCCCTGCAAGGGCGCGACCAACCGGTGCCCCTTCGGGTGATCGCCGAGCGACAGGGCCTTTCCTGCAGTTACCTGGAGCAGCTCATTGGGGTCTTGAAGCGGGCCGGTTTGGTACGCAGCGTGCGTGGTGCCCATGGGGGCTACGTGCTCGCACAATCCCCGGATAAGGTCACGGTGGGGGATGTGATTCGAGCTCTTGAGGGTCCTATAGGTCCCTGCGAGTGTGCCACAGAGGGGGTCAGCGAACCCGCACATCACTGCGGCAGGCCAGAGCAATGTGTGGCACGTGGAGTGTGGGAGAAGATCAGGGACACGGTGGTGGAGGTTTTGGATGCCATAACCCTGGAGGATCTCTGTCGCCAGCACGGAGCAAGGGAAAATTCAACATACCGCGCAGAGGGAGTGGATGGACTTGCGTAAGGTTTACCTTGACCACGCCGCCACCACGCCAGTGAGGAGCGAGGTGGCGGAGATGGTGTCACGTTTCATGCTGGAGGAGTTCGGGAACGCTTCCAGCGTTCATAACTGGGGCCGGCGGGCGCGGGAGGCGGTCGAGCGGGCACGGGGACAGGTAGCCTCCCTCATCGGTGCGCGTTCCGAAGAAATCGTATTCACCAGTGGGGGAACGGAGAGCGACAATTTGGCCATCAAGGGAGTGGCGCTGGCCAATCGGGAGCGGGGACGTCACATCATTACCAGTCGCATAGAACACCATGCCGTCCTCCATGCCTGCGAGTTCTTGGAGGAAGAGGGTTGGAAGGTGACCTATCTGCCCGTGGACGGAGACGGCCTGGTCGATCCGGATGACGTCCGTCGGGCCATTACCCCGGAGACGGTACTGGTTACGATCATGATGGCAAACAACGAAGTCGGTACCATTGAGCCGGTGGCGGAGATTGGCCGCATTTGCGCGGAGCACGACGTGTACTTCCACACCGACGCCGTACAGGTGGTGGGCAACTTGCCGGTGGACGTCGAGGAGATTCGGGTGGACCTGATGACCATATCCGGGCATAAGATGTACGCTCCCAAGGGGGTGGGTGCCCTCTACATCAGGAAGGGCACCCGCATTGCCTCCGTGCTTCACGGGGGGGCCCACGAGCGTGGCCTTCGGGCGGGCACCGAGAACGTTCCGGGAATTGTGGGCATGGGGCTTGCCTGCGAACTCGCCCAGCGGGAGCTTCCGGAGCGCGTGCCGAGGTTGCGATCCTTGCGAGACCGGCTGATTGATGGAATACTGGCTACGATTCCCGACGTTCGCCTGAATGGCCACCGGGAGCGTCGCCTGCCCAATAATGTGAACGTCAGCTTCCGGCATATTGAGGGCGAGGCACTGCTGCTAGATTTGGACCTGGAGGGTATAGGCGCTTCCAGCGGCTCAGCGTGCACCTCTGGGTCCCTAGATCCCTCACATGTCCTGTTGGCCATGGGCCTCCCTTACGAATGGGCGCACGGTTCGGTCAGGATGACCCTGGGTAAAGATACTACCGACGAGGACATCGACTACGTGTTGGAGGTTTTGCCCCGGGTAGTCCGTCGATTGCGCGATATGTCTCCCTTGACCCCCATCAGAAAGGAGTATCCCCGCAATGTACACTGAGAAGGTGATGGATCACTTCACCAATCCCCGTAACGTGGGAGAAGTGGAAGACCCGGATGGCGTCGGCCAAATTGGCAGTCCGATCTGTGGTGACATAATGAGGATCACCATCAAGGTGGAAGACGGGCGCCTGTCTGATGTACGATTCAAGACGTTTGGCTGCGGGGCGGCCATCGCGTCCAGCAGCATGCTGACCGAGATGGCCAAGGGGAAGACCATCGAGGAGGCTTTGGCCATTACCAACAGGGACGTAGCGGAGGCTCTGGGTGGGCTACCTCCTCACAAGATGCATTGCTCCAATCTGGCGGCGGACGCTCTCCGTAAGGCCATTGAGGATTACTTGGCGCGGCGCGGAGCGTCCGGCGGCGACGAAGTGAGCCGCTAGGAGGAAAGGGAGGATGGCCACTCGGGTACTGGCGGCCATGTCCGGGGGTGTCGACTCCTCGGTGGCCGCCGCGTTGCTGGTGGAACGCGGCTTCGCAGTGGAGGGAGTCACCTTCCGCACCTGGTCCGATGTCCAGGACGGCGCCGTCGCCGATGCCCAGAAGGTGTGCCGCTACTTGGGGATAACTCACCACGTACTCGACCTGCGCGATATTTTCGAGGTTAAGGTGATAGACCCTTTCTGTCGCGAGTACCTGGCCGGCTGTACCCCTAATCCCTGCGTGGTGTGCAACCGGGAGATCAAGTTCGGCGTCCTCCTGGCATGGGCACGGGAGAGGGGTTTTGAGCTGGTGGCCACCGGGCATTACGCGCGGGTGCGCTGGGATCCACTCAGGCGCCGCTACTTGCTGCTGCGGGCCGTTGATCGTGACAAGGACCAGAGCTACGTGCTCTATCGACTCACGCAGGCGCAGCTGGCGCGGTGCCTGTTTCCCCTGGGGGATGTGACCAAGCGCCAGGTGCGTCGGCTGGCCTCGACCCTCGAGCTTCCAGTAGCTACCAAGCGAGAGAGCCAGGAAGTGTGTTTCATCCCCGAAGGAGGGTATCGGTCGTTCCTCGCTGAGCGGCATCCAGAAGCGTGCCGTCCGGGACCCATCCTGGATTCCTCCGGTCGCGTCTTGGGAACCCACGAGGGCTTTCCTTTTTATACGGTGGGACAGCGGCGGGGATTGAGAATTGCTTCCCGACAGCGGCTGTACGTCCTCAGGTTGGAGCCTGAGCGCAATGCGGTGGTGGTGGGATCGCGGGAGGAGCTGGGGGTACGCGGGCTGCGGGCGGATCAGCCCAACTGGATCCCCTTTGAGCATCCTCCCGCCCGGTTGGAGTTGGAAGCGAGAATCCGCTACCGAGCCCGGCCAGCGGAGGGGTTACTGGTGCTGAATGAAGGGGGGTTCCAGTTCTTCTTCCGCCGTGAGCAGCTGGGAGTCACCCCTGGCCAGTCAGTCGTCCTTTACTCGGGTAGTCTTGTGGTTGGTGGCGGGCGCATAGCCGCGGCCCTTACCTGAGCCTTCTCCCGCCATGCTAGGCGTTGTTATCTCCATCATCGTGGATCCCCACGCGCTGCTGACTGGCGCGCCCGGACGCATTGGCAGGCGAGCCTTTGTCCCTTGTCGTCAGACGCTAAGCGGCGTCTGAGCTGTTCAGAGCTCGGGCAAGGAAAGCGGTGCTGGGGCTCCGTTTGCGGAAAGGTGCGAACTGAAGGTACATGAATCCTGCCCGTGGTTGGCTGTGCCGGCTGGAGCGACAGGTGCACTGAGGCCGGCCTGTATGTTAGCCGCGTGGCCCGCTGCCAATTCTTCCTGCTCGCTGAACGCGCACTTACCTGGCTCAAGGCCCCCATGGTACCCGGTTTCTCATCAGCTGCTCAGGCCTCGCTGCTCGCCGTGGGGTGAAGCTGGGAGTGTATGCTGGGTAAGCGCTTGGGCAACATTATGCGGGGGTGGATTGTCATGAAGCGATTCCTCAAGGGAATGCTGGCCGGTGTTCTCCTGACCCTCGCAGGGTTCGCCACGGTGCTTGCTCGGACGCGGGTAACTGCCCGTGAGCGAATGATGATGGTGGGAGCCTGGAGGCTGAAAAACCGAGCCCGTCAGATAGTCCAGCGCGCGGGGGGCGCTGCCCGCCGGGCTGAGGAAGGAGCGGGCGTTCACCCTGAGCAAAAGTGATGAGGTGGCGGGAGCGGATTGGCCAGGAACTCGACGTGGGACCGCGCGGTTCTTTTCGCTGTGGTGCTGCTGGTACTGGCGTTCTTGTACCGCATCCGCACCGTCCTGATTCCTTTCGTCCTGGCCGCGGCCCTCGCCTATCTGCTGGCACCGGGGGTCGCGTGGTTGCACTGCAAAGGCTTGCCCCGATCGGTAGCCATTTTGGTCTGCTACATGGTACTTGGCGGGCTGGTGGCAGCTGCACTGTGGTTATTCCTTCCCCGACTCATCCGGGAACTTGAGGGGCTGGCGGAAAGCTACCCCCGCCTGTTGATGAAGGCTGATCAGTGGCTGGACTCGATGGCCGCTCGGTTTGCTACGGACCAGCTGCCCATCCGCAGAGGAACTCTGGATGAAGTGGTAGCCAGGCTGCAGGAAGTGGCGTTCAGGGGAGTGGAGGCGGTGTTGGCCAGCGTCCCCGGAGTGGTGCAGCTGCTGCTGGCATTCCTCCTGGCGCCCCTGTTGAGCTTTTACGTGCTCAGAGATGGGGACCGGCTTTGGAATGCCGCACTGAGGGAACTACCGGCGTCGTGGCGACAGCCGGCTGCCAAAGCAGCGGAGCAAACGAACCGCGTGTTGCACGGCTACCTGCGAGGCCAGCTGGCGGTGGCGGCGGTGATGGGGGCGCTGTCGGCCACCGGACTCGCGCTGCTTGGTGTACCCTTCGCCGTTGTTCTCGGAACTCTGGCCGGAATGGCCGAGATAATCCCGTATTTCGGCCCGTTCATCGGCGCCATCCTCCCCCTGTTGTTCGCCCTTGCCGAGTCGCCGTGGCTTGCGCTGAAGGTGCTGGTGTTTTTCGTGGCCATCCACCAGCTGGAAAGCTCGCTGATTTCCCCCTACCTGGTGGGAGCCCGGGTAGGCATGCATCCCCTGGCGGTCATCTTTGCGGTCCTGGCAGGGGGAAGACTGGCCGGTCCCTGGGGTCTGCTGTTGGGGGTTCCGGTGGCAGCAGTTCTGGCCGCCCTGTATCGCCTGATGCGGCCCGGTGAGGGAAACCATCAAAGCCGGGTAGCTTGAGGTGTTGGTCGCCGCCCAGGATAGACCAGCAAGCCCGGTGATAGCGGCTGGGGCTGAGCCGAAGGCATCCGGCATTGCGAACGAGCCGAGACCCTGGGGGTGATTGGAAGTCAGAGGATCGTCGGGTTGAATCCCGTAGCCCGACGTCGGAAAACTGCGACGGGACTGCGAAAGTCGAGCCCATCCCCTTGCTGAGCCTGGTACTCGGGGACCCGTGTGACGAGGCCTCTGGAAAAGTCTTGTGATAACTCACGAGAAAACCTACCGAAGCAGGTATGGCTCACTCATCTAAACGGAAGTTGCAACTATGTACTGGTCCCCAGAAACTGGACACCCTGGCAAAAAGGAGATAGTGTGATACGGGGAGGATGAAGAAGAAGATGAAACGGCGGAAGTTCACAGCTCAATTCAAGGCCAGGGTGGTCCTGGAGTTAATATCCGGGGCGAAGAGTATGGCGCAGGCATGTCGGCAGTACGGCATCAGGGACTCGTTGCTTTGCCCCTGGCGGAGGGAGTTTCTCCAACGAGCCCATCGTGTCTTTGAGGAAGGCAGCGGCTCTGGGGAGCAGGAAGCAAGGATTGCCGAGCTGGAGCGCATGGTAGCAAGACTCACCCTGGAGTTGGAAGCGGCAAAGAAAGCCTTCAGGCTCATCGACTCACCCCGAGCCAAAAAACGGCCGGAGCCATCACCCCGATGGCCACAAGCATCCTGAAGCGGTATCATCAGAGTCTCAAACCCCATCAGGCTTTCGACTACACGGTACCGGCCGAGTTGCATGTGCGCGAGCAATCCGGAGGTCTTTTACAAAAAACCGCGTGAACTTGTCTCAGTTGGGTAAAGCACCACAGTCTTTCGCTTCCTTCAGGATCGCCAAGTTTCTCCGCCCACTGCAGGACAACCTCCACCAGCTCCCGAATCACCCACAAAGAGACCTCACCTCCATTTCTGGGTTTGCGCGGTGGCTGTCCTCGGTGAGGACAACCCGCGGTGAGGTCTCTTTACTATACCACCCCACCAGTTGCGTACCAAAAGTTTATACGCTCCCATATACCACAAAGCTTTGAGGCAATTGGACTAGTGTACTGGCCCCCTAAATCTGGACAGCCTCAGGCCTAGCCTTAGAGAAGCGAACCACCTGTGCGTGCTCCGTACGCCATCTCTCCTCGACTGCCTTGATCTGTTGCTCGCGCCACTTGGCCTCGAATTCCTCAGGGGTGAGGTACCCCAACGCGGAGTGGATGCGTTTTCTCTGGTACACATCTTCAATGAAGTCTGCTATCCGCGCCAGGGCATCCGAAAAACCCTCACACTCGTAAGTACACCTCCTCCTTGATGGTTTGAGCTAGCCGCTCCGCATGCCCATTCTGAGCAGGCCTTGCTACCTCGGCCATGCTGATGTTGATCTAATTGCTTATATCTGCCATTATATTAGGTAGAGAATCAACCTGGAGGGGGCAAATATGTTCCGAAGGTAGAGTTTTACCGGCGCAGGTGGGTAGTATCCCGTCAAGTGTGTCTGCCTAGGAAGCGTGGTAGCCTTCCCGAAGAAGAGTGACTGGTATAAAGGAGGGAGGGCCACCATGCAGGAAAGTACCCGCAGGGAGATCGCAGAAAGGCTCGGACAGAAGGCGAAGGAGCTGGTGAAAGGTATGGTGGAGAAGCTCATGCTCGAGGAACGTGCGATGTACCTCGAGCAGCATCCCACCAAGGGAAATGGTTATTACACCCGCGACCTCCTCACCCTGTTTGGTCCTTTGGAGGAGCTGCGGGTTCCTCGGGTGAGAGTTTCATCCCAAGATCCTGCCCGGGCGGCGGCGTACCAGCATCGAGCTGTCGGAGGCCATACTGGCGCTGTACGCCTCTGGGGCCAGCACCAGGGCCATCTCCCGGTTCTTGGAGACGGTGTATGGGGCGTTCTACTCCCCCCAGAGTATCTCCCGTCTCACCAGTGTGGTGGAAGTAGTGCGGTGTAAATGTCAACCTGGAACGTATCTTCCGTAACGGGGTACGGACCTTGAAAAGGCATAGCACATCCTTCCCGTCGGCAATTGTTCGTTTTTGCCCGGGGCTCTGTTGGGGCATCTATATGGTGATGCTGATGCTTTAGGGAAGCGTCACCTCGCTCTCGGGTGGGATGTAGGGGTTATTGTCGCGCAGCAGGGCGAAAACAAGCCGCACCAGTTTCCGAGGCGTCAGGACGACAGCTCGTTTGTGGTGATGTCGGGTAGCCTCGCGGTACTTCCGCCAGTAGTAGTTGCTGTAGTTAGGGTCCCGCATCCGGACGCTATTGGCGGCCTCACAGAGGTAGTACCGGAGGTAGGCATTACCGGTTCGGGTGAGGGGCTGGTCCTCACCCTCGAACTCCCCGGACTGGCGTTTCCGCCAGGTGAGACCAGCGAACTTGGCCAGGGAGTCATCGTCGGGGAAGTTCCGGATGTTGCCAATCTCTGCGATGATGCCGGCGGTATAGACTGGCCCCATGCCAGGAATGGAGAGAAGTGGGTTGTCAAGGCCGCTCATCTCGCGGTCGATGGCTTTCTCGGTCTCCCGGATCTCTCGCTCCAACTGCCGGATGATCTGCAAGGTCGAGGTGAGGATACGGTTGACGGCATCGTGGAGCTTGCCGGGGAGCCGGTAGGAGTGCTTGATGATGGTCTTGAGCTGACGGGCCAGTTCATCAGGATGTCGGAACTTATTGCGGCTTTTCTCAGCGAGAAACCGGGCTAGTTCCTCGATGGGAGTGGCTGCGACCTCGTCTGGGGTCCGATATTCCAGTAGGAAGGCCGACCCAGCCACTCCCGTGGGGTCGCTGAAGGGAGACTCCTGGGCCATTCGGCTGGCTCTGAGGAAGAGATACGACAGGAAGTGGTTCTCCTGTCGGGTCAGATCCTTGGCCAGGTGATAGCGGTGGCGTGTGAGTCTCTGGAGCGGCATGTAGCGTTCATCCGGATCGAACGGCACCGGGAGGCGACCAAAGCGGAGTCGCTCGGCGATGACCCAGGCGTCCGCCCAGTCCGTCTTGGGCAGGTCCGGGTAGGCTTTCTTGAAGCCACGGACTACTCGGGGGTTGAAAAGATAGACTTTGGGATCGAAGGGCACGAGCTCTGTGGCCTGGCTGAGATAAAGAGCCAGGTGCCAGCCATAGAACGATGTGGCCTCCAGGCCGAAGCGGACGCGATCCAGCTGATGCTTCGTGGCCAGGTGCACGGTTTTTCCACCAGGTGGACCGCCCCGCTGGCGTCGTTGGGGAAGCGGAGCTTGAGAGGGAACGTGCGCTCTTGGTCATCGACGAAACGGGCCTTGTTCTCCTTGAACGCTATATCGACCCCGACGAAGAGGTGTTTGCCAATCGAGACACCTCCTTGGAGAGGAATGGAGGCTCGGATGGTCTTGGGGTTCCCAGTCGCCCTGGCGTCAAGCCGACAGCCTAGTATCAGAGCTTGTCCGGCCACCGGGGATGCGTCCCGGTGCTGCTGCCCACCGGCCCGGAGGCCGTGGCTTCAGAGTGCGGTCAGCGGTCTTTCGCCAGGGGTGGGGGCGCTTACTTCCGCGGCGGTCTACCCGCAGGGAGGGAAAGCGCTTCCCCAAACCGACCTCACGGTTCAATTCGACTGGGAACCCTCAAAACCATTGCCTTTTGGGTGTGGCTACACAACTACCATACTAGGGGAGGTACAGGCGTGGCGGAACCGTCCTTTGGACGAGGAGTACTATGTCATTTACCTGGACAGCACCTTTGTTTCCATCCGGCGGGGAAAGACGGCCAAAGAGCCGGTGTACGTAGCTTTGGGCGTCAAACCGGATGGAAGGAGGGAGATCCTGGGGTTCTGGGTATTTGGGTCAGAGGGAGAGACTTCTCGGAACTGGGAGCAGGTATTGCGGGAGCTTCGCGAACGGGGTGTGCGCAAGGTACGGCTTTTCGTGACCGATGACCTCCCTGGGATAGAAGAAGCGATAAGGCGGGTATTTCCTGGGGCGGAGTGGCAGTTGTGTGTGTTGCACGCAGTTCGCGGGAGTCTTGCCCAGGTGAGTAAGAAGGACCGGGAGGAGCTGGCCCAAGACCTCAAGGCCATCTACCGGGCTGAGAGTCGCAGCAAAGCCGAGCAAGCCCTTCGTGCACTCAGAGAACGTTGGGGTGAGCGCTATCCGAAACTGGTATGGGAAAGGAAGGCGGAGGCGCTCCTTCGGTTTCTTGACCATCCCAAGGAGCTCAGACCATATCTATATACCACCAACCAGCTGGAGAGGCTGATGAAGGAAGTGAAGAGGAGAACCAGGGTGGTGGGGGTATTCTGTGGTGAGACGGCGGTGGAGAAGCTCCTGTAGCTGGTACTCTCAGGCCTCAACGAGAGGCTACGCACACGCCGGCTGAAGGGCTTCGCTGAAGCAGCCATGGGAACCAGACACACTAAATGAGACACTACGGGCAGGTGCAGGCCGTGGAGGCTCGGATGAGGGAATTGCTGGATAAGCTACCCGAGGCGAAGTTACTGATGAGCATCCCAACAAATGCCTACTGCCTTTTGTGGGGAGATCTGAGACTATGAAAACGAGCAAACGAATATGTTTCTTTGCACAAGTGAGGGATCGCTCGTTATTGGAACTTGTTCAATGGTATAAAAATGACCTACGAATTCTAAAGGAATTGGGTCATGAAGTCGCTGTTGCTACCCGTTTCAGGGAAATTCCCTGGAACTACGATTTGTACTTCTCTTGGTGGGCTACAACCAGCATCTTTCCCCTGATTAAGGCCACCGTATTCCATAAACCTCTGATAGTAGTTGCGGGAGGCAGTGAAGTGGTGCACCTCGCAGAGGAGCCTACAGCGGCCGCATTCCGCAATAAGCCTCTCTTTGTACAAGCCGCAGTGCGCCTGTGTCTGAGGCACGCTACCAGGGTTCTCTGTGTTTCACAAAATATAAAACACGAGGTTGACGCGTTGGGCGCAACGCATTCAATGGTAGTTTATCATGGAATAGATACTGATACGTATAAACCGCAGATACGGCAAAAAGACAACATAATTTTCACAATATCCCATGTCACTCACAACCACATAAAACGGAAACGATTGCTAGAAATAATAGAAGCTGCTAAAATAGTGCTTTCGAAGTTTCCGGATTATCGGTTTGTTATCGCCGGCGCAGCTACCCCTGCTATAGACACGTTAGCAGCACGAATCAGGCAAATTGGGGTCACGCGTAATGTCATCATCGTCGAACGGATGACCGAGCGTGAGAAATTAGACACTTTTGCCAAGAGTAAAGTCTACCTGCAACCTACTTTACATGAGGGGTTTGGAGTGTCAATTGCAGAAGCTATGAGCTGCGGAGTCCCCGTGGTAACTAGTAGAGTAGCAGCGGTGCCGGAGGTTGTAGGGGATTGCGGACTGTATGTCGATCCTTACGATGTGGAAGATATAGCGGCGAAGGTCATTATGCTATTAGAGGATGAGGGTCTTAGAAAGGACTTGAGCGTCAGGGGTCGGCGAAGGATTGTTGAACGGTTTTCTTATGAAAAAAGGAAGGAGACATTATCCCGCCTTATTCAGGAATTGGTAGACACGCATGTTGGGGCATGAGCAACCTACGATATCGAAAGGTATCATGAGCAGCTGTGTGTACAACGATGGACATGAAAAGGCAGGCTGGGGCTGCCAAGCTACAGTAGTAGGATGCAAATCCGTGACGGCGAGACTTGCCCTAAAGAGAAGTTGAAACTCGACAGATGCCAAAAAACCCCGATGCGTCGCGGTCATGAAAGCTTTGCGGGCTAGTGCTTCTGTAACGCCCTGGGCTTGGGCAGAAGCGACTTCACTCCCAAGTGATCGAGGAACAGCTGCTGCTGAGGGTCCGGTTCGGTGACGACATCAAAGGTGACTCCTTCCACCTGTACGGTGTTGAGCTGAAGACCTTCCAGGCGGTAAAGCACGTGCTGGAAACTCTGATAAGTATCCGGCTGCTGTTCCTTGAGGGGCGTCAGGGCCCGTTCCATGTGCCAGATGACGTAATAGGCCAGCATGCACAAAAACGCGTGGGCTCGGACTCTGTCCGCCAGGCGGTGGTAGATGGGCAGCGACTTGTAGCCTTCAACCACCCCTTGGGAGGACATCCTCTGGGGATCGGCAGTGGTCTCCACCACGTAGATCCCGTCCAGGGCCGCTTCCTGGGCCAGGGTATCCTCCCTGATGGCAAACTCAAAGTACCCCGGGCCGATCCAGAACTCAAAGTGCTTTTCTACCTTGAACTTGTTTATCACCTTGCCCACGGCCAGGGCTATCTTTTGTTCATCCTTCAGCCTGCCCCGGGATACCCGCTCTTTTATCCTTGATAGCATTATCTTGGTGGCCTCAAGCAGTTCCTCACGCTTCCTCCTCCGCTCCTCGGCTACTTGCCAGTTGCGGCAGACTACCAGACGCCGGTCGGGATGGTCGGGATCTTGAATCTCCGCTAAGCTGTCTTCGTCAAACAGGGACAGCTGAAGTACCCCCTGCCGGTGGAGCTTCCTTATCCTGGGCGCCCTCAGGGCGGTGAGCACCTCTATGGCTACCGGACAGCCCTCCTGGTTGGTCAAAAGCCCCCACACTATCTGCTTCTTGCCTCTCTTTCGGTCCCGATTGTAGCCAGAGGCAGAATGTCTATTCCGGTGAAATCGACCACGTGTTCCGGTCCAATCCGGCCAGCGATTCCGGCCAAAACCGGCCAAGCGTTCCGGACGAAATCGGCCACCTGTTCCGGTCATGACGAGCGCCCCATCCGGAGCAAAGCGACGCCGGTTTTGAGTTTAATCTTCGGGTTGGTTTGACATGCGTTCCGGAATCACCTTCCGCATTGACTCCCCTTTCAGCAAGATTTTGTAGCTGGAGTGGACGTCAAATAACACCAGGGATCCGTCACCAAGATGCCGCCGCGCCAGCTTCTTTTCAATGCACTGCTGCCTTGAAAGCAGCTCGTCCATGGCCTGATACAGCATTTGCACAGAAACATCCGCCGCTCCCGGCAACCACTCGGGTAGACTGGTCCCCTGCCACCATTTCACCGCGAACCGCTTGGAGCACGTCCATAGCACCCGCCCAATGATCATCCCTAGTACCCGGTCCTGCCACGGCTCTCTTCTGCTGCCCAGCAGCCGGGGGAGATCCAGCTTCCGCATCATCTGCCAGACTGCCCACACTGCACCGTGCATCCGAGAGTGCACAATCCTGAATGCTGCCCGAGCGGGCACAAAGACCTTGTAGTGGCCCCCTAAATCTGGACAGCCTGAGGTGCGGCCTTAGAGAAACGAACCATCTCTGCGTGCTCCGTACGCCATCTCTCCTCGACTGCCTTGATCTGTTGCTCGCGCCAC